>Ga0065711_1028118_pt1 | contig 43513 bp, 21 predicted proteins | sample Hoacrofraction12_FD_59098 | JGI IMG/M metagenome (GOLD analysis project Ga0065711, IMG submission 59098) | Hoatzin crop microbial communities from Cojedes, Venezuela - Epithelial fraction 12 v2 (version 2) | ecosystem: Host-associated > Birds > Digestive system > Esophagus > Crop | place... | reverse complement strand
CCCTGCCGCCTGCCGCCCGCTCCAAAACGCAACCCAAACCGAGAGCAGGGGGGCCTAACCGACTGGGCCTGCTCACCTCGGGCACCTCGGTGGTTAAAACACAGACCGTATCACCCTTGGCTAGAAAATAAAATCTGAGAGGATGGGGCTGCATGCTGCTGTCTGTCGGCAGAGGCCCAGCTGCCGCTGCGAACGGCGGCTGCCGGATCACCGAGCGGAGCAGGAACGGTTCCCTGCTCCATCCAGTGCCTCAGAATGTGCAGTTGGATTAAAAGTGATGCTGTCATATGAAGTAAAATAAACACTAGTACACAAGAAAGGTCAAAGGTGCCTGAGTTTTGCACTTAAATCTGGAATTTGACCTCTTTTTTTCGCACAAGTTCCTCCCAATTTACTGCTCGAATACAGAATTGATCTTGTGGGAAGTATCTAACTCATTTTATTATAAAAAAAACTTGTTAAGATAGCTACTTAAAAATTAGGCACCCAGTGCCCACTTTTTTGTCATAAATATTTCAATAGAGGAATAAACAGCAGCAGAAATTCCTGAGATTTTTCCCTACAATTAAAAATAAAAGATAGGATATAAACACTATTTTATTTCACACTTGGCTTCTAGTTAACAAAGGTACAACATAGCAGAAGTCCTTTTCGCTATTAGGTGTAATGTATTACCTTATTATTGGACAGTTGCACACTGACTGCAGCTGTTTTATAGGAAACTATGTTTAAAAAAGCTAATTATATTTCAGGCATTCCAAGGGAAGTGGCCAGGAGAGAGCATAAATGGCAAGGATATTCATCAGACACTGGCAGGAGTAAAAGCATGTTGTGATTGATATTTTAACACATTTCAGAAGCCCGCTGCCTGAGATAGTTTCGTGATTACGTACCCACTCATCTATTTCCCCTCAGTGTTTATGTTGGAAGGATGGCGCATTATTTTGAAAGGAATGAAGAAAAAAAGGAGTTTGCACAGGAAACTGTAACAACTGATATGGGGTAATTTAATACTGAAACATATAAACTAAATGCACTAGTTAAATGTTAAAAAAATGAACGTGCAATACTAGTGGTTTATTCTTTTAAAGTCGATTTTGTATTATTATCATGCTGAAGGTAGTGTGAGTCTTCTTGACTCTAACAGACCCTCGGTTATGCCATATATATAGATATTTCTGGTTGTTTTGGGAGGATGAAATATGCTTTGCTTTGTAAGGAGAACAGAATATTCCCTTGAGAGCACAGGCCAGGTATGCTCACCACTGTAGATGTAGGTGTGGTCATTGCCTCCACTGGCATTTCCCCTCCTCTTTCCAGTTGCGTTATTGAAAGAACGTGTCTGTTGTGCTCCCTGTATTTCTTCTGATTTGGGCAATTCCTCTGGTCATCACTCAGCTGCAGCAGGAAAAAGAGCATTGGAGGTTTAGTGACACTGCACGGCACTCAGGGCAGGGCAGGGTCTCTCTCCAGACAGTGAAATACAGCACAGTGTCAGACAAGAATCTCTTGGCAGTCTTGCCATCCCAATGTCTTGACAGAAGTATAATTTTCAAAAAAACACTGAAAAAGATTTGATGACTCTGATTATTTAAATAAACAGAATCCTACTAAAGCCTCTACCGAGGATTCATACATGCTTTAGGGAATTCAGAAACCCAGTAAAATCACATTTCTTTTTTTCCTATAATCATAGTAAAATTTAACTAAAACAAAGATGAAATAACTTCTACCTGTGGGAACTATTGTAGTCTTAAAAGAAAAGCATAGATCTCTGTCTTATATCCTCTTTCTGGATGAACTAACATTCCATGGTATGACACGATTTCCCGTCTGACTATCAATAACATTGGTCAACACCAAACAGTGGAGTAGTAAAGTTGCTAATGAACAGACTGGCTTCTAATGTACAAGACTAAAACAAAAACAAAACCAGAACAAAACACTGAGGTCTTCAATTAACGAAGAGGAATTGGGGCAGGTGAAGTACTGAGTCAACGTTCTTTGCCTCAGTCCTTGCAGGCTTTGCACAGGGCAGATGAAGACTTGCCTAGTGTGAGGAAGGCTTACGGTGAGCATAAAGTCTCTGAAAGCACCTGAAACATTTTTTATATTGCTCCAGTTCACACTGGGAACTACTTCCACTCCTATCTAGGACAACGGTCATGATATAATGCTAGTGGCAGATTAACCACAAACAAGGATGTAACCCCAAATATTACAAGCCCGATGCACCCACTACCTGCTGTTAAGACCACAACCTTACAGATAAATGCACATTTTAGATAAAAGGCAGGTTTAAGAAAAACATATGTCTTTCGTACAAACCTGTAATAGCTGGGAAATATGACAACATATGTCTTTGTGAGTTAGGTTCAAAATATTTCTCACCGGTACGTGTAACTCAGTTTCAAAGAAGGCAGAGGAAAGAGGGTATCCAGTTCTCATAGGATCTCAAAGAGATCATGGGCTGACTTGGATTACAACTGTAGTGATTTTCACAGAAAATGTTGTACTTCAGCTGAAAGTGAGAAAGGGAAACGACACAGAAGCATGAACTCCTGCAATAAAAGACAGGGAAAAGTCCCTGTTTTGGAAGATATTCTATTTATAATAAATAGTTCCTGGACAAAACCAACATCAGCATTCTGCCAGGTAACTGCTTTTCAGCTGCTCACAACACCAAGATCTCACGACCATTACTGTTACTCCACTGACTCAGAGTTAACAGCTTTCTTAAACTGGTAAGCATGAGTCAAAATCATGCCTGAAAGCAATTGCCCTTGCTGAAAATAAGTTCTACTGTAAAACAAATGTAATTATGTCTCTCCAGGAAGGAACACATCCAGAACGATCACGAAGTTGGTTGTAATCAATGACCTTTTCCGAAATACCTTGAACTCTTTCTTTTGTTGATGGGACTTTCTAAAAGTATACTGGGAGCCATAGGTTTCTGGCTTGTACCCATTTTAAACATTGCTTATCGCGCAGTGCTACATTTTGTTATCAGATGACCCTGTGCTCATATACAAACACAACCACTATCAGGAACAGACAGGCTATAATCTGGCGATAACTTAAAAAAACAGAAACAAACACAATATGTAGGGAATATTAATAAACTCAAGAAATTCTGGCACAGAATACGACTAGTCATACGTATTTGGAAGGAAGTACAGTAAGACATGATAGATATCCACATTAAATCCAGTTCTATTCCCTATGACATAAACTGTCTTAAATAGCTACCATCCCCTGAAGTGCTCTCTTTAGAGCAGTTCAAAATCCTTTTGTCTTATATAGGTTTTGCAAATGTGATACTTACCTTGTTTTATAGCATTCTATTGTGTCTAATCAGTTAATACACAGACATTTGTACAAAATCAGTTATTTAATTATGAACATTACTCTTGGTCTGGAAGAAAAGTCTTACTAGCATACATTACAAGATAAATTGATAAAATTTCGTAGTTCTTCAATACCCGTAACAGGAGACAAATTTTTCAAAAGCACTCAGCAACTATACCATGGTTCATAATGCAGTTTAGGTTCACAATCTCTCATAATACTGATTTCTCAAAAAGGACACTTCATTGTACTAACCTTCTATAGGAAGCCAGTGAATTGTTGTTCGTGTACTCTAAAATGGGGGTTATTTCCCTGCCTCATGAGAATATAATGAAAATTAAATCCAGGAATGGCTATGCAGCTACTTTAGTGATGGGTACTATATAAACAGTTGGATAGAGAAGAACAGAGAATTTAACTGCATGGTTCTTTTGCCAGCATAACCTCTGAAAAGTATGGTCACTTTTTGTCAATTAAACAAATTGCCTGTATCAAAAAGATTCATGTATACTATTGAAAGCTGTGCACGACTTTTCCAGGAGCATAGCATGCAAAATACAAAGACCATAAAAGTCTAATTTAAGCTTATGTTGAAATATTTATTTTTGTGAAGAACAATGTATTTGCGCATATACAAGCTCATCTTCCTTGGCCGGTGCATGGGTAGACTCATTCCTCATTTTTCATCCCTTCCTATCCATTATTCTGGCACAAACCAGAAGGAGGACCAAGCACATAGTCTCTCTTCTCACACTGTGTCCAACCTTGGGATCCAGAGGCCACAACTACAGAACTAAAAGTCACAGCTGGAAATTAGAGCAGGGCACAGTGATGGGACAGATATGTTCAATACCCAGTCTGAGCAAACAGTGCATACATTTTATGTTATTCTTTGGATTGTTTTATAAGATTATCATATTATCTCCCTCTCCTTTTTCAGATCAAACCTGGCAACATGTTCATGTTATATTATCAAAATCAAAATCCAGAAACTTTTGTCAGCAAGTATGTGTGGCGCTAATAAGAATTGCTTTGGAATTATGCTTACCAAGTGTGGAAATAAACGGGTTTCCATTTAAATGATGCTGGTTCTTTCTATCCTTATCCGTCAAGCTGATACAAGAGTTCCTGGAAAACTTCAAGCTTTGACATTTTAGAGATAGGCTTACTTAAGGGAGCATGGAAGATTTTAAGCCACTCAATACCATTTTTCTTTGACATGTGAGGCACATTACTTTTTTAAAAAGATCTTGGTAGTTTATTTGCAAAATTGGATGAAAAGAATCAACATTGCTTAGAGAAGAGTTTGATTTCAGAGAATCCGGTCTCTGGATTGACCACTCATCTAGGTATTTTAGTACAGATGCTCTTCTCTCATCATTACCATGACATCACAGACTACAATATTCCAACTGACTAACCAGGAAGGAGGCTATGCCTAAACTGGATGAGGTTATGACTCGAAAGTATTGTTATCTTCTTATGCTAAGGAATGATTTGTCTGGGAACTCCCACTCAGGAATTCTTTCCTTTGCCAGCTGACGGGATATCGAGGTGCCAGTTCAATCTACTTTATCACATACATTGGTAGATTGCTCCCACGCTTAGGCTGTGAGATGAACCCACTTATGTCTATTATTATTATTGTATGACATTTGTATTTCAATAGCATCCACAAGTCTCATAGCACCCTTACACATGTGGAAAAATACAGTTCTTCCCTAGAGATATTTCTTATCTAATACTATTAAAAAGTGATACGGAAAAAGAAGGTAGAGAGGGCTATAATCACATTTACACTCATGCATACGTGTATGTGTATGCAGACATGCAGTTTTTATTAAAATTAAAATGATCAAACTTAAGCATTCAAAATTACCAAGACCAAAAATTTGTGATAGGAAAAGGATTCTCATGTAGAATAATTTACCAAAATAACTTAATTAACTAATATAATTCGGCTGAATTTGAGTTATAGAGAATTTGTATAGGGATAATTACAAAAATCAGAATGCCATGTGGGATGGTATGAGGTACATATAAAAATAGATATTTTCAACCAGGAAATCTATACCTCAAGAAAATGTTGTCAAATATCAGATAAGACGTATTTTCCAAATAATCAATTTGATTTAATGAAAAACTAATTTTCAGAAATCAGTAATTTGAAAACAATTATTTAATTAACCATACTACCATCCTTTATGTATTTTCTGACTCTTTTGCCTGACAGTGACATCAAGACAACCAATTTTCTAAAACCGATTAAATATAATTATTTTTTAAAATCAAGACAATGTTGACATATTTTAAGATGTCCCTAACATTTATAGTCATTTAATTAAATGATCTTAGAGAAGCTGACTCAGAGCTTTAAGTGAACAAGTTCTTCTTTCATTTATACCTAACTAACAAATTTATTGACTAACACATTTGACTTTGGTGGAAAAAATTCAATTTTTTCCTAATACAGAAAAACATAGAAATTAGTCCTTTGACAATGCAAATCCAAGATTAAATTCACAATGTAATACTACAGATCTAAATTTTATTGAATATTAATTCCACATTTAGGATCCTAAATTTGAGCCTGCTTTATCTGAAATAGAATCTTCCAAGACAACACAGAAATCCACAAATTAGCAGGGAGAATTAAGTAAGAATAAAGTGGTTATATCACCTCTGAATATGGTATTAAGGAAATCACTGTTCAAATATTATCTCCAGTTCTGATGATTACACTTCAGGAAAATACATTAAAGATTTGAACGTAATTTTTAAAAGTACAGGAATAATTTGAGATTGGAAACTGGGCCATGGAGAAAGGGACTGAAAAAGAATCTACTGAAATTTTCCCCAGAGACCGTGAAGTATTTTGGCTATAAATATGTACAAAAGCAATACACTTTTGATAGCAGACAGTGCTTTCATGTACCAGGAAAATCACAAGATGTGCCAATAATTGGAAACTGATGGAACTCTACAACATTGAAATGCTTCCCTAACCTACCCATTGGAGTATGTGACATGGTGATATTCAGAATTCTTTATGTTTGTGATCACACTGAAAGCTGGCGATGTTTAAGATTTGTGAACATCAGAGTTTGGATTAGTGATCATTAATAGTCTTCTCTGACCCTGAAATATGATAATAAAAAAGCCTCTATATTTAGGAGAAGTTCTGTAAAGAACATTTTTCTCCATAACAGGATAAGAACAATAGATTATTCTTACACTTAGATGTTGCTAACCTCTTCAACATGGCTTTGAGGTTAATTGAGCAGAGTATGAGGTGGATCACACTCCTCTCTTTAGCAAATCCAGTGTTTTAATTTAAAATATTTATCCAAGCCCACACAGCTGGATCTGGTCAACTTAACTCAGTAGAATCGTTCTTCTGATATCCCTACAGCCATATGAGGCACAAAGGCTGGTGGCATTGCACTTTTTAGTTCCTATGAAAGTATCAGGGAAACATAGTATTGTAAGCGGAGAATCCTATTGCTGCACTAGGGGTGCAATTACACTGGATTTTTATGCTTCCACCACCTTCATTTCTTTTATCTGCTGAACTTCTGCAATCTTTTCCTTCTAAAGCATTTAGATCAAGGAGACATATTCCTCAGCTGATCTAAGCTGACACAGGGTTGTTAAAGTTATTGCAATGCAATAAAGCATCCTGAGACATGGATTCTCAGCTTGCAGAAAAGTGAACCTAAAAGAAGCAGGAGAGTTTTCCTTTCCCCTTTTCATATTTTTTTCCTTCTTTTATCTATTTCAAAGAACATATCTAAAAGAAAAAATAAGTATCAGTAGGAAATTACAGAGCGATCTGCGGCTGATAGTTGTTTGCAAATGTAAAGGTGAGGACATTTCCATTTACAGGATTGAAACGCATTCCAAGTGGTGCAGCCAGTACAGTGTCAAGCTTTTCGCCACGATAAGGCTGGAGGCAGGAAGCCCTCAGAGGTCAGGAAGGAAGCACTCGCAGGCCTGAGAGAGGACCCAACAGCAAAGGGAGCAACACAGCCTCTTGTACGTAGGCTACGTAACAACTGCACGATTTTCCAAACATAAACAGCTACAAGTGCAAAATCCCAACTACTGTCCCTTTAAACTTACTTGGGGGGGAGGGGGGCGGAATAAATCCTCCTTTGCGGTGTTTGCCTTTTGCTTCTAGCAGCTCTGTAAGGGGAAGAGAGAAGGAGGGGAAGGCAGCAGGGAAAGTACTGTTTCGCATAAACATTTCTTCTGGGATGCAGAGCAGTTTGTTTATAGCAATTCAGTTTGACCCTGGGCACACCGAATGAAATGGCTTTAATACTGGTTTTGATCTGTCGTGCCAGAGCTGAACCTGAGTGGTTTAGTTTGCACTGGTATGTTTCCAAACATCACCTGCTTCCCAATATACTGCCCAACGGGAAAAAGGTCAGAGAGCAAGTTAGGGAGGAAGGGAAATCGCTTACAGAGTTTGGCATGTAAAAGAGCCACATAGAGTGAAAACTCCAGGGTTGTTGCTGTGTGTTACAGCAGCGAAGGTTTTCTAAGTAGGTTAGGGAGTCCAGCTAAAATGGGCTGTCAAGTGGTTTTCCCATTTCATGAAATGAGGGATTTACAGTTTCTTCCTGTTCCATCTGGTGATGAAATAAAGACATTATACAGTTTTCCTTTGAAAATGAGAGAGACAAACAGCAGGAGAGCCACTTGCTTGCAAGAGTGTTCATTCACTCGCTATTTTACATACGGAGATTGAAGTTCTTGCTCTGCTGTTCACCTATATTGGGGGGAGAAGGGGGTTTGAGGGAACCTGGCAATTGGACTTATGGTAGTTTTGAGATGTTATCTCTAAAATCTCTGAAAAACAACTGATGCTGAAAGAGCATCATAGAATAGCTGATACCTGGTAGGACAGCCACAAAGGAGAGGACAGACCCAGACCAGAGCCAGTAATCATGATAATGTATCAGACAGTGCTAAGATTTGTCCTAGATCTTGTTTATTCTTCTTGTTGTCTAGTTCAGGGTATACCAAGTAGTCTAGAGTGGGCTGGTGTCTTTCTTGGTCTCACTGTGAGTTTTATAAGATTTTGCATGTTACTCTGATTTTAAAAATCAGCATTTTCAAAAAAAGAGTGTTCTGTCCAAATATTCCCCACTAGCTCTAGATTTAAATATGTATTCTTAAAGTTTGTTAAGGTAAAAATATATGGCCATGTCCTAGCGGTGCTATGACTTTCAGGCATAAAGATACTTCAGTTTTGTTGGTGCTGTTTTATATATATACTCAAATGAAAACCAAACAATTTACTATTGTACTGGCCTATCTAAAACATAAAAGGTGTAATCCAGCGCCCACTGACTTTAATGAAAGCAGGATATAAAAAATAGTACCAGCTCCAAAAAACTGTCTTAAAATACAATTACTCACAACGGTAAACTTGTGCACATGTTTTGGGATCTGGGTCCAGCTGGGTGCATTCCCAGTTAATTGGTGGGATTGCTCATCTCCAATCCTTCAAATTATGGAATAACAACCAAGAAGCTTATCCAATCTACAGCAATCTACAGCTGTAGACTTACAATAATTACAATACTTTTTCTATAGGAAGAGCAGTGTCATTAGCAAAGAGAAAAGCAAGGAACACAAACCCGACCTGACTCCTTCATTTTTAAAATTTTTTTATTATTTTCTAACCATAGGACTATAATTAGTTTCCTGTTTTCTGGTGCCTCTTTTAGAGCAACTCAGACAAAGCTTGTCTGTGAGTAAGAGATTTGTTAAAAGGAAATATGGAAACATTTGAACTTTTCAAGCAGACCATGCAGAGTCCCAACCTTCTCGAGGAGGCTGCACACTTTAGGCAAATTGCTTCTTCCATTAAATCCAGCAGTATTGTCATAGCTCTACTGTCAATCTAGTTTTCAAAGCAGTGCAATGCTGGGAAGGGAAATGGCTTTTTCTGAGGAGGTTGCAACTGAGTGAAGTAGAGAACACAAGTCGGAGAGCATATAGAGGGAGAGGAAGATTTTTTTGCATATGCTTGGTTTTGGTAGGTTTTGTTAAATTTTTTTGACAACAGCTGTGTATTGGTAATTTCACTAAGATTTCACTGACAGCATAAAGTCTGAAAAATGTTTTGAAGAAATATTTGGTATTAAGAAAGAAATCTAATTTGAAAATAAAAAGAGTTCTAATGATTGGAGCAAAATGACAGCTAGAAGATATCACTGAGATAAGCAATAGAGAGGTGGGAAGTGTGAAGCTGGAATGCACTGGAGGAGGTAAAGGAGGTATCATCCCTGCTGTGATGCCTGTGGAGTATGGCCATCCAACAATGACTATTGACGTTGTCTCTCATACCTTGACACTGCATTTTTTAAGAAAGAACCTCTCTTTTATTATGCTCACATGTATCTTAGTACCTTAGAGCCACTCAGCAACACAAATAAGCAAATATTACAATAAAAGAAGTACCTGAAGACTGCTTTTATAATTCAAGTCTATCACTGAACTCTTAAACTGAAACAGCAAGAAGATCCAAGAGGTGGACAAGGAAAACAATTTGTTACTTTTTTTTTGAGTTATCAGAAAGAGATTAAAGGACATTTAAATGACTTTTTTATTCTGGGAGTGTAGTCAACATCCAATACTTGATGGATTTTTAAAGCCCCAGCTCCCAAATCTTAGACAGGGTTATTTTTCAAACATTTTCAAAACTCATAGTTGCTGAGTAGAACAATAATATTGATTCAAACAGCTCAGAAACCTTAATAAAAGAAACTCAGCAATCTGTTATTTCTGAAGTTTCATTAATTCAAATCTATTTTCTTGACCTGGGAGGTGGGCGCTCCTGGCTGGTGTTTTGAATGCACCAGACTACCAACAACTGCTTCTTATGAAACAGTACCTGACTTTGAAAAGGTCGGAGAGATTTTCCTCCAAAAAATAGTTATATCATGAAGGATGTAAAAAAAACGGGAAAACAGATATCTGAAGAAGAAACATGAAGTGAATAGACCTCCATTCAGCAAAAAGTATGAATACTGTGATAGGACCCTGTATAACTGTTTTGGTCTGTGCAAGAGCAGAACTTATGAAGAAACCAAAACTGTGAAAAAACTTGAACTTTCCTGTGGACGAAGAGGCCCGGACATTTTTTAATGTGCATGAATATGTTTTTCCACTTGCCTGATCAAAACACAGAAGACAAATTCCTTTCTGAGTCTCTTCTCAGGCTGGAACACTTTGCCTTTGAATGCTTTTTCTGTTCATTTGGAAAGCAAAAATCTGTTTCATCAAAAAAAGTCTTGACTAGTTCCATAAGAACATAAAGAAAAAATTCAGTACTCAAGAAGATTGAACATGCACCTCAAACACTGTGTAATTTCATACCTTTTAAGAGTCAAAGATTATTCCTGCTGGAGAAAGGTGAAAAGAAGTTCACTTTTGTAAAAATATATTGCCGACCTGAGCTGCCAAGGTCAGTGAGACCTCTCCTGGGTTGAATAAGTACCGCTGGGGCAAAAGAACCAGACTGCGAGGTAGCTTTAACTTATAAACTACTTTTTAGGTTGCTAAACACACTAGGGAGGAGAACACAGAGAGCTAAGTTCTACATGTTTTATAATCATGTGATACCAATACCTTAACCGTGTTTGTACAGCAGTAACAGAAATTGGTTCATGGCATGACACTTGTCTAAAAGTAATTCTTTGTCGCTGCCATTAACAAACTTGTGCAACATTATTGTGTGGCACTTCCATAGTGGGAGAGTTCATAGAGCCTGACAAAATCTGGCCCAATTTTACATCAGGTTTTGAGCAAAACCAGAACAATTTCTGGCACGATCTAGAGATTTTTATTAAATGGAAGCTGATGCAAAATAAGGTTGGTCCACCTAAAGCTCAGAATGAATTTTTACACTTACTTGAACTTGGACATAAAAGTACAGTTCAAGAGTGGGACAAAATAAGTGAACTGAAAGTGTATCCACAAATCCTGCAAGTCAGAGCAAACAAGGCTTTCAGAAAGCTCTGCCAGCTATCATTTGTGATAAATAAAACTCTCTCCATGTACGCAGCAGCTGTATAAAGTTAATGCTAATATATCATGAAAAGACCGGCATATTGTTTACAGTAAGTGATGTGTTCAAAGGCAACAAGTTTGGCCTAATTTTTCTTTCCTGAAATTAAATCTGACTCCTTTAGCTGCCCTCTACAAGTACTTTTCTCTGCGTACAGGTAGCAGAGACCTAGGCTACAGAGAGAGACATACTCTGTACAAATCTACTCTATGTTTGATTGCCAAGCAGAGACAGTTCTTCTCAATCTTGTCCACAAACACATCCTTTTTCCTTTCCAAGTAGACAGCTGAAAGACATTTTTCATAAGATTACATCCAGCAACTGGTACTCTACAACATGTGCTATAATACAGAATATACTTGGTTAAATGACACTTTGAAATGAAGTTCAGGTGACCAAGTTGGAGGACAAATGAGGTAACCTCCATGCAAAAAAGGAAAGACACTATGGTAACTATTTGGAGGATACTTCAGAAATATCTTAATAAAGCAGTTTATGTAAATGAAAATGTGCAAAATTATAGGTTTCATTGTACTAATTCTTTAGTCCAATGATTAAGCACTATGGGTTCTTCCCTGATGGTCTCATTCTTCTCTGTCATCTTCCTACAAGTCAAACAAAAGCTGATTTTCGTATTTTGAATCATAGCTATTGGAATTCTTGTGTAAAAAATGCTTTCAGACCAGATACAAATATTTTCCTGCTCCTTCTGTGCTGGTACAGAAATGGTTTGAAAAATACGCTTAACTTCACTTACTGAACCAGAAGAAATCTCAGCTAAACACGTAATTTTTAAAAATCCGAAGAGCTGGATTAAGCATTGTAATTCCCCTGTTAAAGGCTCCGCCAGAGGTGCTCTAGTAGATACAGTGGTGGTAATTTAAGACATGACAACAGTTTTCTCTCCTGTCTGTCTGCCAGAGATTGCTATCCCCAGAGCATGTACCCACCCTTTAGCAATTCCAATTTATACAGAATTTTTTATATATATTTATATTTATTGTATATTGTATTTATAAAAGCTTATTTGACACAAATGAGAACTCTGATGCACACCACTGTATCGTACGATGAATTAGAAAGGCTGAGGTGCAGGCACGCACCCCTTCTGCTACCCTGCCACAGGTGCTAACCTCTGTAGGTGCTAATCCACCAAAACTAGGTCTGCCACAGCCCATAAATCTGACCCTTTCCAGAAAGTATAAAATGCTGAATGATCTTATATTCGCAGAGTGGCTTCTACTCTCCTCTGGTTTACTGTAGAAGATTAAATCCCCTTCTACTTGAAGACCAGAGGTGGCTGAATGAGGGGTATAAAACAGTATGATGAAGGATTTAGTAGGTATGTTGTTTGCTATTAGAATTTGGTTTCGAATTCTAAGGAGCTTTCACAAGACTTATCAGATAAAGATCTGAAGCCACAAAACTCCTCCAGGCATTTCTTCATCCCTGTGAAGTGTGAGGTGCCCAATAAGAAACCGCTCTAACTTTCTGTAAGGATGATTGGACTGCCTTAATTTCTGAAAAAAGGAGAAGAAACTGTACAATGGCAGAGTCACTATATTCTCCCAGCCTCTTACACACCCATGGATTACTCCTCCTGTCTGCAGCCTGAACTCACATTTTTGGCACCTCTTCAAAAATGCATTTTTCACAACATACCAAAGACCATCTTATTTGAATACTGCAACTATGGGAGTTAAGAAAAGGACACATTGAGCTGAGAGGTTGTTACAAAAAAGGCCATGGTAACTGCCCCCCTTCTGATAGTAGAGAGTCCTCCATTGAACTAACCTGTGGTAATGTAACACTGGAGGACTTTTAGGCAGGTAGGCCATGTGAGGCTGTTCAACTTAACACCTTAAAATTTCAATTAGAACAGCTGGGGCATGTCACTGAGAGTCACAAGTACTTGGAAATACAGGCCACAACATTCTGCATGAGAGTCATGTTCTAAGCAGACTGAATTTTAGCCGAATGTTGAACACGAACCATGTTTGATGGTCCCATGCCCATCAATTGGTATGATACCCAGAATCACTGTCCATCTGAAATGGACCACCATTTCTGTGGTTTGGGTGGACAGGTAATAGGAAAAGGGACTATTTTTCCTAGATTTTTTTTATAAAAAGCTGAAAAGAACTAAATGATATTGTGACAAGCAGTTAGAAATGTTACAGTAAATGAGCAGAGGACAGTTTAATTTGGAGGATTTCCTTTGAACCTTTTGATGAAGTCACAGACATCTTTTTTATCATTCTTCCCCTAGTTTCACCCCAACAAAAAGAAAAGCTGTTTATTGCCTTTCCTATGCTTGATAAGGCAAAACCAGAAATTTGGGTGTCGTAAGATAGTCCTGAGTGTAGAAGACTGGTGAATCCTGCAGCTGACATCTCTTGGCTGAAAAGCAGCTGTCATTCACAGCCTCCTGAGATGTCGAAGCAAGTAGGTAAGTAAGCAAGCCAGTCATGGACATATGATCCCTGATTCCAACCTGCAATAACAGACAGGCATGTGGACCATGTCTCATGACAAAAACCCTGACTAATCTGCCTAATGATATCAGTGTGACCATCTTAGGAGAAGTCTTATGCAATGGAAGTAACCTTCTTTCTCTTATTTTCTTAGTACATAATTTCAAGTGAAGTTTAACTATTCCCCATTCATACGAAGATTTTCACGTGGGAACCCAAGACATCATCCCCATTTTCTGTTGTTTAGTACTGAGTTTTTTACTGTGATATATTCCTGAGAACTTTAACAGGAAAGAACAGTAGCTGACCTCTGGCAGAAATATAGACAGTTATGTAGATTATAAACAGAATGATCTATCACTTTTAGCAAATATATACCAGAACAAAAGACGTTAAGTAGTAGCCCTAAATGGCAAAACATAGATGGCAGGAAGAGATCAAAGAAATGCTGCTCTTTAATATATGAATAGAATAGGTGGAATTACTATACAAGGAAGAGTCTTCTATAAAATTAGCATTGATATGTTTATCCTTGTTTTGAATACAGCTTTGTTTGAACTGAGAAAAAAATCATAAAGCAGCCAACAGTGCTCGAGAGTGGGTATCCTTTATTGCTGTATTATGTTTGCAGGAAAGATTGATTTCCACCGTCTCCTTTTCCTACCCCCTCCCATTAAACATATAGATTTTTTCTACTGACACATTTTTATTCATTTTAAAGCATTGAATAGAAACACTATATAGAAGTTTGAGCTAAAATAGAGAAAAACATTTCCTTCTTAAAAAGCACAGTAAAAGGCACATTTTAATAAAGCACTATATACTCAATTAAAAAAAAAATAACTGAAAACTAATGCTTTCTCATGGTTAAGAGCAGATAAGCTACATTTAGGCAGCAGTGAGGTTCTTCAGGGGTGGCAGAGGCTGCAGTGGTGATGGGTTTGCACAGTCCTGCAGCCAGTCCCAACTCACACGACCAGCGACACGTGCTGCAGTAAGCAGTGCTAATGGGGCTGAGGGCTCCAGCCTCCACAGCTCTTCTGCGAAACCTGGGACTGCCTCAATTTTTTCTCTGCTAAAATGTGTATGAGTTGAACTGTCCAAAATGTCAAAACTGTCCAAAATCAGGAATTTTGTGAATATTTCACTAAAATACACAGATATCATAGGACTGTCTATTTCCTCTCTCCTAACAGTCCTCCCAGATAGGATTACTCGACCTACTCTTTTGTGGCTGTCGTCAGTGTAAACCCAGCTGTTAGAACAACAGAAAAATCTTGGTCCAGAAACTGCAGCCAGGGTGACTAAACTGCATGACTTTCGTTAGACAAGCTTTGTTACAGAAGCAGTTATAATCAGATTGATGCTATTACTTAATATCTGGAGGCTGCATTTCAAACATCAGCAAACAATTCTGCTGCTCTCACAGCACTAACACATTGGCCCTTCATACAAGAGATTATTGCTGTCTGGCTGTGGCTTTGTGTCACAGTGGTGCTATAGGACCAGTGAGACAGAATGTATGTGTATGTGCCTCAGACATTTCTGTAGAAGCTCCAGACTAAACCATTGGCAAATACAATTTTAAACAAAATTGGCTGATTTTGTAGGTATGATACACATATATATTCCATTTAACACTGGGGAAGAGGTAACCTGCCACAAAGAGTCAGAATGGGTAATGCAGAGCCATGAATTCTTCAGCTGGAGTCACTGGAATATCTATGTCAATGTCTTAGTCAGCCATGCTTTAGTTCTGACTTAGGTATTCTGCGTGAAATTGTTTCAACACAGAAGCTGTGAAATTTTTAAGAGTAGTGCAATGAAAGAGTCCAGTCACACTACTCTCTATGAGATGAAACTAAAAACCATACTAGAAGCTTTGCTTAAAAACATTAAAATCATGATAACGTGATAAATTCCCTTCGATATGTTTGACTGCAAGTCATGCAGACAATAAACACCTGGCCTCTTACAACTTATTTTAGATGACTCTCAGATAAAATGGGCAGGGATTTTGTTTCTTTACTCTGAAGGATCTTATTTCGCAGTGTCTTAAAACACATACGTGTGGGGTTTTGCCACGTGAAGGAAGGTCACCTCATTAAAAATACGAAGGTGCAAGCTTGACAATATAATTTCAAAATGCTATGTGAACAGTTGATAAGATGAGCACGTTGTATTTCAGTGGATCATATGTCTGGTGTAAGAGGATTTCATTAATGAAAGTAAAACAACTAGCTTCCTCATATTTTCCTAATAGGCAAAGTATAAAAAAAGCAAATTGGATAATGTATGACAGAATGCCTTTGTTAATTTGCAGTAGGGACAAACTGAATTAAATCAATAGTCTACCAAACCCAGCATAGCAGTATTCATAAAAGGCGGGTATTATGGTTGAGCAGACAGTTTAAGAAACCCTGAAAGACCCAGTTATAGAACAATATACCCAAGGGAAAGTCCCTTCCTAATTGTTTTCAGCATAAAGTTGCCTTCTGTTTGGAAGCAGCAGAGTTCAGATATCTTTCAAACCCCTGGGATTTGCTGTTCATTTAATTATCACACTATCTGCATTATTTAAGTTATCTATAAAGAATGACGGACACTTTGTAATGAATTATGCTGTGTTTTGTGGTTCAGTAAAAATGACATGTGACAGTAACTTTTACGAACAGTTGTTCAGAAATTTTCAATCACTCATGACAGAGTATAGAGATTTATAGATACTAAAGCATTTCACAGGAATGTCAATACTGTATTTTTAAAAAACAAAGTACTTTTTGATCTCAGGAGAACTTTTATGCCTTTTTGTTCTGATATTTAATCAAGTAGTTTTACTTTTTATTTTAACAATATTATACAATACAAGTAAAAATAAGGACTTAATATTTGTTTTACTCTTCGAAATGTAGTCCAAATTTCCTCTCTTGCACAAAATCAGAATTTTTGCTCCAGGACAGATAGATTTCTTGTTGTTATATGTTTTATAGTAAGGCCCAGAGGCCTGCCCAAATTTACAGGGACCGATATACGTAAATGTAACCTACATCAAGTGTTGAATTGCATTGTTGACGACAGCCACTCTAGGCTCCCTAAATAACAGATTCATTCTGAGGGCCATTCAGAGAGGGTGCTTGAAAGCAGATTGTGTCAATGTCTCCTAAAGAAACCAGCTCTGGCCTCCACCCCACAAAAAGCCTTACAGTCCATGGAAGGAAATTCTGGACAGTACGTTCTGTAAAAATCGGCAAATCTGAGCATATTATGAGGTCTTTGGAAACTTCCTTCTTTCTTATCTCTAGCTATGTAAGTTTGGTAACTTTTTTTTATCTGCAGAAGTCTTTTAGTCCTTGGCTGCCAGCCACGGTAAAACAGCTGAACATCTTGATTATCAACAACTTCATCTGTATTTCCATCCTAGAAATAATTTATTTCCTGACTCAGGTGGCAATTCAGCCGCAGAATAACAGGAAAATGAACTTGTGCTCCAAAAGGGTATAAAACTCATGACATTCAAGCTTCATCAAGAAGTCTGACCTGAAGTTTGGAGTTCTACAGTTCAGTTTTAAAACCAAAAGGCTCAGAAGGTGCCCGATCAAGTTCACTCTCTTTATACTAAATTATATCTTTAACATCCTAGGCTTTCTTCCTGTGTTAACAGGGATAGCAGTACTGATCAGTACACAGCTTGCTTTTAGTAAAAATTAATGTGACTAACAGAATATATCAAAAGTTAAAGATTAAGGGTATATCAAAAGAGAGCAACACATTAGTTTGAATGCGAGTATGACTGAGCATTTGGTATTAAATTCATTATTATTTACCACCAGCAGCAGTTCCTATCTTTTGAAATTTGGGATTAATAATACAGGTCCCAGATCAGCAGGTCTGTCCTACAGAAGTATTATTCTTCTGCATCTCTGAACTCAAATCATTAGTGCATTTAATGAAAGAGGATGAGTAGCTAAGGAAGAAGTGGCACCAAAAACTCTCTCCCAAGATGAACTGAAAACAGAGTATAATTTTTAGTAGTATATCCATGACTTTGGTTGCTTTTTCAAACCCTTGAGTTTTAAATCCTGCTTAAAATACCTATAAGACACTACTTAGGTTTAAAAAGATGTATGAATATAATCTCTGGAGAGCACATCTCAACTTCTAAAAGATTTTTTAATTGCCAAATTTTCAGGGTTTTAATTTCAAAATTATGGTCTTCATAAATTAAGAAGAAAGGCTTGTCTCCATGGTGTAGATGTTTAATTTCATCAGTTAATCAGAGATGAAGTAAGAAGAGACTCTAAATAACAATTAGAAATCTCTGCATTGTTTTGAACAAGATTCATTGACATCTATTCCATGCAGCTGTTTTCTCAAAAAGCCTTACTAACATATGCAGATATTTCTTCTTATTTCTGTTAAAACAGATTTTTGGTATATGACTGCCCCTAAAGGACACAATTTTAAAAGCACTGAATTCATTTATCTTTTTTATATGACCACTAATTTAAAAACTGTATTCAAATACGCTCTAAAAGGACTAGACAGCTTTGTCAAGGACCCCTAACTTCTATTTATCAAATAACTGATTTTATCTGAAGAAAAAATACATATTTTCTTGATGGATGAATTAACAACAATTACATAAAACTTCAGAGTTCAAGTTTGGGTAGCTAATTCTGCTTGGGCTAAATAGGGATTCAGCTTCATAACTTTTACTAAGGAGCAAAGAAACATAGGGCTACTACAGACCCTTAGGGTCACTGAGGTCAGGTGCCTGCTCTTAACAGGTGGGATTCGTCTCATCAAAATTTAGTCATCTGTGGATGGTTATCTACTCTAGGTTTTCTTGTAGCACAGAGGAGATTGACTTCCTAGGTTTACACACCTAATTCAGTCTCAGCCCGAGAAGCAAATAATCTCTGAATATAGAAGGACTATATAACCTCAGAAGTTTCTGATGAAGTAGATTTCCTTGTTGCCTTACAACACAGTCTTAGGGCCTTTTTCAGGGTCCAGCCCATGACAAAGCCTACGCACTAGGGAGATGGCATGGTAATTAGAAAACAGGCAGGTGAGAGAGAAAAGGGCTGGAGAAATGGAAACAGTAGCATACGACTCTGTAGGGATAAACAGTGTCCCAGCTAAAAATAGGCCAATAAACAGACCAATTAACGTAGCCAGAAAACAAACAAGATACCAGGCATATAAGGGATTTCTCTTTGAAGTTTTGTGTGTCTGAAAAATTGCCTGTTTTTTCAACCTCTTTAGTTGTCCTAATAAAAAATATTCCCCTCTATGAATTTTTCCTTTTACCTCCTTAACCTGTGAATGCTGTAGGGAATATAGTGAAAATATACGATCCTTTGTATTTTTTTTTTAACTTTTCCCTGTGTTATTTTATGCAAGAGCTCTAAATATAACAGTTATCAAGATAAGATTTTGATCTCTGGAGTTCTGAAGAAATGTCGTTTTATGTTTTATAAGCATAATAATACTAATCTTGGTGTACTCCTGTTTAGACCCTTCTACTTAAAATTGTCTCTCCATTTATGGTTGGAAAGCACGTAGTTCATTTTTAGTCAAGTCATTGTATCTTGTTGTCATGCGTTGAAGTATTCACACGAAGCAACCTGAAGTCCTTCAGCTACTGTCCATAAATTCACTTTGCAGAAGTAGACTGGCTGCTCCACAGGACAATTCAGAACACCGCATTACATTTCTAATTTACTTAATTCTGTATCAGAACCTCTTTCCTTGAATATTAAGCAAGTATAAGGAGATTGGCGAGTGTGTAAGAAATCTTAATTAGATGCCTCAAACTGGATAGTGTGAATATTCTTCCACCTATTATATACACAGTATGAACAGCTTTAAATACATTTAGGAATGACATTTCAGTATACAGCCTAAATTGTAGTGGCAATGCTGTCATCACAGCAGTAAACCTATGAAACAGACAAAGTTTGCACAGAGATTTGATAATCTTATATTACTGATCCATCTGATATAACTGGGGGACAAGGAGACAAAGTTTTGAGCCAATGAACTCTTCAAATATCTTGAAATTGCAAACATTTTCTGGATGGAAGCCACTTGGACAAGTGCAAGGGGAGCCTGAGAAAGCCAGAGGAAGAGAAATTCATAAAGGATTACTACCCACATAGAAACCATGTCTAGCTCAGGAAATCCCAGAGCTTCAGATGTTTGAAGGCTGGGAAAGCGTTCAGGAAAATAAGATATATTCATGCCCTGTTCCTATAGTTTGCATTAGGCATCTGCTCTTCGCCACTGCCAGAAATGGAACACTGTGCTAAGCAGACCTTGGTCTGACCTAGAACAGCCACTGTTACAGACGTATTTAAGTTTTTTTAAGAAATAAACAGTAAAAATGAATGATAGTTATGTTTAAAAAAAAAAAAAAAGACACCAGATGCATTTCAGAGTTGAAAAACATTTTCCAGGTGAGATTTCAGAGAATTCACTTGTCTCTGTAGGAATATAAAGTTGATAATTCTTCTTATTTTGAAAGAAGTTACTTTTTGCCATATCTCAATAAGTACCTAGTTAGTAACAAGAAACAGATTCAGTTATGAAAGGCATAACATTTTTTGGTGAGGGACTGATACATCAAGATTTTGTTTACTAACAAGTACTTCAAAGCCTTTAGTATGCATCCTTACCCTAATTTAGCTTGCTAGTCCTCTAAAAAGTGTAGGACATGAAAGCAGAGCTAATCCACAGCCCACTCACCTTCCTGGTGATACATGCAGCACCAATACAATGCCTTGTTGATTAGAAGTGCATCAGGTACCGAGTGCAAGGAGAAGCCATCAATAGGAAAGATGTAGATTTCTATTGTTTTAGTTAGGAATGGACATCCTCTCAAGCCTAATCTATGCAGTGCTATCAGGTGCTAAAATATTCTCTCTGACAGTACAGCAGCAAACAAACAGCGTCTTTATTGTACTGCTCCGAAGTATCTCAGATTCACTTGTGATCACATGCTGTTACAAGAGGAAAGCGGAACAATAACATCACAGCCCTGGTGAACAGGTTCACAAGATTTACCTGTCAAGAGGACAGCGGACATTCTTCTTTGAAAGGCAGGGATGATAGCTCATTTCCTGTTTTGCCTTGTTCAAAGAAAGCAGGACCGTTTGAGGGGCCTGTAGTGGAAGAGAGAGAGGGTAGAGAAATCTGTTTCTTGAGACCTAAGAGAATTTTAATGTATGATCAAAACACAAGACACCACTAGCCTTAAAGTCAGTAAATTATTCTCTGGCTGATCTGTAGTTTAGCCTACTGGAGAGCATAAGCTATGTAATGATAGCCTTATAACTCCACATAAGAACAGCGCTACCTGACAAACCTATAGAAGGTGTTCAGCTATTGTAAACTGGAGAAACGAGGACAAGAGCTGTGCTCAGTGATGTCAGCTATTGGTTTGGCATGAAATCTTTATCACCTCCTTTTGAACTATCTACTTCCTTTACTAGAATTTTGAAGTGACTTTTTTTTGTTTTAATGTGAAGCCATTTAACGTGAAGCCATTCTTGAAGCACAGAAAAGCACTGTTTTTGCACTGACTGTGCTCTACCTGCAAAATAAGCAGATAACAACTATGAAAATAATTCCTTTTTAGGAACCGGTAGCTACTGTGAACCCTAGCAGAAACCAGTTGGCCCAGACAGTCCTCTTACCTCCATATATTACTTTCAGGGGGGCTGTAGGCTTGGATCATAGACATTTAAGCAACGTTTTCATTGACATAATAATTATTAATATCCACTTGCTATACTCTTGTGAAATTTGTCAGGAGACTAGGCCTAATAGATTGCACCTCTTCAGGCTGGAGAGGAGAAGGCTGAGGGAGATGCAATCAAGATCTTTGTGACGATGATGGATAAGGTGTGTGTGATGAAAGTGAAATTGTTAATCACCAGTTCTGCAGTAGCAGAATGAGAGAAAACTTATTGAAACTATTAGAAAAAGGGTTTAAAAGAGGTAAAATGTTTCTTCGCACAGCAGGTAGTAAACTTTGGGAATTTGCTGCCATAGGAGGCGGTGGAGGCAGGCAGTGCCAGCAGGTTCGAAAGGGGGTTAGACAAATTCACAGGAAACAGCTCCATAAACAGGTTCTGAAGGGAACAGAGAGGGACATGCCCCCAGACATCCTTCATGCAACAACTGTGGTGGTTGGATAGTGTAAGGACAAAGCACCACAGAATGTGGCTGGGTTTGCAGGCCTTTCTCCAAACAGCATCTCTTGTTGTCCCGTTGGAGACAGACTGTGGACAGACCATGCTTTGACCCTGTAGGGAATTTCTCACGTTGTGTCATGAAGGCTGAATAGAAGATTCTTCAGCCAGTGAATCTTCTTTTGACTTAATTTAAACCACAAGGCTTAGACATACAGGAAAAGTGTCATATCCATCAGCCAGCTTTGCTTTCTGTGTTACCCTCAAAAAAGGATGCACTCGTGCTTAATCTTAAACCACAAGGAAGTCAGTTGATTTCAGTGAGAACCAATCTCACAGGCTTGAAGTTTAGCACATGTGTATCTGAAGTACCTGGCATTCAGTTCCTCTGTGAAACCGAGACAACCTAGGAACTCACATGAGCAAGACAACAGATAAAAACACAATGAATGAACAAACCAAAAAATCCTTAAATGCTTCCTATTACAAGTAGTTCATCACTTCCCTTAATTGAGTTCTCTCTCCTTTTCTTCCATCTTTTATCTTCATTTGTTAGTGAAATGAAGAATTAGTAAAAGCTTGCCCTTATGTTTCTGTCTTCTCTCTCCTTTTCTTTCTGAACTTTCATTCATCCTTTCCCTACTCATACCAGCACAGTGACAGGGCTGAGCAAATAAAGACTTTAAATGTAACACGTAGTGCTTTGGAGAACTTCCATAGGGTCTCTGGATCTCCATCAATGAAGAAAGTACATAGAAATTCTTACTGTTCTAAAGGTGCTCATTGCAGTGCTTGTAATGTTCTATTGTGGCGCTTGCATGGAAATGCTATGTAAGCCCCACATACTATTACTAAAATCTAGAACACACAGAGGATAAAGACGGGTTGCCAAGCTCAACAGCAACATGGTGGTTATTTGTCATGACTTTTTGCTTGCCCTTTCTAAGTTTTAAGGTTACTGATATTTAATTCAGACTATTAGGGGCTGAGATCTCTCTCAAACATGCCACATAGGGTGTGGGCATGGATCCACCCAGAATCCTGCCTCTGAAAGGGAATGAGCCTCAAATGCTCGAAATAATAATTAAAGAAACCCCAATTGCTCACAGCATGTACACCAGAAAGAGTTTCGACCTAGACCTCCACATAAGACGTAGTATATGGCGAAGTTTGCATCCCTTGCAGAGAAACATGATAACATTTTTTGTATAAACATCTGCTTTTTTTTTTTTTGACATGTAGGAACAAAACGATGAAGAGAAAGTAATGATTTCTCACATTGTCCAGCTAAGATCTGCTGACTGATAAAATAAGCAGGAAGGTGGAAGGAGAAGACATGCATGCCTGCTGTTAAAGAAAAGCCTATTTGCACATAATGCTCTGGAGAAATTATTGAACATTTCATCCACACAGAATACAAGCCCTGTCACTCTGCCAGGGTCAGTGAGACCTGGGCTAATCTACTGAGTCAGTTCTAGTTGTGCAAGTTAAATGGTTTAGTGGTTGCTTTAATTAGGAACCCCATTTTGTTTACAAACTCTCAAAATATTGTAGCAAAGAATGTTCTATGCCTATGCTTACCAGCCCCAGTCCTTGTCCTAACTCTCGCCCCTCCAAAATGGGTTTCTTTACTTCCTTCTATCCACACCTGGCAAGCTGCCAGAAACACATTCCAACATCTAACAAAACTAGGTATTGCAGCATAAAAGTGAGATATAGCACAAAGCATCTTTTCTGTGAGAATCCCACGTAGTATAAGGACAAGGAAGGCTAAGAAATTATTGGCACTGTAAAAAAAACAACAGGAATTTAAATTAAAGAACAATAAAAAAAATTATTCACATTTTCCTACATCTGTTAACAACATCACTGCAAATGTTTTCATTGTGACATCAGTCGTCCTTCACATAATACTCCTTTCTCGTTCTTATCTCACAAACATATCCGCACCTTCTTCCATGCTGCTCTTTCTAGCAGACAGAAATGACCTTCCACAGTTTATTTGTGCAGTTTCACCCTTACCTGACACAAACCCTGGCCAAAAGAACCTTTTTACGACATTGCTTCATGAAAGTTCTGTGTGTACTGAGGACAGAAACTCATCAAACAACTCAAACACCAAGATGGCCAAACCTAATCCGACTTCCAGACCACAGCCTCATCCCCAGTGCCTGACTCTCTTTCTCCTGAGGCTGATTCTTCTGCCATTTGTACACTGGCAATAACTTCATTAAAGCCCACAGACCCCTTCTACTCTGTATGGATACAATATAATAATCCTCAGCAGGCATTTGATGATTTTCTCCAGCTTTGCCTGTCAAATTCATCATTTACGAGTGATGCATGTATTCAGAGGGGCTGGGATCATCTTCCACACATCCCATGACTCATGTAGCATGTTTGTCAGTGCAGTCATCAGCAAACAGCAGTAAAATGTAGCATCTCTCACACTACGCACGGGTATACAGAGCCAACTCAATATGTCTCAGAAGCACTGAATTCTGCTGCTCTGAAATAGAAGGCAAAGCCACAACCGTCTCTGTTATAGGAAGCAGGAAAGGGGTAAGGGTCACATCCAGAATAATCAAGAGGATCCCTGAAGATTTTAGCTAGCCATTCTGCTTCTGCAAGGGGGCTCTGCTGCCCCTGCCCTGTGGACACAAAACCCTTTCTTGGGTAGAGGGGCAGCAACTGCTTTCAGTTTGGTCTTCTACAGGTCCAGTACAAGCAAAGTGAACATTGCATATATGGTCACTCTTCTGCCTTAGCAGTTGCCTGCCTTGTCTTTACCTAGAGCTTGCTTCAGCTATACAGCCTTTTTCAAAGTGTATGAAGGAGTTGGCTTCGAGTTTCTATTTATTCGAACAAAACCTGTAGAGGAACGGGATTTCAATAGAAATTGGTTTTACTAATTCAGACACATCTAAGTCCCCTCTCCCCAGAACACATACATCTCAGAAACTTTCAGGAAAATATTAGACAAGAGGAAAACACCTCAGTATTCACATTCCAGTGAATGCCTCAAGATATTCTGAGGTGGATCAGGAAGTTTCCATATTCACTTTGGAAAGCTGTCTTGCTAAAATAGAACTTTAAAGAGTTGCAATGAAAGTGACTTTGTGACCTGACTGAGTGCTTTATGAAGGGAGGCAACCACACTGACCATTATGCCAGGTGACCATGGTGAAGTGACCAGCCAAAGTACAGTTATAACCAATTAATATCATGGTCAGCCATGTAATTTTCTGGTTTGTAAACATACCTAATGAATCAGGAGAACGACCCTCCAATATGTACTGGAATCCAAAGGAAAATACGACAAAATTTGGGCTGCAGCAGGACAAGGCATCCTGTTCAGAGTTGTTCTTCTGTGCAGCTTCCTTTCCCCACTTCCTCTTGGCTCCTAGTCCTGTCCTCAGGTCATTAGAGCACATCACTTCCCTGTTGTTAGCAGGTTATAAATACTGAGACAGATAGGTACTGACATGATACTGATAGCAGTTTGATAGCAACAGCTCTACATTATCAGCTATATCACCTGCCTGAAAGCTAACAGAGATTCACTGGGTCCCCCTTGCTGCTAAGTACCAGCTGCAAATTTACACTTCCCTTCCTGTGAGCCTGAAAGTTTTTTCCCATGTTAGCATTCGCTCAGCCTTGTGTATTTTCCTACATGGCTGAAGAATAGCACTGCGCAGAGCACGTGAAGGTCTGGTCACCCACAAAAAGTATTTGATCAGTTTTTTTAAAAAAGTACATTTTGAAAACCCAGACAAACAGTGCAGCATGTTTTATCACTGGTTAATATCAAGTTCTTAAATCAAAGCACTGCCAATCTATAGTGAAGCACCTAACTCCTAGCTTTATTGATTATGTCTACACAGACTTAATTCACAGGTTAACCTTGCTGGCTCCCCAGATCTCCTCTTTGCTGAACCCAGACATCGCTTGCACAGAGTGGAAGTATCTTCCTATCACACTGTTGTTCTTTAAGCTGATTAATCTGATTTAAATCCATACAGGCTAGTGCTAGACAGTTTGGTGGTGGTGTATCCAAGAAGAAAAAGATTTCTCAGTCTGAGCTGTGTTTTTAGCACATACCACAAAGAAACATGCTCTCATTACTGTCACATGAAAAAGCACCAATGAACTGATGCTGTCAGGTGTTCTCAGTTCTTCTTGTAAATTCACCTAAATTATTTAGACTTTTTTCCCCAAAACAGAAATGATTCTTTTTTAAATTGAAAACAATAACAACATAAAAAAACACCCCATTAATAAAACATGAATTTCAGGCAAATCTCTGTGTGTGATGAAGAGAAAAACATCAATGCACGAACAGATTTAAGAGGACATGGTTTGAACACAGGCTCTTAATATTCAGGAGGAGTCCAATCAGCAAGACGTCCTCCAGCTGATTGAAGAAGTGAAGATATAATCTGTGTGTTAAAATCAGGCTCTTGGCAAAGTCTTTTCAGTACCTTCTTCTCTGAGAATATGCTCTGTAGCAGTCAGTAGGGATTTTGTCATCGATTTGGGGTAGTGAGAGAAGATTTCTGCTGTGCAAAAGTCTGTAGGAGTGAAGGATTTCAGTGAAGAGGTGGCAGAGGATGGGAACAGCCAGCACATCAGTGTATCTTCTCACAGCTGTGCCAGCAAGTGCAGGCAGGGGAAAGACAAATAAAAATTTCTCCCAGGCTCAGGTCTGAGCCTGCTTACTGTACAGCTTTCTGGAACAGGTTTGCTGGATGATCAGCTGAGGAGAAGGGCAAGAGTATGAATTTGCAGCCTCACAGACTGCACTGGTTACTGACTGCTGGTTTTACTGCCCCTGTCAGATTTCTGAGACCAGGGGTATGACGTTATTTTCTGCCACATGCATGATCACCTCAACACCTACATTTTCACTTTGTGTAAGCAGCATTCAGCACCACAGCATAACAACTTAAGAGCCACAGCAAAGGAGAATGTGGCAGTCAAGCAACACTACAGCTAACTAGGATCCTGGCTTAAATCCGAGCGAGGGTGACCATAGAGAAAATTACTGAAAATCTCTAAAATCTCACAGTCTGGCCCTGTTGAGAGCTACCAAGTACCTGAACTAGTAGCACCAGGTCAATTCGCAGGCCTGTCCTCTACCCACAGTGAGCCTTTTTCACACGTTGTATAATCCTTTTGCAAACCTTGGTTCAGGCATTTCTCCAGCACTGTCAGGGAGAGAAGAGTGCTGTCTGCTGACTCTCCACACACTACATTACCCCTCCCACTCCCCAGATCTCCCTCCTGACCAATATTAGGAATTCTTAGTTTCTGTATCTAATATTTTATTCAAGGTTGGCATAATGAGCTGTCATACGAACGCTATTCATCCCTTCCAGGCGATGACCTAAATAATTTTTAAGATATCAAGTAAATTATGGATTTAATTTCAGAAATTACCCAATTTAAAAACAGATGTTGAAAAGCATCTGCGGAATCCTGAGCCTTGTTGCTGCTGTCACACACTCCATAGATTAAACTACTTATCTTTTTTCCTGGAGGTGTGGCAAGGCATCTACTCCCAGAAGGCATTTCCCTCCTAAGGGTCAGTTGTTTCCTAAGATCTTACACTTGATGAGTGGAAGAAAGTGGACAGAAAGCTGCACAGGCCAGGGACTGGCAGTCCTGTGAAGAATAGGGAGAGCTCATTGTGTGAAGTAATAGCTGTGGCTCCCCAAGGAGGAGAAAGATGGAGGGGAAAAGAAGGGAGGGCAAGTGAAGCCCAAGTAAGATTAAGATCTCTTTCCCTCTTTCTGCTTGCTGGCTGCAGCTGGGTCTCACCCACTCTCCACCTTGGAACTGTCAGCAAGCCAACGCCTGGCACAACGGCCAAGTAATTACTGATGACATGTGTGTGGTACTTTTTCCAGATTGACTTTCCTGCCTTTCTGCAAGAAAAATAAACTAAAAGCTGTACCCCAACAAACATGACAGGAAAAATAACAATACTGGTATGGGACTGATACTGGAAAGGTGCTGTTCCTCCATCTGCAGACTAGAGAGAACAACTACCACCCTCGCCCTCCCTCGTCTCAGCAAGGAAGGTAAAGACTGAAGGCAGGATGGCCAAAAGGCTCTTTCCAAAGGTCAGCACACCTCTTTTAGTCAAAGCTCAATGTCCCACAAAGAACAGGGAGAAGGCAGCAATATAGAAGTCACCGGGCATGGCAGTAACTGAGACAGACATGGTACAACTTGTAGTTAATTTACTGGAAAGCAAAAGAATGGTGTGGTTCAGTCCTCTCCTCTCCCTTTGACATGAGTTATATGACTCATCCTGTCCTCCATTAAAGACTAAGAAACTCATGCCTGACCTGCCAGACCTGCCACACAAGTGGGTCTCCCCAAATGACGATTTCTACAAGTCATTCTCAACTATCAGGCTCTTCATTTTAAGAGAAGAACACTGCAAATGTTATCTGCGGGCTTATTCAATATGCTGTCTTCTTCCATCTCACAAAATTGGAATCAGAGATCCCACTACTTGAAGAGAGATCTATGTGCTTAAACAAGATCTCTTTTCTACCCAGAAAACTGCTTTTTCTTTATTTTCACATAAAACTTTTATTCTATAATTCTCAGCAGAAGCCACAGAGAAGAGATTTCTAAGCTTCATCTGCTACAGTCCGTGAGATGTTTATAATCTCTCTCTCTCTGCGGACAACACAAACAGAAGTATAGCTATTGGATGGATGAATGGATATGATTGATTTGGAGGTCTTGTGGTCTTTTTTTGCACTTTAAGGATGTTGTTTCCCTTCCCTTGATACCTACAGATGGTAGATTCAGTAGAGCAGTCCTGGAAAAGACTGGTTTGGTTATATAGTTAGGTTTCCAGGGATATATGCTTATTATAATGCCATTCAATTCATGATTAGGAGATAGAAAATCCAAGCAGCAAGTCATTGTATAGGTGAATGGGTGAGCAAAGGAATTGGGATATGATTTCCACAGGCAAATGAATTAATTAATGAGAGATAAAGAAAAAATGCCTCATTTTAAAACTACAAAAACTCAGAATGTGAAAAAATAAATGGTTCATTCATACTACAAACAGTTACACTGATTGCTATAGTTAATGATAAATCTGCAAAACTTTCTATTCTAAATCCCTGTTTTCATATGCTTCTCACTAGAAAGCATTACCATTTTCAGGGCAGTTTTGTCATTCTATTCAAAAGTGAACTTCTTTTATATTTTTGCTCAATTCTTATGAAATCACTTCAATTTGTTAGAGTCATGCAAGAATAAAAAGTCCCGTTAAAAGAAAAAAAATCTGTCTAGCTAGGCCTATGAGGTTAATTCAAAATGTTCTGTATCTGAAAGCCTCAAATCTGGGGTTTAGTCCTCCAAACAAGACCAACCATCCAAAGTGCTTATGAGAATCAGTGGGACATGTCCTCTCGGAAAAGGCCTGGTAAAACTTTGTCATAGTTTACATTCCCTTGAAAAACTGATGCAAAATCTGGGCTTGCTCCTACAGAAGCAAGTTGTCAAAATAGCATGCTTTAAGATGACTTAAACTAACCCATTGTCCTTAACACCACAATAGAGCACAACACACATAGCTACTGTTCCTCAGCCGAAGGATAATAACTTCCTGCTGAGGGATGGTGACTCCTTTACACTCGTTAACTCATTCACTTTCAATCATGTACCCATATCGGTGAGCAGTTCACCAGAAGGTGTTATCTGCGGGGCACCGGTGTTTACCTAGCTCTGCTCCACTGAAATCTTTCCCCCATCTTTCTGCTGGTTCAAGTCTCTGACTCATGCTCCTGGTGGATGGGACTACTCTCCCCATCTACTGGGATGATCGTCACTGTCCAAACAGGTAAGCTGCCTCTGAACCAGTTTCTGAACCACTGCAGGTTGCCCACTAATTTTTTAGTGACAAAAACCAGAACTCAGTATGTGGCCATTAATAGACACAAGCCATATGTGGCCTTGTAGCAGAACAGGGTTAATATGGCCAACAAGGCCAGCTCTGTGAGACAAGCATTGCAATGTCTTCAACCGGACATGGTACCCACAAAAATACTCCACCTTCCATTTTTTCTGATATATAAAAATATATTCCACATGTAAATTCATACAGCATTATGAAAACGTGACGAGAAACTTAAGAAATTGCAGAAGTAAACTTTTATGTAAGACATATCTGTGCTGCCCATGAGCAAGTTTGAAACTTCTTCCTCCCACCCCTGTTTCTGAGTGCTTTGACACACACAAATCTGCCTATGAAAGGAAAAAGTCATTGTTGTGCAGTTCTTAAAAAAATTAGATTACTCTTCAGAATATTTGGACGGGTCCTAGATTGGAGAGTGCATTTCTAACACACTAGCAGCAGACCAGGTGAAATCTGCCCCACAGCTACTTACAAAATACCCTGAATTTTACCCATTTATGTTTCCCTCTCTTGTCTTCTGTGATTGAAGGCACCAGGTTTGTTTCTTGTCATGTAGTCCAACAAGCCCTGTTCCTCACACTGGGAAAGAAGCCATCTGGGTGCTTTGCAATAAACGGGAATTGTAGATGTGTTGATGTGTGCCCTTGTTGCAGTATACGACACGTAAGCCTTTCCTCTTTAGTTCAAGCTCATGCTTGAAATATCCAGTGCAATCCCTAGTGTGTCAACCAAGGTAACAATAACTGTCCTCCCTCTTGAGTACATCTGTTCTGGTAAGCGGACACTATCTAGGGTGTTGGGTTTTTTTACACTGCTCCCCCAACTCTGTTCAGGAACAGTTCCACTGGCCCGCATGATGCTACGTAAGCAGAGTTTGGCTTTTGGTACTTCTCTGCAACTAGCTGGGGCTTTTCTAAACTAATGGTTTCTTTTCTGGCATGTTTCTTGTTTCTCACTGCCATTTCTTGCAAGAAAGAAAAGGTGAATAGGAGACATAAACAGGAATTTGCCCATAGTAAATTAAATCCCAGTGTCTCTGCTCCAGCCACAGCGTGATTTTGCACAGTCCCATTGAGGGTGGAGGTACTGGGATGCAGGGAATGTATCTCCAACACAATGATCAGATGTAGAAGATATCTGCATGGTAACATGAAAGAATCAAAACGGGATAGATAAATTGATAAATAACCTGAGGACTGTGTATGCCAGGGTCTGCATTCTCAAAGTTATGTTTGCTCCTTCATCTTCTATTTTACTCATGTCAGAATCCTCTCAAAGTCTTTACTCTGCAAGAACTAGGTCCTTTTCCATGAGCCATATTCACTTGAACTGCAGCAAATTTTTAAGTCAGGAGATTATATGCAGGCTGGGTTTACGCAAGATATAGAACCCCACTTGGCATTTCATTATGGTAAAGATTCAAATACTGCAGCTTTTCTCTCTCTCTTTCCCTCTCTCCCCTCCAACTCTTATTTCCCCCTATTTTGTAGCACTTGTAAGTTGGGTTTCAGGGTGTTAATAAAGCGTGGAGCAGAATTTTGGAAGGTGTCCAACTCTTCACCCCACCCAGATGAATACCTGGAAGCACACTGTTACCATGGTTATCCTGCCAGACTGAAATCAAGCGTGGCCTCGACCACAACAAAAGTTGACAAGGTGAAAAGATGTCCTCTGAGACAGGTAACCACAGGCCTGACACAGCAACGCTTAGTTTACAGTTTTATACCTTTCTAGTAAATAATTCCATTTTAGTCTACACATCCTTTTATGATAGAACCAGACATGTTGCAAGTAAGTCTTAGTGACATCTGTTTTCAATGTACTTTATCTTGCTATTTTCTAATCTAATTTGATAGTTTTGGCAAAACACAGGCACTGATCAAGTTTAGGATTTAGGATTTTGCAGGACTATCTAGTGTCACCTGTGCTGCCTAGTGTCTGGCAAAACAATATAGTTTTCTTTGTGTGTCAGCGGTAGAACTGGCTGAAGATTTTGTTGAGCATGAAGTGCTTCATGTGTATAGTTCCAACTTCAAACTCTTTCACCAAACCCAAGGCAGGCACTCAGTGGAACTCTCTAGGCACTTCTACAAACTGATTTGGAGCCAGGGACACTAGTGCTCTCTCAGGTCCTTGGCACTAGCTCCAACATCCTGCACTGGAGGACTCTGTGCTTCCAGTGTCTGATATTTGGGTACAGCACCTCTGGCCCATTTACACCAGAGGCACCTCCAAAAACTCTGGCTCCAAAACCACTGTTCCAAGGCTTTCTGGTCCTGTACCATGGAGTGAAGAGGGTGAGATTTCAGGTTCCCCCATCAACCACTACTTGCCTTCTGAATCTGCAGTTAGGCCAATAGCTTCTGGTTGTCCCACCTTCCTAAAAGCCACCTCCCTGGGGTCCTGTGCTTCCTCAGGAAAACTGGCATGACGGTCAGTGTCATGGCAGAGTGGCAGGAGAAGGGTGGGAAGAGGTGAGGCGGCTTTTCATGCCGAGCTGTCGGCTCCTGCTGTGATGTTGTGTGAAACATTGTTTGGATGGAAACCACAGCAGAGAAAAAAACTCACAAAACATCAGACAAAACCAGCCCAAAGTGAACATCGGTGCTAACTCCAAAACTACTTTACTGTGCGACCTGGCCCTCACCTGGACCCCTTCACATGCCTGAGGAACTGCTGGAACTTTTTCATCCTCACACAGAAATGTCAGGTGTGATGCTGGACCCTGTTCTCAGAGCCAGACAAAAGAACTTCCTAGTTCCCCTTCTCTGCAAGCCACCCAGAAGATGCCAGAGGGTGAGAAAGGTCATTACTTAACTCATTACCTTCCTCTGTTGTCCACACTAGAGGACAAAGCCCTTCTCCTTCAGAGTGGTAGGGTTGGCTAATTTGTCCACTGTGACAGACGGGTTTATATCTCTGGAGACAAGGTTCCTCCTGGGTCTTCCTCCGTGACGACTGGCTCCATGGAGCGCCTGCCATCAGCCTCCACATGTCTGGCACCGAGTCTGACTGTGTTGATTTAGTAGTCCATTGTCCTGTGGGAAAAGTGCTTAGTGGCAAATACCAGAACATGATCAATAACGGACAAACTCCAGAATCTGTGTTAGAGCTTCATCGCTGAGCCTCGGACACCAGAAACACCTTGGTAGCATCACTGCAAACTAGGTGTCAGTGTGGTGAAATGAATGGATCAAACTGGGAAACATCAGAAGCAGTTCAAGGATGCCTGCTTTGAATGTCTCCGGTGCCTGCTGATATGTCATAAACCATCTGATGGTAACACATCAAGATGCTTTGAAAATCTAGGAGTTCAAAGGCATAATTCTGATTTCAGGTACATAGATTCATAGATTTTTGCACTTCTGAGAAGCCACTGATTTGAGTGCAATTGCTCCTGATTTTTAGAACTGGGAGCTGAGGCTCCAGCCCTTTAATTTTTAAAACACCAGCATCATGCCGTCACCAACCCCAAGCCTGGAAACTTCAGCAGATCATGACAGACGTGTCACACCCTCCTTCCCCTTTCTGGAACCCACTCCCTGTTACGCACTAGTACTGCCTGCCATGGCACAAGTAAGCCCACAGCAGCATGGTGTATTCTTGCAAAACAAAATAGATGAGGTTTGAAGAACATAAACAGCAACGTACTAACGCAGTCCATCGTATGATCCCAGGCTCCAAACAAAAGGGCAAGGGTGGGGCCCACAGACCAGTCCAAGTGTCGGGTGGGTCCATGTTTTACGAAAGATAAGAACATATTCTATTAAAAAAAGTCTTTTGTACAGTTACTCTTTGCGACCCTGAAGGGGGAAAAAATTATCTCTGCGCACAGGCTGCAGCGGCGCAGGGCGGTGCACGCACACACACATGCCCTTGCACTGGTGTTGCCAGGCGTTGGGGATGTGTATGTTATTCACAAGGCGGCACTGCCAAGGGAACGTCGATGGAAACTCCTTCAGCCAGCGGCAACACGGCAACAGATTTGCCCCACAGTGTATTTTTATCTTGTTTCATTTTTAGCTTGTCTTTTTGTTTTTATAACTTCTTTGGTTATTATTGTAAATTACAGTTCTGGGATGCTGTCTTTTCCTATTACCGGGATTTAGAAGCGCTGGACATTTATGTGGATGGGGATATGCACCATAATAATTTTAGCATCAAGAAAACATGAAAGTCTTCATGCTTTAAGGCATTGTTATTCAAATGACCTATTCACACTCCTGATCCACAGTGAGTCTATTTTATGGCCCTTGTCAGGCCATCAAATGTGGGGTGTCCCAGCCTACTGCAAGCCGGTCCCCAGCCCCTCAAGGAGCAGCAGCAGGGCCAGCCAGCCTGGCTGGTCAGGGCCAGCACCCCAAGTTCCCATGGGAAACCCCAGCAGCGATGCAGCGAGGAGCCCGATTTTAAAGCACAGTCCAAGCCATCATTTTTAGCAATCCAAGCAAAGCTTCCCGTGAGGGCGGGTACTCCCCTATATTGCCTAGAAGAGGATTTTTATCACTTTTCGAGGCAGCGAATGGAGAATTAGCTGAATCACAAGTATAAGCACCTTCTAAGTTTTATATTCCTTTGCTGTCACGTTGTGCCCATTGCTGCTGGAACTGAAGCATTTGGGTTCACGTCCAGTCGTGACAGTAAATTTCTTTAAAGTTCAGGGAAATGTTTGAGTTTGGTTTCAGCCCAAAAGGAGACAAATTTGAAAAATCTGGTTTCAGACTCTCAAATGCTTGTGACTGCTCAGATGCAACAGCCTGAGGTCGGTCCATCTAAGGATTCACCACAAAGCAAGTAATAGTACTGAGCTACAAGGAAATTAACACAATCCTATGAAATCAAAATAATAAATCAGTCCTATTTCTTGAACAGTGTGACTGAAAATTTATGCGATTGACTTTCTGTGATCCGCATGTAACTCTCAGCAATTCAGTCAAGGATTTTACTGTTGTTAGCACTTTGTTCCTTTCAGGAAGGGTTAATTACGCCTAAACAAAACGTATGTTTCTTAGGAAGTAACTTCAAGTGTTTAGGAAGGCACATTTGCCTGTTTGTCCTAAAGAAAATCAGTCCATCAAATTTAATGACAAGTAATATTGTCCCTAAGAGAAGCTCTGTAATTACCCATCTATCCCTTTCTATTCTTTGTAACTCTTCACTTGCGATTATCTCCATCCTGCCTGATGTTTTCCTAAATCCTGCATTAACATAAAGTAAAGCAATAGTCTGATCAGTCACGATATTTTTTTTTTAAATTTCTGACAGGATTTCTGCAGTCAGTGAGAGGCTGGTATGGAAGGGGTTACACTCTGTGTTTGAGTTCCTCTTTTTGTCCCCAAGGAGAGGAAAGAAGCAGAATGCCTCCAGAAGCTAATGAAACATGGAAACCATTTGTGTACAAGCAAAAAAACCAAGGTTTGTAGTCTCTCACTGCCAATAATAATACTTTATTTCCTATTTGTACTGTATAATGTTCAGGATGAAAAACAAGTGATATTACATGGTAATTCCCAAAAATGTCATTTTATAGGTAGTGTGGCCCTGAACTCACAGTAGGAATAACTCTGCATCAACATGAATGGGAGCCAGGAGGTACCTGTTTTGTTTTAGTTCATGCACCTTTGAAACCTCCTTGATGGAACATTTCAGGAATTTGGGCTTCTTTGAGGAATGAGACTTTCACATCAAGTCATTAAAAATCAAATTAGAGCTCTCCATCTGTAAAGGAAATCCAGTTAAACCCCCTTTACTGATAATATTTAAAGCTTTATATTTTCCAAAACCAGAGGAGGTGCAGGTACAGCACAGGGTAGGGCGTGAGGATGATTACAGACCTGCACTGATTATCACTGACAGTTTCCTCGAGAAAGAATTAGCATCAAAACCCATCCCAGCTTAACTAGGAAGCAGCCTCATTGGCATTCATGGAAATTCTCTTCTATTTTAACTGGGTCTGGACGTGTCCAGGGAAGAAGCCGAAGCTGCCTGCCAGAACAATGCGCAAGGACGCAGCCTTCGGGCCCCCGGCAAATGACTGTTCAGATAATTATAGCAGGTGTCAAAATCCTTAAGAACAGCCGAGAAATGCTACCTCCCAGCCTGCCTCTGGTGTCAGATCAACAGATAAAACAACAAATGGACGAGGTCCCAGTGGGTCTCCCCAGGCTCTGTGGGCAGGGAGCTGAGCTTGCCAGCAGGGCTCGCCTCCCTCAGGAGCTCATTTGCTGCTCCTGAAAGCCAACATCTCTGCTGGTGTCACACTTCGCTTCACCGGGGCAGCACTTTGAGAGCTCGCTCTGTGGTCCGGCAATGCAACCTAAGGCCAATAGCTTTCCTGTAGTGCTATTCCAGAGGTCAGCTGGAGCTGACACTTGCTTTACTGTATGCAGCAAATGCATATTCAGCGACCGCCTCAGCTCATCTGCGCTTTAAAGTTCTCATGAAAACCTCCGTGGGCCTGCCTTTGATAAAATAAGGTATAAAAATAGCAGTACTGTGTAGCCCTACACACATACAAGCACTTTGTGAGGCTCTGCTACTCTGTTACAGCCGGTTTCAAACTCACAGAAAACCGGAAAACTGCCGGCAGACAAGACCTCCTGGCTTGGCCGATCAACACGGAGAGCAACCTGGAACATCCCTGGTGCTGTCCGCGAGGTGCCTCATCTGCAGCAGGTTAAAGCCTCAAACCTCATACTGGTAGTGCCTGTGTTTTTTCAGGATGGTAACGATGGGGTACCAACCAGTTTTTACCAGAAATATCATCCAGACCTACCAGGTTTAAAAAAAATAGCCTGAGCGTCATGCCGTGTAATACTGCGGTCAAGAAAACAAAGCAGATGCGGCCTCAGCTGTGTCAGAGCCCTCCGTGCCCATTGCAGGCAGATGCTTCACCGTCAGGCGTGAGCACGTCGCATGAGCTGAGCTCTGGGGCCGAGGGCAGTCCTAGCCGGTTGCCTGGGTCTCAGCACAGCCTGGGTGCAGGTTCAGGGCGGACGGCTCACAGAGAAGGCTGGGTGGCTGCTTCGCTCCGGGGCACCATTTCTTCCTGGTACCTCTCACAGCTTGAGTAGTCTGGCCATCGTGCATGTAATTACAGCATGGACATTCTCCTTCTCATGAGTTAGGAGGCCCGGTTACAAAATGGCTGTTTCCTCTGGCAGGTATAACAGGGTAACAAGTTGCAAGTGGAAATACAGGTATGGCCCAAATAATTTACTAACCCTCAGACAGCCCAGGATTTAAAACAGGTGAGAGTGACATTGCTTAGTCGTATCTATGGAAGGTCAAAAAAGGGGAACTCTGCCTGTCCCTCCCTTCCACTGTCACCGTGGCAGTAGAGTTACGGACATCTAGTATACATAGGCTTTGGAGATGGACTTAGGGAAGCCAACTTGGTAACAAAGGATGCTTTAAACAAGAACTCCCTGTTGTCAACTCCCTGCTGCTTAAACCAGGAGAGAACTATCCAGTCAAATACCTAGAAAATCAGACGAGGCACTCTGATGTTGGAAGTTTCTCATTTAGTCCTCAGGACCCAAGCAGCCTTATAGTTCAAACTTAACAGTCTCTGATTGCCAGTAGCAAACACATATCCCAAATTAATATCAAGCTTACTCATCACGAAAAAGCCTACTACAGTGTGTGTCTTGCCATCATTAAAGTCCATTGCTGTTCTGGTCACATCTACAGAAGCTATCTGGTGTGAGAGAAAGCTCCAAGGGCAAATCCCGGCTTTGCAGACCCATACAAGGCTAGATACTATGGAAATGAATTGCTAACACTGCTGACCAGCTCCATTGTTTAAAGCAGTGCCTTCTTAGACTTCAGCAATAATTTAACAGTGAAATAAACAGCTCTGATCAGATAGCTAGGGAAATCAGATAAAGAGCACAATAGCTGTGAAGATAGGAATATTTCATGATGAGCCATATATCAGTTTATTCCTGATTTAAGTCCCTTTCGATTACTCTTTGTTAATAACTCACATTTGTATGACAAGTCACAAGAAAGGCAAAGGTCTTAGCAGACAGAATCTGTTTTCCCCCAGGATGATGTGTGCTTGTTTCCTTCAGGACTTAGTGCTCAGCCATCTCCTTGTGACTCTTTCGTGTTACTGACTTAGAAATAATGACTGTGTTTCAGGACATAGCAATTTCCTCAAAGCTAGTTTTTATACTTTAGTGTGCTCCCGAGATATTAAACTATTCAAAAGTGCTCTTTTCCTCTACGTCTGTTCCCACAGAAGTCCAAGGCAACTCCTTTGAGTCTCAGGACAGCATCTCTGAAAATTTTTTCCCATTGCTTTCAACATAAGCAGGTTAAACCCAAGCTCAGCACTTATTTTATACCGTCACGTACTTGTTTCTTGCAGAAGAAGTCATTTAACTAAAAAAACAATAAAAAGTCCAAGAAACCTGGATATAATGGGATTAATGGGATCATCACATTGTTTTAATAGCATACTTTCTAGAAATGTTACTGTAGGGGCTGAATGTGGTTGCTCTGGATGAGAGAAGCTGTGTACAGCAGCAATGAGCGTTCGGTGCTGGGAAACAAGCAATCTCCAGCCTTGCTAAAAGTGGCTACTGTGGAATTCAGGATGCGCCGTACACACAGGTGCTATAAAACTCTTCAGATCATCCAGCTCTGCCTCTCCCCTAGAGCAAACATATCTCTTTGCATTTCTTGTTGGTCTTATCAAAGGTAAATAGGCTGAGCATTTCACAGCACTCTAGGGTTTTTTGAGGATATTCTTAAAAGACCTGGTCAAGCCAGAGGACCCCAGCCCAGGGAGCAGAGGCTGTTCTCTTCACAGGTTTGGGGGGCTGTTTTTTAAGCTAACACATTGTGAAAGGTATCTCTTCTTCAGATAGTTTTGAATGACAGATTGATACCAAGATACAACAATGCATATCTAGGTTTTATAACCATTGTAAATCATTTCAGTATCTGACTGGTTATCATAAATTCAATATTGCATCCTTTCAAATTAGTAAATTTAACAAAAGAGAGGGAAAAAAGGAACATTTAACTGGTGATACTGAACTACTGGTTTTGCTTTTCCTTTTTATGGACATGTCGCGCAGCTGATGGCCAGGCATTCCCACCCAGTGTCCTGCTTTCAGTTTGTTGCTACGTGTCTTAGGAAGCTATGCTTTAAATAGCACAGAGAACACCTACCTTTGAATAAAAATCCAGACACCTTCAAAGTTTTAATTTAAAACTAACGACAGAATTCTGAAAAACTTTCAAAGAGTTTTTTCCCCCTTGTGGATCTGAATCTTGGTACCTCAACTTCAAGTATATGGGACCTCCTTTCATTGCATCTTACTCTGAGCTCGCTGGATTTGAGGACTTACTAGCTGCAGTATTCTTACAAGCAATACTGTGTTTTAATCACCATTAATTATTCTGTATCCTAATCTATCTTCAGTAAAGTATTTTTAGGGAAATTACCTCAGCTTTTTCCAAACAGTTCTACAGTCTACCAGAAGGAGAATTCAGCTGTGGTTAGGACAGTAACACGATGGAGGGAGAAGGCTTTTCTGAGGTGATGAGCAAGTCTTAAGCATTGCACAGAAGCCCCCAAAATTTCCTGAGATTTACTCAACCTCCTTTCTCTCCATCTCTCCAAGAGCAGATTCTCTTCCTCCTGAAGATCTGATGTTGTAAGCTGGAGCAAGCTGTAAATAGTGAGCACCCATGCAGAATTAGCACATATCTTTTGTGATGGATTCTCTTTTCCGGTCATAATGACAAATAGGTTTTTAATAATCTCTCTTATTTGTTCCAGTGTAAATGTAGAGTAAATTGACTAAATGTGCTAAAGTTATTTTGGAAATACACCATGGCAACTGAGGACAAGGTTTGGCTATTTCTTCATGATAAAACACCAACATAGAATGTCTTAGTGTGAAAAATCTGAAAAACCCACAATATTTCTGCTCAGATATAGTAAATGAAAAAGGAAATGTATTTTAAAAAAACACCAAAGTACTGCTTGAGCAATAGGGCAAAAGTCACTAGCTTTATTTCCCATTTATGCAGGAGTAGCAGAAATCAGAATCTAGTAAGTAGTACTTACTGGAAGAGAGATAAGCAGAGGCACTCACTTTCATAACAACTGCAAATACAGCTTCTCCAAATTGCACGTCAGTGTTCTGCAGATGAAAATCAGATTTGAAGATAGTTTTAGATGAAAGATTTGAACATTTAACAGTGATCATTACTTTCAATTTTTCACAACTTACAGTAACTAGATACTAGAAAGTTTTTAAAATATTTTGCAAATTCTCCCCTGTAGCCAAATCCTGCAACTCTTACTCGGGTAAGATATTCCAGTTGGGTTAATAGGACTCATCTCACAAATTCGTGCATCAGAATTATGCTCCAAATGCATTTAGGATTTCTAGCACAAAAGACTTCACAATGCTGATTATTCTTTTAAGAAATCTGCAGTGTACCAACAGGAATGCAGAGCCTATCTTGGGTTGCATCATTAGCTTCAGTTTCAGGAATTACTAAAAACCCCTAAGCTACAATTCATCATGACTCTCATTCTTGGGAAATCCTTTAAAGGGACTGTTAAAGTAATTAAGCTAGTGTCCTCGATTTAATCTTTAAGGCTGCTTAGCCAACATTGAGTCACTGTGGTCTTCTAGGTCAGACAGGAAAAGAATTGACGTCATTTCAAAACGCCACTGCGTAAGTGTCTCTGAAAAAAATGGCAGCCAAGTGCACACAGTTGGATAATCAGATGCTGTGAATAACATGCTGCTCAACAGGTGAGCTTAGGGAATTTGGCACTTCAGAGCTGAACCCAGTGTGTCCTTAGGCAAATTATAAAAGATCTGCAGTACACTTTCTCTGACATAACATATTTAGCAAACTTATCAAGATGTTTCCTCTGTCCAGAAAGTCAACCAGCCTATTAGGAATGATAATTTGGCACACAATATGCTCGAGGGACAAATACGATAAGGGATGTTTCATACAAAGGGGCTTCCACTACTAGTCAGTTATGTCAATCTGCAGCTAAAAACAGAGCGGCATAAAAATAAACTTTAACTCTTCACCCTGGGCAATTAAGCTGTTTTCTAACAAAATAAACATGGCTTAAACAAGCACCAGGAAAGACAGCTACAGCTCTGCTGCAACGCTTACTCTTGAAAAGCCAAAAACAAGCATTTAAGCAGGGCACTACATTCTGGATATTTTCCCACTCAACATTTAACATCTCCAAATTCCAGATGAACGGGAGCAGAACCACGTAGTTCAGAGAGAGACCCCAGTTTTCTCAAAACCCGAAGACCCTTCAGACCAGAACTGTTCGCGTTTGGACTCATTTTTAGAAAAGTCACAAACAGGAAGCGCATGTGCTGCTGTCCACAGGCAAATGGAGGGAGAATGAAGCTGTGTATAGGCACACACTAACCTTGAACCTTATCCCAGTGACTTGTACCTGCCCCAGCACTAATCAGAAGACTTTTCTCATGACTAGCAAAAGCCCACATCCTTGCAATGATTTGAATGATTCAGAAATATATCTAGCTCTGGCTGTCCAGAATCCTCACCCTAATCCCCAGAATAGCCTCATTGCAGCCCAGAAATCCTTCCTACAGCAGAAATAAAAATAGCACTTATTTGTTCTTTAAATATGTTAATAGTTCTGGTCTTCACTTTATCTCTAAGAGCTTTATCTGTCTAACTATAAAGCTGCCTCTGATGTAGTTATCCCAAACCTAAGCCCAAATCCAACCAAAAGCCCACGTAACTCTTGGCTATCACTAAATTCTTCAATTTGTTGTTCACCTCAGTTCTCCCAACAAGACCAACAATACAGCATCCAGTAACAACCTCAATTCTTCTTTCTTCTTTTACAGACACTTTAAACTAACCATAATCTAATGGTAGGCCAAGGACTTCTATCTACCACACGAAATCTTCCTCTGTCAGTACCCAGATGAGCTGTGACTCTAACACGACCTAGCACAAACACACAACTTCCATACCTAGTTGTGAGAAACTTTACCTAGCCCTAGCCTGATCCCAAGTTGTTTTAAAACTTGCCTTAAAATTTTCTCACCTGTTGAACTGAACCTTAATCCTAGCCCTGTAGGGCTTGTAGGATCCAGCAGTGAATTGTCTTCACTTTTGTGATACTCGGGGCTAGGGATTAATCATAGCTGAGTGACCCTGTGTAGTTCACAGCATAAACAATGATACAACAAGCATATCTCAAAGCGTACAGCTCTGCTAACTCCCGCCATCATCCTTATCAATACAACCAGGCTACAGTCTCATCTTGTGGTTAGTGTCCAGGACAGAGCTGATTTTACCACTGGACATGCAAATCTGCAGTAGTAGGATGCAGACTAAGCCAAAAAGTGTGAATGACTTCTGCTGAGTTCTGGCACAAATATGAGTTTGCTGTGCTGTACTTTACCTTCCAGTTACAGTTGGGCTTGTGTTCTGGTTGGGCACAGCACAAGATGAAAAGATCGCTTTATCACTGAATTTTACAATACCTGGAGGTGTATGAGGGCAGGCACCAAGAGAGATGCCTGAAGTGGATAAGATGCAGACTGGTGTTGAAACAACCAGCACTGACAGGGTTGAGCTTAATGGGCTATAAAAGTGGGGCTAGAACCGGCTGGAGCAGAAGGCGGTGTGCAAAGCCTAGCAAAGGCTGGAGACAGTGGGAAAGTTTGTTAACAGAGAGTCCGTTAATCATGTCACAAGCCTAAGTTAAGCTTAGCATTGGAGATGGTCTCTGAATTTAGGACAGCAGGAACTAAAAAGCTAAAGAGGTTACTGGATCCTACAGGGACAGACTGAGGGCTATGGTCACCTCAAAGCAGGGACTAAAGGTAAAGATGGATTAATTTTCTGGTTTATGACTATGACAAAGTAGTTCTATACAATTATAAAACTACCCAGAACATGTTTACTGTTGGGGCTGGAGGCAGCAGTTTTTCTTAGTGACCCAAATACCTTTCCAAAAGTCACTGCCTGAACTTGTCATTAGAAGCCCCACAGCTTTTATGGTATCCAGCAAAAACACTAGCTCTAGGCTTATTATCTTAGCTGTAGCATCCTGGGCACTACTCCTCACTCCAATACTTTGGTTTTACTTGTACTTTAAAGATTTCTAGCAGTCACAGAAATTACTATGGATTAATTCATGCTGTTCTCTCTAACCCTATCCCTAGCTCTGCAGGCTATGCAAGATCCAGCAATAAAAATGTCCCTCCTTCCTCCTCTACCCTGAAGGAAAACATGTTCTCCAGACAAAATGCTGGCCTGACCCTCAGGACAGAGACTCACAGCTACAGCTGGAGGCACAAGGATTTTTTGGCAGTGGAAGACAGTGCTGGGTATAAGGGAGGCTGGAGGTGCAGGAGCAGGAGCTACAAGGCGCCACGGACAGATATGCAGGGAGGACAGTCATAAGGGGGGG
>Ga0065711_1005131_pt1 | contig 43516 bp, 23 predicted proteins | sample Hoacrofraction12_FD_59098 | JGI IMG/M metagenome (GOLD analysis project Ga0065711, IMG submission 59098) | Hoatzin crop microbial communities from Cojedes, Venezuela - Epithelial fraction 12 v2 (version 2) | ecosystem: Host-associated > Birds > Digestive system > Esophagus > Crop | place... | reverse complement strand
CCGCCTGGACGCGGTCCTGTGCAGCCTGCTGTAGGTGACCCTGCTTCAGCAGGAGGGTTGGACTAGATGACCCACAGAGGTCCCTTCCAACCCCTACCATTCTGTGATTCTGTGATTCTGTGGTTTTACAAACTCAAAGACCTTGAAGTCTGAACATAACCTGCTGCCATACACAATCTGAAAAACACTCTTAAATCCTGGGTCAGGTTCGAAAATCCTAGTGTAGAGCAAATAAACAACAGCTACAATGATAGAATACGCTTTGAGTGATTTTTATCAGCTTTGAATGCCTTCTGTTTTCGAGTTTCTTTTCACAGCTAGGAAATCTCACAATATGTTTTAAACAAATAGCAGACTCAAGTTCTGTAGCTAGAAATTTAACAAGAGTTATGATAAAATCATGAAATGTAGTAAAAATCATGAGAGACGACAATGTTCTTACGGCACTAGTATAAAACTGCAAATTGAATCACCTTTTACGAACTTCAAGCAAGGGACTTTATCACAAAAAAGACAAACTACCCTATCCTTAAGTGTACCTTAACCCTCTTCTTGCAGCAAAGCATCTCCTTGAAAGATGGATGCTGGGCTTTGGTCTATTGGTGGTCCACAAAATAATGGCAACTGATCCAGACCTCACTGGTCTCAAGTTCAAGAGTGCTGTGCTGGATGAACAGCTACTCTCTACAATGTTTCCATGACTTATTCCCAGTTCACTACCTGATAGACCAGACGCATCTCCTACAATATATCAGGCTGTGCTACTAACCCATGAAAGTTGTGTTAAACCATGAGAGAAGCTTCTGGACAATTAATGGCTTGACTCTTTCCCTTATCTCCTTCTTCCAAAGGCTTTCTGTTGAAAATTTAAAGAACCATTTTCCTGTACTCAGAGTCTTCCTCCTCTGTGAGCAGCTCTTTGATTGAATGGGTCCTGCAGAAAACCCTGACCTGGGCATAAGAGAGTTCAGGCACAGAAATACAAATGTGAGCTATCAGGTTGAACCTGGAAGCAAACAGACTATTTTTTTGCCTGGTTTTAGGTAAATAATTAATTCCACTGCAGCTCACACTGCCTTTACGGTGGATTTGGGGAAGAAAATATTTTTTGTGAGCTGCACCATCAAGCATGGTGTTCACGTTACTCAGCAAGAAGGTATGTTAACCACAGGCATCTTGGCATGATTTGATTTCCAAAGCTTCCTTTATGATAGGTGAAAGCATTCTGAGAGCTGGAGTCTGGAGTGCTGAAAGCACCAGTTAAAATAATGTCAATTTGGGAAACTTTTACTTCACTGTTTCTGGGATTTGAGCTGACTGATGCGAGACCACAATGTGGACTTTCATCCTTTATGAAACATTTGCTAGAGTGAAGTGAAAGAAAAGAGGTTTAAGGGTCAAACATTGGATTTTTTTTTGTCAGATGGGTTTCCATAGTGTCTTATGCTATCGGTCATAGCAGCCAGCACTGCTTTTAACTCTTTTTCAAGCCTCTTATGGTGAGAATGGCAGTAAACTGCAGAAAATGGTGCCCATCTTCTATTTTAGATCTGTCTCAATTCCTTTGCTTTTTTTTTTTTTTATTAAATGACTACACAGCAGCATCTTGATGAAATTTTTTGTGGTTAAAAAAAGAACCTCTTCTAATCTATTTACAAGGGAGTTAGTTAGAAAAGTACAAATTCTGGGGTGCAAATTGCCCTGTGGATGTTTTTTTCCCATCAGACACAGCAGTGTGTTGCTGTGAGAGATGATTCAGCATCCAGAAACAGGAGCCCACAGCTGAGATGACCCATAAGCCTATTCAGATGGCATGAGAGCATTCCCTTTTTTGACTCAAAGGTTTTTATTAGGGTCATTGGGCTGTGGAAGGACAACCAAGGCAGGAAATGTCAATGAGAAAAGATTCATTGAGAGTGGTGAAGATATCTTAAAAAAAAAAAAAAAAAAACAAACGAAAAACTGATCCTGGATCTTGCTGTCTCTCTGATTTTCAGAGGTTGACGTGTCAGGAGGTGAGAGAACTGCACAGCCCACAAATCATTCATTGGGTGCCAAGATGAATCAGGTCTTATTTTTCTGCTGCCTGCAAATGCAGGAGGGTATAAAGCCTACATAGCAATTCTGTCCAGCTGCTGGGCAGCCTGCCATCTAAAGAAAGAGTGCGGTCGATGTGCCTACCCTTATCTGACACGCTTGTCACCTTGTGGCTCTGCCAAAACTGTACTCTGAAGACCTTCTGTGATATGGTCTTCAGATGGAAGCAGCTGATGGGTTATTTGCTTTAGCTTGGTGTCCGATGGTTCTCTTCCTCTATTTCAGTTTGCTCTGTGAAAAGGACCTCAGATTAGCCTGCTGGGAAACAGCTGCTGGCAGAAAAGCCAAACATTTGTCTGAATCAGCAAAAGGATCAAAAAAGACCAAGGGATTTGTTGGAAGCAGAGGGCGCCTCATGACCTCTGTGCTTTCTGTCTCTGTTGCAGGCTGCCAGCTTGGCTGTGGTGTAGGAGTCAATGGTGGGACTTATCTGGCTGAACATCTGTGTCATCAAACATAAAAGATAATAGACAACAGATAATTCTGTCGGTGTTTCTTTGGGTGTGATGTGCCAGCTCATCATAGCTGAGATAAATCAGGCCAGAAAAGGACCTGTTTCTGTCCACTGACTGCAAAATAGTCCCTGGGAGAACCAGCCCAGCTGGAGACCTCTATTGTGAAGATCTCTAAAAGAAAAGTGAACATTACCTTTTGGTGTTTACAGTGGAGGTATCCTCCTGTGACAGTGCTCATAACAGCCAATGGCTTTTGGAGGCACAATTTGTCAGGTCAAATGTAGGTGCCTATGAGAAGAGAAGAAACATTGCTTAAGCACCACTGCCCTCTGAAGGAATCCCAAGGTGACTGGATCACACAGAAGTGGCATCATTGTATACAGGCAACTGAGTAAGAAGGCGTATTTAACCTAATCCCTGCCCCTGAGCAAGAAACCTTTGGAGGGCATGGCTGAGTGAAAACAACACAGGTACTGGGCTCCCCAGTTCAAGCAAGATGAGGAACTACTGGAGAGAGTCCAGAGGAGGGCTATGAGGATGATGAGGGAACTGGAGCATCTCTCCTAGGAGGAAAGGCTGAGGGAGCTGAGCTTGTTTAGCCTGAAGAAGAGAAGGCTGAGAGGGGACCTTAGAAATTCTTCTAAGTATCTTAAGGATGGGTGTCAGGAGGATGGGGCCAAACTCTTTTCAGTGGTGCCCAGCAACAGGACAAGGGGCAATGGGCACAAACTGAAATATAGGAAGTTCCGTCTGAACATGAAGAAGAACTTCTTCACTTTCAGGATGAGAGAGCCCTGGAACAGGTTGCCTTGGGAGGTGGTGGAGTCTCCTTCTCTGGAGATATTCAAGACCCACCTGCATGCAGTCCTGTGCAGCCTGCTGTAGGTGACCCTGCTTTGGCAGGGGGGTTGGACAGGGTGATCCCCAGAGGTCCCTTCCAAACCCTACCATTCTGTGATTCTGTGATTCTGTGTGAAATCTGGACTTCTTCGTTGGGCTGATCCTGTCCTTAAAATCCTGTAGACCTACTCCTCCAGACCATTCCCTAATTCACCAGTGCCTATAACTGAGTAGATGGTGCCCAAAACTGACTCCATTGTCTAGGAAATATGTCAAATGGAACTACCTGGACATCAACAAGTGCTCAGGCAGTCAGAACATCCTATACAGTGGGCATTTCTAGGACCACCTGCAGTCATGCTGGTGCACAGCTCTGTGGGATCACTGCCGTGAGTTTGTTAACTGCCATGCACCCAGTACAGGAAGGAACATTTCAAAAGCTGCCAACCCAGATGGGGACAAAATTTCTCCATACTCTACTCCTTGATCAACACCTTTTTGCCCATGTTGATTTTGGAGTCATGTTCCAACAGCCATCTTCCCCTGTACTGGTTACGTGGAGATGGGAGACCTCCCATTTTGCTCTGCACTCTTAAGCAGAATGAGAAGCAGATTTCCTGATTGACGTGGCATAGTGTCCCTCTTCATATGCGGGCATTAGGGAGCTGATGGTCTCTTGTTTAGCATGGCATGGACTCCAGAGTTATCACTGAATGCGCCTGTGTGTATAACCACAGCCTGCCTGCTGCCTCTGTCTGCAATGGCTAAGTTCAAAGCCAGCTTATTATCAAACCATCACTGCAATCTGTAAGCTAGATATCCCCATGTGGCCCAAAGGGCCACATTATCCTTGAAGTGAGGCAGCCTTCTTCCTTTGTCAAACAAAACCAAGCAATATTGGTCAATATCATCTATAAATACCCACTTCATCACTGCGTGTGACTCCCTCTCCACCCAGGCCAGTACTGTGCTCATCCCTCTCACTCCTGGGAGTGATAATAGCATTAATCTATGAGGAAAGGATTAAGACTGAACTGAGGCCATGTGTGATTTGAGAATCAAGTCACCATAATAATTGATTTTTCCTCTTTCCCTCCTGTCATGTCTCAGGCTGGGCTTTTTTCTTTCTAACTTTATTATTAAAAACAAATAAGTTCCTCCAATTACTATTTCAATAACCTATTGATTTTCTTTGACTTTTCTTCCATGTGCTGTTCATCCAGTGCTACACAGCTTGCACTTTGTTTTGATGTCCATATTCTCAAACTGATGCCTTCCTCTCAGATGAATCATCCTGCCTGACAAAGCCATTAATAAAGTACGAAGCATGGAGGGGACTTGGAGGTTGAGGATCAAGGAAAGGCATTTTCAGGGTAGAAATCAGATATGGGCTGTGAGGGAGCTGCTGTCATCCCATAATATATTCATTCAGTGTTTGTATGACAGCAGGTTGTCAGAGACTGTGATGGGATGCCCATGTTCACAAGACTGTTGCCAGACTCTATGATCTTTCTTGGAGATCCATTGTTTCCTCCTGAGGACAATTCTCCATTTATGTATCTCCAGATTGCTCTTTTTAGGACAAGAAGGTTATGTCCATTCTAAGTTCATTGAGATGAACCTTTGGTTATACTTTAGATGACTGACATTCTTAACCCGGGAATGGGAGAGGCCTTCATTTTCTCCATACTTAATTTAGAAAGAGAGGAGTTCCACCTCCAAAGGTAGATCTGGTTTAGACTACAAAACAACAAAACCAACGGAGTGAGACTAGAAAACCCATATATCTCTATCAACACCTCTTTTGCCATCTTACATTTTGCCTCTATTATCAGACATATGCCAGGAGGGGGGTTTAATAAAATAAGGCAGACAGTTAGTTCTGTTACCTTTCTAGCACCATGTAGCACACTAAAAAAAAAGTACTTTACAACAATGTAGGAGAAAGTTTTACTGGAAACTTTCTCTGAAAATATGTTAGCCATGCATGAAATATTAATTTGAAGTCTTGAACATACTACAGAATGAAGACACAAGTGCAAGGCAATATGGCCAAAACAAGCAACATCCAGAATGTCTGATTCACCAAGTTCTAGTGCCATTAAATCATCTTTCAAATCCTGAGCTCAGGTTTCAATTCTTTAGCTTGAGGAAGAAGCCTGTTCTGCAGCATTTCTGGCAAGAAGTCGAAATATTAATAAGAGAAGCATAGGAAAAACCTACTGTTTTCTGGAAGCAGAATTTTTTAAAGCTGCTACATGTCCTTCCCAGTAACAAAAGCCGCATTTTGATTATGCCCAATTATAGCTGCTGTGATTCAGGGCTTGTATCAAAGCACTCTGAAGTCAACCAGAGTAATTTCACTCACCTCGCTGTTCTTTGTATGAGGCCATATATGAACACTTTCCATCCTCAGATAGCATTGTAAACCCGAAATAATGTTCCCTATTCATCACATGAAAACATTCTGTTAAGGGAATGATAAAGTTGCCAAGAACATTCAAAAGGGAATAACCAGCCTTTGAGGTGCCTGAACTATGTTAATAGACAACCCTGGTGTGAATTCATTTTTATGAGAGTTTCAGACAAAGTCCTGTCTGCAGGAAGTTCTTAACAGAAACTGGAGTAAGGCCTAATTACATTGCCTGTGTCATAAACACAAAAATAAACACTTTCACTTCTTATAACATTCTTGCCCCTTTAATAAATTTTGTTGGGGGGTTTTGATATGTTTACATTTCTGTAGTGCAGGTGGAAGCTGGAGACACTGGTCCTTAATCTCTGAAGACTTGACATGGCCCCTTGAGGAGCTGGAAGTTCTGTGAGCACTGAGGAGGCTGGGGCGGGGGGCTAGTGAAGTCCTGAAGGCTCTGGTTGTTAAACCTGGGTTTGAAAATGCATGAAGGAAGAGTAGGCTGAGGCAGCATATGGTGTTCTCCCTTCTGAAGGCAGCTCTAAAAAATTCTGCTTTTCACTCTGAAATGATTTTTCCTTCCTGAGAAAACTGGAATTTCCTATGGATCAGAAATGTTGAGTTTCGGCTTTGTTTCTGTATGCTCCCGTTCAGTGGTGAGGGGCATGGCAACCTCTACTGATGTCTGAACTTTTGATGGACCTCATCTTTATTGCATCACTTTATGGACACCAGTTAACCAGTCCCTGTGACACTGAGGATGTCACTGGCATGTTACACTGGATACTCTTCAAACTGTTCTGTCTCATATAACCTTGCATTTTTTTTGTCTGTGCATTCATCTAGTGCCCTTTATTCCTGGATTTTTGGGGATAGATCTGCCTTAGCACAGCAACCTGTTTGGGTGCCCAGATCCATGTCATGGACCTGTTGCTGCCCAAGTACAAATCTTTAATAGTTATATCAGAAACAAAATCCTGTGAGCAGGATCAATGCTTTCTTCTCCAGAGCTCTCAAGGGTCCATCAGATTACAGCTCTTGGGATTCTGGTAGTGACCCTTTCTCACAGCTACGTAGTTTCTTCTCCCACTGCAGTAAACTCACTCTGGAGTATCTGCCACTCTTTGTAGCCCAGCTGACTAAGTATAAGTGGCTCCTAGTTCCTTTGCTTTACATCCTTTGCATCACAGGCTGTTATTTAGGATGGCTCAGCAGTTGCTTCGCACACAGAGCTAGGAATAGATGTTACAGAGGGAAGACAGAGAGAACTGCTCCAGTTGTACCAAGGCAAGCCATGCCTACTGAGATAGCAGAGCTCTGGAGTGCTTAAATCCCACAATTAGACACTACAGAGTTCATCAGCAACCCTGCTCTAAAGACATGCAGCTGCTTGCCAGAACCAAGTACAAACCAGTGGGGGTTGAGTCCACACTACACAGGTATATCTCTGTGTTGTGGGTTTGCGTGGCAAGGTTTTGATTGTGTGAGGGCTGCAGGGGTGGCTTCTGTGAGAAGCTACTAGAAGCCTCCCCTATGTCTCACAGAGCCAGTGCCAGCTGTTTCCAAGACGGACCTGCCTCTGGCCAAGGCCAAGACAATCAATCAGCAATGACAGTAGCACCTCTGATAAAATATTGAAGAAGAAAAAAAAAAATCTGCATAAAGGCATTTTTTCAGCTGGAGAGAGGAGTGAGATCTCTGCAGGCATCAAGGACAGTGAAGAAGGAGGGGAAGCAGGTGCTCCAGGCACTGGAGCAGAAGTTTCCCCTGCAGCTTGTGGTGGCAACCATGGTGAGCCAGGGTATTCCCCTGCAGCCCATGGAGGTCTGCAGTGGAACAGATCTCCATCCATAGCCCATGGAGGACCCCATGCTGAAGCAGGTGGATACCTGAAGGAGGCTGTGATGTGGGGAGCTCACACTGGAGCAGGCTTGTGGCAGGATCTGTGGACCCACGGAGACATGAGCCCACACTGGAGCAGGTTTGCGGAAGTATTTGTGACCCCTCGCGGGATCCATGCTGGAGCAGTCTGTCCCTGCAGGACTGCACCCCATGGGAAGGACCGACATTGGAGAATTTTGTGGAGGACTGTCTCCTGTGGGTGGGACCCCACACTGGAGCAGGGGAATAGTCTGAGGAGTCCTTCCCCTGAGGAGGAAGAGAGGCAGAGACAGCGTGTGATGAACTGACTGCAACCCTCTTCTCTATCCCTCTGCGCCGCTCGGGGGAGGAGGTAGAGAATACAGGAGTAAAGTTAAGCCCAGGAAGGAGGGGAAGTGGGGGAAGGTGTTTTAAGATTTGGTTTTATTTCTCATTATCCTGCTCTGATTTGGTTGATGATAAATTAAACTAATTTCCCCAGGCTGAGTCTGTTTTGCCTGTGACGGTAATTGCTGAGTGATCTCTCCCTGTCCTTATCTTGACCCATGAGCCTTTCATCATATTTTTTATTCCCTGTGCAGCTGAGGAGGGGGGGTGATAGAGTGGCTCTGGTGGGCACCTGGCATCCAGCTAGGATAAACTACAGCACTCTGCTGAGATTTTCATTGCATGATTGACACCAGTATGCCCCCAAATCTCCTGGTGTGGCAGGATGTGAAATGTGGTAGTTGCTACGCCCAGTATATCCTGTCTCATTCAGGTATGGTAGTAACTATGTAGCAAGAGGGAAAAATAATCTGTTGATGCATGTTGTGTTTCTGAGTGAGAACAAGCCACCATCATGTTGATAGAAACCACAATGTAGCTGCTTCTCAGTGCTTTGGATGGGATTCCTCTTCCCTACACCAGGTGTCTACAGAGTAGGGTCTCCATCTGAGCTAGCTGTCTGGTTTACTGTTACTATCTACACTGTGACAGTCTGTAAGTTAGTGGAGTTTAGGCCATGAATCATCTAACCAAACATGGGGACCTACGCTGCTCCTAGCTGATTTCTAGGCAGGTTTCCTGTTCTCTTTCACTTCAATCATTAAGTGCCTAAATCACTGTGGATGATGACGTATAACTTCTCTCCACTTGCCATGTGAAATGAAGATCCTTGTTTCATGCATCAAACACTCTGTGTGCATTTTCCAGGCAGCCATGGACTCTAATCTGCAAATGGCTCAGGGATGGGGAAGTAAAGGGAAAGGAGGTACTGCAGTATGGTGTACCCAAGTTCATAGGTGAACTGAGCCTGCGTTGAGTTCTTCAGTTGTAAATCAGTGTTAATGGCAATGATCTGGTTTCATGTGCTGGCACACATGAATCGAAAGAAATTGTTGTAAGCAGGACAGCAGGGGTTACCATCATAAACAATCATTCTGAAATTTTAGCCAGACCCAGACTCACCAAGACCTTCTTTGCTCTCTGTCCTGTTCTCTGCTTGAGTTGTCTGTGAATAACAAAAGGCTTGAGCTAATGCCTGTCACTGCAAAGTCAGCCTTGACAGTACTTTCCCTCTTCTGGCAGTTTCTGAATTTAAAGATTTCTAGCAACAATTTTTTTTCTCAGTAGGAAAAAAGTAATTCTGAAACTCCTGCCATTCCTTCTTTCTCTCCCTTGACCCACTTCTCACTTTCCATCCATTTATTTTGATAGACTTTAACATTAAAATAGTTTGTATTAGGAGGAGTATAGTTGCCTGCTGAAGCTGTCCACACAAGCAACACTTGCATGTAGTGGAGCTAAGCGACAGCCTAATGGTTTATCATAGCAGCTGCGTAAGAATACTGTTAAATCCTCCTTATAATTTTTATTTCCAAGCCATTATTGTACACATTTCAGCAAAGCCGAGAAAATGATGAGCCCCTTCCTAACTTGCCCCTGGAAACCTGCTAGTGAATGTGAAACCTGTGATAAGGGCAACAGCATCTTTCAGAAGAGCATCTGCTTCTGAGAAGGGAGCAGTGCAGCTTTCAGACAGACTGATATCGGAGAAAGGAAGATGAAAGCGTGGGGAGTCCTCTGCCTTGCAGTCTGCATGGTGGGAAAAAAGACTTTAAAGAGTACCTGGAGGAAAGACTTCAGGGAGAATTAGAAAATGTGGAAGAGATTGATCCAGGATGAAAGGATCACAGGCTGCAGTTGGCATAGCCTTGCAAGGTGGTGAGAGGCTGATAGAGGGCTCTCAGTGCTTCATCTTCCCTCTTGCTGTTCCCTTATCTTGTAGTCACGGAGAAAAAAGTGTTTTGACACTGCTAGGTGGTGTAAGGACAGGTGGATCACATGAGGTTGCAACCCTATCATCCTTGATTCACTTTTCTGCTATCAGGAGTCCAAATATCACATCATGTACAGGCATTGCTCTTCATGTATTAGGAAAACTTTGTCCATTATTTTAATTGCAGTTGGTGCATTAAGGACCCTTCTCCTCTGCCTTATTTGTGGTGCATCCTTGCCCAGATAAAACTTCACAGATTCAACTGCTAGTGGCAGAAACATCAGGAGACCGAACAGGGAACTGGATCTTCTTGTGCTGGATCGTGTCTCCCTCTAAGACCTTACTACCAAATGACACTCAGGAAAATGGGACCAACAAGGCACCATAATGGGGCAGATCAGTAGAAGAAAGGCAGAGATGGAAAAGCATTTGTTCAGTGCCATGAAGAGAAATCTATACCTCAACTTCAAGTCCAGTTTCACCCTGCAGGACTTCATGACATGTCTAGGGCAGCTAAACGAGGTACGGCTACTTCTAGAGGCAAAGGGGATCTAAGCGGTTTCAGAGAGTGATTTGGATCTTAGGACACTGATCAGTCCCTTGGGTAACATTTTCTCTCAACTGTCTGGAGATTGGAGTCTACAGTGATCACAGTCCTGACTTTGGTGCTTGGAGGTAGATAAATGAATGCCCAGGTCCACTTTCACTTTCCAAAGTCCATGTATGGTACATTATACATTATACATTAAATTATACTACTTCTTTCAGAGGCAGTCTGCTCTTCCTATCACACTGTGGACCTCAGGCACTGTAAGAATATTTTGGAATTTTTTACAGACATTAATTTTTCCCACATCTCTTCCCTGACCCATCCTACCACACCTGTCTACTGAACAGCATTCTCTCCAATTAAAATATAAAGTTATGGCTTAGTGGCAGAATTATTATTATCACCAGCACAGTTTGTGACTCATAAAATTGCAACGACTGCTATACTTCATGTTGGGGGGGGGTAATTAACCAACATCATCTATAGCACCAGGTGGTGATTCATTCAAAATGAGAGCTAGTATAGCAGAGCTGAAGTGCCCACTGGACAGTGCTGCACATTTCACAGGCCATGAAATACAACCAATGTTGTTTTTTATCCCCCAGCAAGCTAGTAAGTTGTTTTTAATAGGACTTTAAATATTTTTTAATTGGCATTTTGTTTTTCTCTAGGAAATAAGCAAAGAGGTCATGGGGAAATGGGATAGGATCACTTGTACTGCCATCATGGCGAAATGGGATGGGATCACTTCTACTGCCACCATCCCTCTTGTGGGATCACAGGGAGAATAGGAATCCCACCCTTCTGCGCAGAACCAAGGGAGCAGGAGGAACTGGATGGCAGATTATCTGCACTAGATTTCAGGAAGCTGAGGTCCTGTGCTGAGCATGTGAGCTTGCTTTGCCTATGTGCTGGGCTCACATGAATGCAGTGAGAAAACCAAGTCATTGAGTTAGTGTGGGGCTGGATTTAGGCTAACGCACCTCGCACTTTTGTCAGGCTGATTAGCAGAAGTCCAGCACTTATAAACGCAGTTATACAGCATCCTGCTTAGGGCTGCTCTCCTGGTCTAGGACTGAGCCTTAGAGCACTACGAAAAGCTTTGGGGATAACTATTTTGAGGTGATTACCCAAACCTGTCTGACATCTGGTTTTGCCACTGCAGAACCTGTGTCCAGTGTATTGAAACCTATTCTGATACTTCTTTACTGTGAAGGTGGTGAGGCACTGGACCAGCTTGCCCAGGGAAGTTGTGGATGCCCCATCACTGGAAGTGTTCAAGGCCAGGTTTGATGGGGCTTTGAGCAACCTGGGCTAGTGGAAGGTGGTAGGGGGGTGGGACTAGGTGATCTCTAAGACCTCCCAAACCATTTTACGATTCTGTGATTCTGCTGGAACCTCATCTGATTATGGGGCTTCTTTTAGTGGTACTGAAATAATTTCTTGCAATACAAAACTCATTCTCCAACCAGATGTACAGGGTTCTGGCATCTTCCTTCCTTTAAAATTGTACTTTGTTATTATTACCCAAAGTTAGATGCAAACTAAATCTGTCAGCTACTTGGTTTCTGAAGTTTTATTTCCAAATAATTCAGAGACTTTCTTTCTCTCTTTCTGACCATGAGACAGGCCTTGACAATTTTCAGATTCAACCCACGCTCCTGCCAGAAGTGTTGCCTCCCATCCACTCAGGACCTCTGTCTATGAACACAGCTTTGAATAATGATTCATTTTCCACCCACTGATCAGACCTTCATCTGCCCCAATCATTCATGTATACCTAAGTCTAACATCTAGCGCAGCTGTCTGCTCTGTAACACGTGGGACATGCAGTGGTTGACTGTAATGGGTAGTATATCCCTTTTCTCTTAGGATCACAAGAGAAAAGGACTTAATATTAGGTAGAGGGAGTGTTAGACATCAGTAGGGTAACTTCCATGGCCTTGCATTTCTCCTATTTTTGAAGTTCAAATGATACTAATGTAAAGTTCGTAGGCATGCAGTTAAAAAAGTGTTTGCTACAAACACCCCCAGCATACACAAGGTTCAGAACAAAATATTGCTGCTACATGATAGACTTTTTTCATAGGTAAAATTGCACCCCAGAAAAAACTCTTATTCCATATGGATTCCCACCTTATATATTGGCCAACTCTATGAAGTACAGATGTACTCCATAATGTTTATGAGTAATGTGGAGTGATGCGTTGGAAATCTATTTACTGCTGGGGCCAGGACTCAGGTGCCCTGTCATAGCTGCCAAGTCTCAGCTTGGACACCCAAGAGCATGTGAGACACGAGTTAAGCTAATAGAAGTCAGGACCATGTTGCTCTGATTTGGTGCCCGGAGGACAGGAGATATCTGTAGGGTGTCTCGTTTGCCTCTAGGTGCCCTGAATCATGCCCAAAATGAATCATGCCTGGACTGTCTCATGAAACTGACTTTAAGAACCAACACATCAACAGCAGCAGAGTACTTTGGCAGTGCCAGTGGCCTTTTAATTTTAAATCTGAGCTAGGCTAAAGTTAGAACACGTAGAAAGTCCAAAAGAGACACTAGAGTTACAAAGTTTTATAAAAACACAGGTCTTCAGAAATGAAAAAAATACGCAAGCATGTACTTTATATTATAAAGCGGCATTCCTTGGGTTTGCAGCTTTCCCCCCCAAAATGAATGAGCGGATGAACCAGAAGACTCTACAGGCTTTCTGGAGGGGTGTCAGCTCCTTTGCTATTCTCAGGATCTGGCAGAAGGAAACCTCCTTTTTATTGTTCTCTCTGGGGATTATTCTGATTTAAAACTTTCTATCTGGGAGATTTTAAAATCGAATGACCTTTCTGTGATGAGTTCCCTGTTTTCCCTTCCAGTTGTAGAAATGCTTATGTCCCTTGATGGTGGTGAAAGGCAGTTACCACCTGCATGGGGATTAATTAGAGTCTGCTCAGGAATTTAGCTAAAATAGTGGTAAAATCTTCCTCCAAAGTGAAGAGAAAAACACCATTCGTCACCTATAACAGCAATATTCAAACTTCTGGGAAGTTTACCTGCACAATGAGTCTTCTGTTTTATGTGCACATATAATGCCTTGTAAGAGTGTGTACATCAAAATAATGCTTATAAATCATCGCTGCACTGAAGCAACCCTAGGCTATTTTTTAGATCTTGGCCCCATGGTTGATTAGATAAGGTGAAGAAAGTGCAATGGATCCGTGATACTGGTTAGAAAAGGTGGCTGTCACTTCTGCCTCCACTTCTGAACTCAGCTGTGACTTCCACGCAACCATTTCACTCCTCCTGGGCTTTGACTTTGCAGTTCACCTGCCACGCTTCGTGAATTGCTTTGAAAGCTATGATGAAAGGAGCTAACTGGCTGCAGTCTGTCACTGAAGATATGTCATGTGTAAAATGCATTGGCTTTTAACTATGTGCAGAAGCCTCCCTCCTTGCACCACTTCACCCACATTCAATGACTTGGCACCTGGGAGAGTGATTTTAAAAAGTACTATTAGTATTATAACAATTTCATCAACTGTCAGGGCTAATAAACAGGTAATTGAGTTTTGGCTGCTCTCTTCTGTCCTACTGTTCCCTCTGTGCTCCACTCACCTTGGCATTTGTCTCTAAGAAGTGCATCAGTCAGAAATAGAGGTCAAGGGCTTACGAGGATATCTGCTTCCATGAGCACCACTGATCACACAGGTAATGTTGTTATTATTTCACACAGCACACCAATGTCCCCTTGGTCTCCCAGGACATTTTCTGTGGGGTATATTTTTTGGGCTGTACCAGAGCTCTCTCTTACTATAGGACACAGAAGAATAGGCACATCAGCAATCTGATGATCATCTACGACTAGGAATCCCAGCACATGTGATTTCATGCACTGGGAATCAAAAGAGTTAAGAAGTCTGGAAGAGTCTAAATGAGCAGGACTCAGCCAGACTCCTGCAGGGGACTGATGGGCAAGAAATGACTTTGCCGAAGTATATTTCATCTCCCATTAACAGAAATGAGGCACAGCTCTGCTGTGTAATCATTTGTACCTCCCTGGTATATCCAATTTGATTGGTATCTCAACGATCAGTTTAGCTAGTGAGCAATTAAAGCCTAATTTGCATCTGCACATGAGATTAAAATGTTGGATGGATTAATTTTTAAAAGCTGCTACCTTTCATAAGAGACAGCATGAATTGATTGGATGTGTACATAATATACAATAGGATTTCTCCTTACAAAGAGAGAGGCACTGCCATGAAACTCAAGAAAATCTCTGCTTTGCTCAGCACACTTATCACAGGTGATAGATGTTTTCACGAGATCTTCTAGGTAAAGATAAGGCTTGTTGCACGGCTTCATTCCAGTGAAAATCCACCTACCACAATGTAGAGAGTTTATCATCCACATAAGTTGCAATGAAACAATTTTCATGCCAACCTGTGTTAAATACATCAACTCGAGCAGATGTTGCAGCACAAGAAATAGAACTTCTCTTCTGATAACACACGTGTCTGTGTTTGTGTTAAAGAGCTGGGAAAACGCTACTGGCAACCCTGGGATTGAGCTGGGTGGAGTATCCCCAGGTAGAACCTGTTAGTTCAGGAAAATATGTCGATCTGGCAGCAGTGAACTGGCAGGTGTGAGAAAGGCAGTTTTTTCATTGCAAAAAATATTGGGTAAGATCATTTTTATATGCTTCAACACCCAGTGGAGCTGTGCCTAGGGAAAACATAAAAACTCCATTTGCAGGACTGAAATGACTATGTGATTTATCAATAGAGCAAGAAGAAGAAAAGGAAGAAAAATATACATGCAAACTGAATAAGCAGCTTTTGTTACAAGCTGAGATGGAAAAACATGTTTCAAAATGACTGACACTCAGTTTGATCCCACCCACTTAGAAAGCTCTGGAGGATTCCTGGTCCACAGTCATTTTCATTATTTTATATTTTTGACCCAATTTATGATAAGAAAAATGTAAAATCCTGAAATTTCTTTTCTGGTTGGGAGCCAGTGGTTTCCTAGCAGTAATGGGGATATGTATATGTTTATGTACAAACACACACAACCACACAAAGAAGAGACCCAGCACACTCTCTCTGTTCTGTATATAGCTCAGTATATTAAACAGACTGTACTTTAAATACGTATTTTTCTGAGGCTGTCAATATGTCACAACCTCCACTCCATCAAGGGAAGTTATATCATTTTTTGCTCTGCAGGCGAAGCAGTTTCAGGCCACGTAGGTGCCTGGATGAAAGATGTTCCCTCTGAGTCAGCAGCGTGCTGCTACAGCATTTTGCAAGGGATTTTCTCCTGCTGGCAAAGCCAGGTAAAATGTGATTCTGACTGTCTGGGGGTGTCTGAGTGCCGAGTACAGGCAGCTATCTTTGTTTGATGGGTCTGGGAAAGATGCCTCTGAATATCAAACTCTGGGTGCTTTAAACACTAACCTGGCATGTGGAAGTGGAGAGACTTTTGCAAAATAAGGATGCACTTACTGTACTTGGGTTCCTCCCAATGAAATCTGCCTGCCAAGCTGAACAAACCTGAAGGCTGGTGAAATGCAGCCACTCTTGGCTTGCCTCCATCTGAACTTCGAATCTGAGGGGACCATATCATGGCTGAACACTGGGGATGGGATTATCCTTTAGGTCCTTAGTGAGAAGGATGGACCATTGAACACCTCCAGGCTTGGGGTCTAGAAGGTATCAGAGGAGCACTCAGTTTCTAGTGGATGGGATAAATCATTTAATCACAACAGTCAATGGGATAATGCTCCCTTTATTTGTACACAGGTTTAGCCTGGAAACATTAATACCCTCCATAAGGGGAATCCACTCCATTGAGGAACTTAATACCATGACGATGGAGGCAATACAAGATATTAAGGGTAGGTTTCTTTCTGTTCACATATGTGCATGTTTATGCAAAAAAAGTCAAGGTCAGCCAGTATGAACACTTGAGCATGAAACTTGTGTAGCAGCTTGATCTCCTTCTTTCCTTCCAGGGTTTTCACGATGCATGGATAGCTGGAGGAGAGTGAAAAAAAACAACCACATAAATGAACAAACCAAGCCTGAAATTCACTGTGTGCTGTAATTATGACATAACAATGTTAATGACTTCTTGGTAATAGCTTGGGAAATTAATTAGCATGTCGCTTGCAAAACAGAGCACCACTTTTTTTCCGTTTTCCATTTTCTGGTGTTGTTAGGGTCTGTGATGCTATCAACACTCATGTCCAATCCAGTTAAAATTGCAATAACTCTTGAGAAACAATGACTTTAAGAAAAACCCTGCATGTAGATTAAGAAAGGCTGATACCTTTCAAGGTCATGCAATTCTTCTGCTGGGTGTTTCTAATTTGACTATTAAGAAAATGTATGGATGTATGAGGCTTTCCCCACCCCAGGACTACTTCTTCCTGACTTTTGATAATGAAAGGGGGTTTCCAGATACGTTTATGAATCATTAAAGTTTTTAAAGGGACAACACTTCAGTCTACAATGGAAATTTCCTTCCAGACCACCTCGGTAAGTGCTGGTAATAAGAAATAGGATATCCTTCCTGATAGATTTTGGGTTGCTCTCGCATATTAGGAAAGATCAGTTCCCAGGAGCAAAATGGACTTGAAATAAATCCAGTAACCTGAATTCATACCTGTCCATGAAGCAATAGTAATCTCAGATTCTGGTATTGTTTCTTTCAGTGGTAACTTTAGGAGGAAAGAGAAGAAAAATCGTGTGGGAATCAAATGCTTAGTTTTCTATGGAACAGCAAATATTGAACAATCCAGATCACAGGAAGGTTAGGATAAAATGCATGAAGACCTGTGGGAATAGGATTCCAAACCCATAATCATAGAAAAAAAAAATCATAAAAAAAACAATCTCCCTAAGGAGGAGACCCTTCTTTGGTGTATTACAAAATCAAGAAAAAGAGAAGGCTTTATCATATTTTGCTGATTTTTAATGAGATATAAAGAGCAGTCAGTAGGTTCCTTTCGCAAACCATTCTAAAAATACATAGATCATAAATACACCTCCATCTTTACATTACTGACCAGGAAACGAGAAAAAAGGCACCAAAGTCTGGTCCCTCCCTAAAGCAACCTTCAGCATAAAACCTCTCTCCTTCCAGCAACTGTTCTCACTCATTTTTTATCCAGGCATCATAATTAGTTTATTCCATAGGGATCTACAGAGAACTTCTAACTGGGTACAGCTGGTAGCAGAACAGGGCACTTCCCTGTGCTGAAGAGTTTGTCTGTTTATTGGCAAAGACATTAAAGCAAATGCAAGTCACGTCCTCAGGATTGAAGAGCATATGGCACAAAACAAAGGTCCCAGCGTTCATCTCTCAGCCCCTGTCTTTCTACTTCATTCATGTTGCTCACAGCCAGATTGGTGACTAATGATGCCTCCACTTTGGCAGCTGAGCTGAGGCTGAGAAGGGTGTCTCAAGATGAGGGATGGTCAGCTGGGAGGAGATAGACCATATAGGAGACTCCCAAATCCCAGTTTTTGAGGATGGTCTGATTTGAAACAGCTTCTTACAGCTGTTCACATTCCCTCAAGCCCCTCAAATGTCCTGTAGAGAGAGGTTTAATAGGGGTAAATACTGCTGCAAGGAAAGGTAGGTGTAGCACACGCTGTCCCGAGACACTTCTGCTGACTTGAGACAGGGTTCAGAGAGATGTGGGACTGCCTCCAGGTGCATTTCTTGAGGAGAGGATGGGAGAAGTTGCAGTTCTGCACCTGCAGCTATTTCTTCGAAGTACGTTCCAATTTCCATCTAATGGGGAAGGAAACATCCTGCTATCACTAAAATTTGCCTTTGATTGCCTTTTTTTCTTTAAAAGACAAGTAGTAAATGAAAATACAAGATATCCANTATGAAGAAAATGATACAACATCCTTAAAATTTAAATGCGCCAAAATACCACCCCTGCACAGCTCTTGCCATGGACACCAATTCTGATCGTAGCTTTGCAGGAGTATTACGCCACTGGGTTGAGACAATCCAGACACTTCTTTTCAGGCTTTAATTATCTGTATTCATATCAGTCAGATGTAGATAAAAGCTTGCAAAAAGTATGAGCAAAATCAGATTTTGCACCCAAAGGATTAGGACGATCTTGGGGCTAGTTTACTCCTGCAACAGGAAAGGGAGGGGAAAAGCCAGGGACAGAGGCTGTGGAGCCATTGGGAGACTCCAGCATAGCAGGGATAGGAGAGGGGTTAGGGTTCCCTCCACAGGGAACTGTGTTTGAGCTAAATAATGCTACTGTTCGGGAGGGTTTTTAGGGTTTCTGTAATGCTTTTAGATCCCAGAGTAGGATCTCTGTCAAATTGCCCCATGTCCTTCAGACCACCCTTAGCATGTCTGGTCATTATCATCTTTCCTTGAACATCTACCACTGATCACTGTCAGGGACGGGATGCAGAGCCAGATGGACCTTTGACTTGTCTAATCTGTCTGTCCCACTCTCCATTGTGCATTGTGCACTGAGTCAGAATGATCTACACAGTCATTCCTGTGGTTTACAGCCTTGTACCTCAGCCTGAATGCCATTCCTGTATCCTTGCTGGGGAAAGCCTTTTGCAGTTCCTCTGGAATCATCCTGCCACAGAGAGGAAAGGAGAAGAGGCCCTTTGTGGCTTTCAGGGATCCGAAGTGTCTAGATTTGTGTAACAAGAATGTTTCTGAGTTTTGCAATAAAAGCCAAGAGATGTATTTTTGGAAGACAGAAGTTCCTCTGAGTGAACACAGCAGAATTAATTTTAACAATCGCTTGACGAAATCTCCTAAATTAAATATCAGATTAAAAACCTCATGGAAATTAAACTGATAATCCATGCATTAAAAACAAAGCAAATCAGACTACTTGTGAAGCACTTTCTAAAGAGCAAATCACAGCCTCGCATCTCTAATCTGTGAGTCATTGACACGCTGGTGCAGTGGAGCTGCAAGACCTTCAGATCACAGAGCAATTCCCTGTTCTCCTGCTCCCTGTCTGTAATAGCAGTTTCATCCACAGCTTCTCCACACAGAGGTGTTCAGGAAAATAAATCCATGCCAACAGAAATCAGAGTAGACTCACTGCCTCCTGTCAAAAATTTGCAACCTGTCCTGGATTTGCTGTGGCCGTAGCTATGCATCTGTGTGGACTGCTGTGCTCTGCGCATCCCCTCCAGTCTAAAGGTTTTTCTGTTAAGCCCACTGGAAATGAAATCACTGCAGAAAACTTGCCTTGTGGTCTAAGGCCCTCTCAAAAGAGTGTCTGAGGGCCTGCAGGGCCCATGCTAATATTTTATTCACTTTAAATATGTTCCGGTCGAGGCAACAACAGGTTTCAGTAGGCTGCAGGGGTGATACAGGCTCTGTAATAGTTCCAAATGATATTACTTGAAAGTTGAATGGGGAAGAGAAAGATCAATCTGTTCAAAGTGGATTTGGCAGTTTTAAAATTCATTTGAGTTCAGATTGAAACAGAAAAGACTCTGCTGTTGGTGTAACTCCACCAGAAGTTATAGGGACTCTGACGAGCTGCCCACAGTCTCGGGACTGGAAAACCTGGAATATCCACCCATTGTGTAATTCGTGGAGATGGCTGTCCAAAAACCATGAGACATGGAAGAGCTGGCACACAGTATGACTACAAGGGCAGTAAGTGACTGTGTCAGGCTGTGCTAATGAATTGTTATAATTCGCTTTATCTTACCAGGTACTTTGCTCAGATTGAAGACATAGACATCTTCCTCCCACATTTCCGCCAAGAGAGACAACATCATATTCTTCCCCCCACTTTTCCACCAGAAGAGACAACATCATATTCTGAACCAACCCAATTCAGGACAAACTGTAGCTAAACTTAAATAACGGTGGCCACATGTCCCAGCTTCACCAGCACAGTCCTGGACAGTTAGTGTCATGTCATCCGCTTTGCTTGTGATGTTATTGTATTTTGACTGTGCAACCAGGACACAGTATTTCCTTTGTCTTCTCCAAGCCCTGGAAATTTTCACACTCCCTCTTGTGTAGTAGGGATATGAGGTGGGAACATGAGGAATCTGTCTTTGATAATTTCTGAGTTCATAATAACATGTACTTCCAAAGATAACTTCTGCACTCTCAGGGGCTCTGCCTTCTCTTCTAACCTGCCCAGTACTGCTGTCTTCTAAAGACTAAGGTGCTTCATGTGTTTCCGCATTTCAGGATTTCCTGGTGAGAGACAACAGAGAAGTGGACTTGCCAGTTGAGCTGCTGTATTTGGTCACATTATGCTTTGCATTGCTCACTAAATATGGTTCAGTGATCTGTTAAAATTAATTTTGTATTAATTGTTTTAAGACCGACAGCATCCTGTGCTGCTTTGGGTGAGAAATTGCCTTTCTCTGCTGGGAAATAATTTTGGCATTTCATTTGGAAAAAAGTAATTAACTGCATGGGTATGCTTAGTTGAGTAAGTCATTACAGTCTCTGACTTATGCAAATGAAGTTGTTGAAGTATAATTCCAACTGAGATAACTCCACACATACGTAAACTTTTAATTTGCACAGTCCGGCAGAGTATTTGTGTGCAAATAGAAGCTGTTCATGGGTTAATTTATAAATCTCACTTGCATAATCAATTTTCAAAGAGCAAGGAGTTTGTGATGCAGCAGAGCTCCTCCATGAGTTCCCAAGGATATTTCTTGGCACATCATTTGATGGTTAACATGATGTATCCACTGGTTCAGAGATCCCTGTGCTCATTTTACAGCTGCTGTAGCGCGAACCATGCTTTCAGGGTCACCCTCCACATATTCTGCCTGCCATAATTATGATGCTTATTAGGGATATTATGAAGACTGGTGGCCCTGCTCATGGATTTTAGCAGTTTATTACTATGTCCTAAGTAACAGTCCTGGGTTTCTTTGTTCAAACAAGTTTAAACTTTTAAGTGTGTTTTATTAATTTCCTTTTCCCTTCTTCGTCGTCTTCCTACCACATGTAGCTTTTTCTCTCCTGGAAAGTAACATTGTTATGCAATTTGTTTGGCCAGTTTAAGGTAAAGAGATGGATGCAAAGGCTAAATATGCACAAAGAAGGAGCCAGGAAATTATTTTTCCCTAGAAAATTAATTACTTGCCCCAAATACTCTCATTTATCCTGAAACTGATAACTTGGAGAAATGCATGTTTTGGGGATAGATTCCTAAAACAAGGGAACAGATGTTTCTTCTTTGTTCTCCACAACTAATGCTGTACTGATTGAACATTAGGTCAGATGGCTCCATTTCTGATTCCTATTTGGAAGAATTTCATTTTATACTAAGACTTTGAGTTAAACCAAAGCTCTCCTCTCTCTGGAGAATTCCGTAAGTTTGGAAAACCCTGCTCTAGTGGGACAGAAGATAATTTCTGTATGATTTGATATATTGTCCTCTAGGGTGGTGATTTGATGGGACTTCATAATTTACTGCCTTTAGTGTAATCAGCAGCTTGCATGCATCTTATCCTCTTGAGTGATAAAGCATAAATCTGAATACAAGAAGGGCTAAGCCCTTGGACAGAGGAGATGGAAAGATGGGGAGTGTGGGAATTGTGGATGGCAGTGACCGAAGCTCAGATATCTCCCTGGGCGAGTCAGTCCTCTCTGACAAGCCTGATTAAAGGAGAAATGGTTTTGGAAGCATGGGGTCGGTGGCTTTGACCAAGCTGCTACTTCATTTAGAGAGCCATCTGATGTGTGCCTTGCACTGAGGCTCTCATAACAGTAGAGAGCTGTTAACAAGAGATCCTTAATCATCTCTGGCTGACAGGGAGCTGCCAAGCCACTTGACAGCTTGGAAAGCCTTTCTTCACCCCCTGAAAGACAGGTCTTTGCAGATGCTGAGGTTTCAAAAGGAGCAGTCGTTCCCAACAGAGTTAACAGACTTGATTTTCAATTTGTGATTCTTTTGAATGTGGCAAACCATTTGCCTCATGCATATAGACCAGGTCCACAAATTGTTGGATCAGAATTAATACATGGGGTCATTCAAATCTGTAACAGCTCTGAATTGCTTAGGCTTAGGTAAATGAAAGAGGTAAAAATAAACATTAACAGTAAAACCACTCTTTGATGCTATGACTACTGAGTTGAGGGGTCCAACTTCTGCAGAAGGACTTAATGGTTAGACCCCATGTCTGGAGCTGGGTGCAAGGCTGTCTCTGCAGTTGGGAGCTAAACCCTAATTACTGAACTGTCATATGGAATACTTTTCTGTTTTTATTTAATTTTGGGAATAAACAATCACCTGAAGAGGGACATATCTGAAGTCTGGGTCTCTGCTGCCAGGAGCACTGTATGTTTCACTCAGTAAAACTATCCCAGCTTAATTAGCACATTTTCAGTACCAGAGAGTCAAGCATGTCTTACTGATTGTTGCAAATGATCTAGCAAGGAAGGAGAAACAGAACAGCATTTCTATGTGACTTTTGTCTTACCACTTCTCCTTTCTCTCTGAGGGTGTGAGTTTTGAGGAGGGAACCCGCCATGATAAGACCCTTTCTCAACTCGGCCAGGGCCTGGACGGGTGATTCCTGCAAGGCTTGTGTGCTCCTCTTTCAAACAAAGAAAAAGAAAGAGAGAGAAAATGTCAAGTCTGTTAAGCAGGATTTGTTGCTAGTGATTCCTTGAAGTGCAGCAGCTGGTATCACCTTCGTTAGTTCCCTAATTAAAGTTTTTCAACTCTGTGTCAGGCAAAAAACAAGAACAGAAAAAGTTCTTTCTTTGAAACAGAAATCTTGTTGCAAGGTCAAGCTGAGATTGTTGCTGCTTTAATAAACACCTCAAATTGTCTCTGATTAATTCTAAATAAATTTCCTCGGTGATAAGTGATTTCAAGCAAGTGCTGTTGACACATTGAGCTGATTGAGATTAAGAGGAGAATGAGATGAACAATGGGGTACGATTAGAAACTCTTTGTCACACAGATCAGGACCCTGCAGTAGAAGGATGACACAACCATTTGTCATGTACTGGAGGTGAGAGGAATGATCAAAGGTTTGCAAGAAGACGGCAAGTGACTTACAGTGTAGCTGAGCTGCTCAGTAGGTAAAGTCTGCACAAGCCATAAGAAAAGCATACAAAGGGACAGCATGAAACTTGTGTTCGTGGAATGGGAAAAGCATGGCAAAGCAGTGGAAACTAGTGGTTCAAGTGAGTCAAGGGATGCCTGCAATTTTATGGGAGGAAGGGACAATCATCTTCAGGTGTGGGGCTGATTTGAGGGACCCACTGGTGCAAGTTCTCCCTAGTGTAATACTGGAAATGTCATGTTTCTCAGTCAGACAAATGTTTTGACCCCAGGCAAGGACCATGGTGGGGCTATTCTGCCTCTCTCCATCATGTAATGTTAAGTCAAGCCCCCAGTACAGTACAGATGTCTCATCTGAGGACAAAATGTGTAGTTATTACCTCACAGAAGTACACTGTAATGGAGACCGACATGGTCAAATCCCACTGACATCCTTTATTCATACNCATCAGAGCCAAAGACATTATAGAGGATGGTGGAACTGGGGAGCAGGTATTAAGTGGCGTAAAAGGAAAGTAGACAGACTGAGTCAGATTGGAAATAGCCACTAGGCTGAGAAAAGGGAGGGAAAGCGGTGCTGTTGCTTAGAATATTTAAAATATTCCAGATATACACTGGGAAATGGCTGCAGGAAATGAGTCTTTCCTGCCTCTCTGGTCTCAGTGTCCTAGAATTTCTTTCCAGCTCAGATAGCAAGGGTTTTTGCATATTCAGGAGCATTCCCTTCTGTGAGACAACAGAAACAGGGCTTTTTTCAAAGTCTATAAATCTTATTTTAGGCTCATAAAATTACATAACAATGTATTCCCCTCCCCCATTAATGAGAATTAATTACAACAGTTTATTTTTTATGAATGTCTTAATTAGACCTTTGCCCATTAACAGAAACACTACAGAAATTCAAATCATCCCTATTAACAGGTGAGAGATGTTTACTAATGACCCCCACACTGAGTCTTATGTGAAAAATTCTTATGAAAATTTATTACTCTCTATAAAAGCAATGACTTATTCAAAAGAAGGAGATGATATTGTGTGCAGGAAGGGAGGGAGCCTGGATGAAGTTGCTGGGACTGGTACATTTGCAAATCAGCTCTTGAGGGCAACATAAATAAATACAGCAGAAGTCTGAAGAAAATAAAATAGCATGAATCATAAATCAAAGCAATGTAGTGGAGCTGCAAAGGACACTGCAAATAGATAGGATAACAGAAGGAAATATTGGCTCAGGCATAAATAGCTCCTAATAAATCATCAGCCAACGGGAGCAGGGCAGCAACATCCTAACTGAAGATAATGACAGCTGGAAACATCTTACTGGTGCTTGTGCATTCACTGCATACACACTCTGTGGATCCAGGAAGATGCTGGAAAGGTCTCTGGGCCTTTCTGTATTCAACAAGAACATCACTGGCCTGAGAGGAATCCAGGCTCCAGCTGAACTGAAGACCATCCTTGGGGTGACTGCTGACAACTTGCTCTTGAAAGGACATTTAAGGACTTCCCCCTTCTACTATGTCAACTCACTAAGATTGTGCTCCAGCTATGGTATTTTAGAACTCTGTTTCTCAAGGACCTCTTACCACAGTACTTGCTATGTGGTGTTTTGTGGGCTGTAAGTTTTCACACCAACTCAGTAGCTATCAGAGGTAATCTGAATACAGACCTTAAACCCTCAAGCCATTTCTGTGTTTTTCCTTGATTCTGCCGAAGGTGGTATGATTGCCTGACACAGCCACAGATCAGATTCAGTGCAGGAGCCACTGAAACAGTGCCGCTAACTACAATACAGTCTTCCATGCTTCTTTTCTGAGGATGCTTCAGCTGCATGGAGAATTGACACCAAAGGAGTCAGTGGGAGCTTCTTGCTATCTGTCGTGAGGAAGCACTGCCCTGCCCTTAGAGGAAAACCCATCTAAGCTCCAAGTGGAAAGTCCCAAAGAGGCCATAAGTCAGGCAGCTTTTACAAAGCTATCTTATCCCAGTTTTCCANCCACGTGTGTTTCCCCATAGGCAGGAAACAGTTTCTAAGANCACAGCCCGTATTNTCTTGGAGTGGACTAAGGGAAGGAGAACATATATCTAGACAGNGAATAACAGAAGATCTCAACTCTCAGTTCCAGTTTCCACAGGGGAATCCAAGCATTAAGTATTCAAGGCAGGAAACAGGAGTGAGAAAACAACATAGTATCTGGAATAAGACAGAAGTTCTACATCCTGCCTCTTTCTTAGAGGGAGTTGCCAGTGGATATCTGTCCTGGACGAGGCAAGTGGTAGGAGTAGTAGACTGGGTCCTCTGCTCCAAAAATCAATGAGGTGGTGTTGTTGCTATTGTGAAGATAAAACACATGTGAGAGGAAGGAAGGGAGGAAAAGAAGATGCATGTCATTTTGCAATCAGTTTAGTATAAAAAACAGAAACAGATTAAAACTCCTGTACTCTGAATTTTATCTGCCTTTGATGGAGCTGTCAGTTTTAACATAGCTTTTTCACTTAACAAAAATGATAAGGTAGGCCATGAATTTTAATAAAACAAACAGCACTAGCACTGATTGGATTGCCTCAATGTTTCATGTTGTCCGCTAACCTTGAGAAAAACAGAATCAGGATTAATATGTAAATACATTTTCAGTCCTGGCTGTGAATATAGTGACATTGTAGTAGAAAGCAGTGCAAAAGTTACCTCTGATGAATAGCTCCAATCGTTCAGCTGGTTAGCCTATTTAGAAAAACATTAGCCTGTGAACAGATCACTTACTACCACGTTCACAGTGTTTTATGACCCCAAACACAAATGTACGTTTAAATGTCTATAAGCTGTTCATCACTCAGAGCAAACCCCAGTGTTTCGCTTGAGAATACCGAAGTTCCCAAAGAGAGTAAATACAATAGAGCAGTCAAGATAAGAAGTGAAAGGGTCTGACAGTGTTAAAAAGTGTATTAGGTCACAGCTGGGGTGCCTAGGAGATGTACTTGTAGGATGATTGGCACTAACAGTAATTGGGGGCCCTTGAAACTTGCAGACTCCAAACTGGAGCAGCCAGAGTAGAGTCGATGCCTTTTTCTGAAGCCATTCCTGAATATTCAGCTCAAAGTTTTATAGAGATCAGAAGGATGTATGTGAGCAAGGCAGTACAATCCATGGGACAGCAAAACAGCCATGACAATGCACTCTGCCAATGTCAACAACTAGGAAAGGCCTACTGGCTGCCATGAGGAAGATCATATGGTGGCCATCAGTGTGGGTGAGAGGGACTTTCCCACTGTAAAACCTTCCACTGCCCTGGCACAGTAAGGAACTAACCACTCATATCCAAGCCCTTGCAATTTGCATGCTATACTGGACTTTAATAACAGCACATCTGTTCCCCTGGTCTGTGAGGTTAGAAGTAATTTTGCTTTGAGGTACAAGGTGAAGCCACTACCTAATGGCTTGCCTGGCCATTGAAGGCATCGTTTTTGTGTGTGAACAAAGGCTGTGGCAGATCTTGCATTACCTAGGGCTAGTAGGTCAACTTCTCGTGTTTTTGTGTTGACTGGTTTCTGGATCTCCTTGATAGTGAGGGAGCTGGTGGGAACTGGATGTCCTGACAGAACACACTAACTGTGTGTACAAGCCATACCAGAACCTCTTGCCTGTAACTCCTGCACTTATAGCAATAACCAGTTGTCACATATTTACAAGGGTGTCCAAATTTTTTGGTTTATATATCCCAAACCATAGCACATTTGTAATTTCCTAGATGTTAGCTGTTCCACAGTGATGGATTGCACTTACTTTAAAAATACATATTTCCCAGTGTTAACATTTTATTAGAATTGTGGTACCTTAAATTCTCTTTGGCAGTGGTCATCTCTTCTTGTCCTCAACTGTTTTTCGAAGCTGTAGGATTCTGTGAAATAGCTGCTGTGACATCAGGTATGCTCTCAAAGAGCATCACCACCTTGCTATGTAAAGTCTGAATAAGCCTCCTAGGCTGGAGGAATTGTATATACTAAGGTAATTCTCATCATTATTATAAAGGGAATCAGCATTAGAAAAAAGTGTCAAAATGTTACAGTGAAAACAGAAGATCACTGCCAGGCGGGGAGAGACGGTGCACCCCAGAACAGGGTTTGTTAGGTAATAGCAGCTGAGGGATGTGACAGGCTTACAGCTGGCGTGTGGGAAACTCCAGTGCAGCTGGAGGCTGGAGCAGGCTGAATGTCAGCTTGTGGCACCAAGGCACTGAGCAAACACCTCCTGAGCAAAATTCCATTGCTGGGGTGCTGTAATGATAACACGGTCCTGCAAGGATAACATGGTCTTGTGGCAAGCTGAGCAGCTGGACACAGGCTGGCCACGGCAACAGCAGCGTGGATAAACTTCACCTTTTAAAGACCACAAGGCTTGATTGCAGTGCTCGTTCTCTTTTGGTCAGTCATTGGGATTACTTCACAACTGCTGAATTTCTATGAAAAATTCTGCTTTTCAGATAAATACATTAATTTCAGGATATGGTTAGGTTATGTATTTCAGGATAGCGTTAGAAAGACCTTGTCACGAGGTTGAGATAAGAATTCAAAGATCAGAACAGTCTGGAAATCAGGCTCATCTGAGCCAACACCCACTTAGGTCTGCTGAGGGGTTTTGTGCTTGACCTATCCCTATGTATTGAATGGGGTTGGTAAAAGGAAGAAACAGGTGATGACCCAGGTTTGGCCTAAAACAAGCAGATGGCAATACTGTAGTGATTAAAGCTTAAAATTTGATGTAAATGGCTTGACCTCAAGGCTATACACAGCTTGTGGAAAGAAGGTCATGACAAGAGCTAGTAGATAGCGATATTACAAGCATGTGTAGGCATCTTCCAGGCAAACTCTGAACCCTTCAGTCACTTGAACTGAGTTTGCAGATACGCAGGAAGACAGGAGAAAAGACAACATCTGTTGTTGTCTTTTTTTTAGATTAGAGACTAAGTTATGGTGTTATGGAAATATGTCCAGTGCCTCATGTTATATAAAATCATAGCAAAACTTGACGTACAAATTTCCTGACTTCCATACTTCCATACTTATCATCACTAAACACAGCATCTCTCAGGCTGGGGAGGCTGTGTGAACAGTGAGTGCAGAGAGTGTCTCTCATAAAGCTGTTATCCGCTTGCTAAAACTAGCAGCAAGACATTGCTTTGTGTTGCCTGGGGGGAAAATTTTGTTCACTGAAGGCAACAGGCGTCGAACTCACTGCACCAAGACCCTGTCAGGTAACTATGCCAACTTTTTATCCCAAGCAGCCACAGTGGAAGTCCATGTGAAAAGCTGGATCAAATTTCAGGCCACCTAAGCTCTTTTATAGGAAATGTACGTCAGCTCTAACTTCAGCCTGTTTGCTAGGACAAGTGGGAGTGTTTTCTGCTTCTTCCCCCACCTACTGTAAAAAAACAGGAAATCGAGATGTGCTATGCTTGCTGATTTTAACAGGAGAGAACGAACATGGATACTAAATTTTTCATATCTGCAAATTTCCTTTTTGCCTCCCACTAGCTTTTCAGCAGAGTATACAGCTGTCTTCATCACCTACCATTACAGACCATGAAAAAAGTAAAAATTAACTCCTTCTTGCCAAGCAGAGGTAATGGACAGATGACTCCTTTCGGTGCATCCCATGTTGCAGGGGTCTTCAGCTCAAGAGTCTTCAGCCGAGAAAAGGAACAACTAGGAACGGGCACTTAAGAAGTAAATAAAACTGTTCAGTGGCCTAGAGAAAACAGATAAGGAAAAGTTGTCCACAGAGTATCCCAGTTCAAAAACTGAGGGCTTGAAGGTGGCAAATCCAGAACAAAGAAAGCAGATTGGTTCTTCAAAAAACCTTATCAAGCTGTGAAGAGGGCTGTGGATGCTACAGGTCTAGAGGAGTTCACAAAGCAGTGGAGCAAACCCATGGAAGAAAAATAATTTAGATCTTTAAATTTCGAAGATAAGATGCCTGGCTCAGGAGCTTTTCACACAGAGATGATTAGAAGCTGAGAGAACATCCTAATAAGGAGTAGATATGGGGTGACATGGACCTATGGGACAACTTGGGTGGCCACTCAAGTTCCATGTCACATCGCTGAATGAAGGATCTCTTCTGACCTAATTTTGATGGACCTGGCACTAGGTGCTCAGATGCTAACAGCAGGTCCAAAGCAACATTTTATTTCTCAACTTTTATTCGCTACAGATAAGAATACTTCTCAGGCCCATACCTGAAAGCAGATTCTAGTTTATTTTGCTTTGGGTTGTAGATTTTAATTCTGAGTGTTAGTTTCACTTTAGACGTCTCATTAGCAGGGTGACATTTTCCTATTAGATGAAAATGTTCAACACAGATTTGCTTGTCTCCACATTACTGTCATCTTGTCTTTTGTCATCCCAGCTGATAGATCATCATGTTCTGATCTGTTACCCTTTTATGTAATGCCATTATTATTGTTTTCTCTCTCTCTTCCTCCTTTTTTAGGCAGTAATAAAAAAATAAATAAAAATGAAATATACGAAGTATAAACTGCCTTTATGACCGAATGATTTCCTTGCTGCATTAAGCAATTTCTTTTGTGCCAGCACCTCTCGTGAATGCTCAGGATGTTCTCCTGATGTATTCATGAGAGCTACTTTGCTGTGATCATTGCATGCATGGCTGCCTTTTTTGAAACAAGCTCATGATTATTGATATCCGTGATTCTTCTTTTCAGCTTGGTAGCCAGGAGGGGGTGTCCGTGCCTTACAAATCAGGTCTCTTTCAAGGCTGATGGCGAAACAACTTCATGCAGTCGCTGCACTGTAAAATGTCTTGTGGCTGTGAACTGTGCAGAGAGGAGGGAGGGGTGGGGGGAGCAGAATCAACATGACTGCGGAGGTGGGAACTGCTCCAGTGCTGCAGGAAGAAAGGAGGGAGATTTACCCTACAAGTGTGCTGGGCTGTGGGGAGCAGCACAAGAGAGGCAAGAAGAGAAAGGACAGAGGAAAGGGATTGCAAGAATGCAACAGAACACATCAGATGGATCTCAGTCTTTGTGCTGCCCTTGATCCTCACTTTACATTTGGCCGAAAGATAGTAGAGTTGTAGAATGGTTTGGGTTGGAAGGTACCTTTACAGGCCATCTAGTCCAAACCACATGCAAAGAGCAGGGATATCTTCAACTGGACCAGGTTGCTGAGAGTCCTGTGCAACCTGACCTTGAACGTTTCCAGCGGTGGGGCATCTACAACATCTCTGGTCTGTTCAACTGGGATGCCTCAGGTCAGTCTGTGTGCACGTGCGTTTTTGGGGTAAGGGTTTTTCCCTGAATTTGGTACTGTATTCAGCTGCTTTCAGCAGAAGAGTCAAGCAATGTCTATGATCTCAGTTACAACTACAGATGAGCACTCCCTAACTTTGTGCCTACAGTATCAGTGTCTCTTTTTGACCTAGACATCCACGATCTGATTATAATCAGTGGAGATCCAGTCAAGGGAGACCATGGAGCTCAAGGTGTGACTTGTCTGACCAGAGTAAGTATCTCTGTTAAAGGAGACTAGCTCTTTACTGAAATCCCATGACTCTGAAGGGGACTTGCCCAGATGAAGATTCCTCCTGTGAGTGCTGCCTCCTTCTGTTGAGGGTTCCCACCTTGACATGAAAGTCTCAGCTCAAAGCTTTGTAAACTTGCCATCTAAACTGCAGGCATTGCCCTTGAAAAGTTTGCCGTACACATGTCAGACTCCTAGTGCTGGTGCTGTCCTTGAAGAGAGCAGAGTCAATTGATTCACACACAGTTCCTGGACTGTATAAACACCACTCTTCAGATATCTGTCATGTAGATCTCTATACTTCCTGGTTATGGCTAAAATCTGCAAAAGCTGTTCAGGTGTTAGAAAAATGAGTTCCAGCTTTCAAAATGAAATCTCTACCTCCTTGCAGATACTGGACCCTAAACTGCTAACCCTTCAATAAGAATTATGCCTCTAACTACTTCGTGTTAGGCACTGAGCCTTTAGGAGCCATGTCTCAGTAATGCTCAGACCCCTAAATCCAGTCAAGTCCCCTGAAATCACCCTTAATTTCTGTATGCCTCAGTTTGTGATCTGCAAAATGGGCTTAATATGCCACAGAAAAACTGGCTAATAGCTGCAACAAGAATCTTCCTTGGGTTAATGCACAGAGAAAATCTGGCTCCCTCTCTCTGCTTTTCTGCCAGAGCAGGAACTCCAAGGCTGCCTGATGAATACAAAAGGGAGAGATATTTCTAGCTCTGCCAAATGCTTAATGCATTTCCACGAGGAAAGTGGATTTTGAAGCTTTCTGAGAGGCAGGTGAGGCAATCGGGAGTGCCCAAGGCAGTGGCAGAGATCCTGCACACTATTTTCCATCCCCCTGCCTGATGGCAGCGTATTTTCCATAAAATGAAAAAAGGGTCTGTCTCTTTGGGGCCAGCGGCCCTGGAAGACTCAAGACATTCTGAGCCTTCTCCCATGTTACGTATATTTCAAGGAGACTGTCTGGGATAGGGGTGTGATACCATAGTACCCTCAGAAACTTTGTCCTCTTGTGACACAAGGCTCTGCAAGAAAAAACTATCATACCAATAAAAACAGTAGATACTGGTTGAATTGTTTGCTTTTCCACCCTTTTTGAGCGCAACTTTTCTTATGACTTCAGAGTTGTGTCCGTACCTTTCTCATGGGAGATAAATCAACAGAGCTTCTAATCTCCTGTTTTCACTGAAGATCCTTTGGAAACTCTTCCTGACACAGAAATGTTTTCTACTGTCCATTCTGGTGTAGCTAAACTGGTAAGAAAACATCACCCAAAGGCATCAATTCAGTGAAGGCTGCAATGTGCTAGGTGCTGAATATTCGCCTGCGGCAAGATGGTCTTTGCTCTGAAGATCTGACAATTTAGCAAGAGAAGCCAGTTGTAAGATACCTCATTAGGCTCTTCATTTTTTTAGGTAAGGAACAGAGGAATTAAGCAACCTGCTGGTAACAGAGGTAGGTTTCTGTGCCAAAGCTGGGAAATATCAGTTCAGAAGAGAATGAGAATACTGCACCAGAAGAGTTGTGCCACCTTAGAAAATACAGTCATCAACATGAGATGGAAGGTAACAGAGCTGTGAGTCAACTGGTGCATTTGGGAAAGCAATAAAAATATTTTGTCCTCTAATATCAGGGCTCATCCACTGGAACTGTCAGAGGAAATGAGATCTGAGCACAGTCCTAGAGAGGGTTTGGTAAGGTGTTTACAGAAGAAATCAGGAGATATTTCTGCTTTTGTACTGATAAGCTCCCACCTGTCTAATTGTGTGCAATGGTCTTGCTCAGGAAGACAAGCTCAGCGCTTCAGTAAGCAAAGCAAAACCATAAGGGGAACAACTTTCATGAGAAGAGGCCTTGGGCAGGTTAGAAAAATGTGGGCTAAGCAGACACTTTTAAAAAAAATGCAGTTTCAAAACAATTGTAAAAAGTATTGCAACACAATTTTTCATGAACTGGCTTTTCTTAGGCGTCACCTGCAGAACATCTAGGTAAAGAAGGCAGGCCATGGGTTGAAAGCCATCAGTCTAATAGAGAGCCAGAGTTGACATGGAGGAAATGTCAAAAAAAAAAAAAATCAGGAATAAATTTAAGTAATAGTAAGAACAGCAAGATCATGAAACAACCTGCCAGCTGGAAGCAAGAGAATCAGACCAACTAGAGGAAACAAGACCAGGTCGTAATAGTGATACGATGCTCACTCACAGACCAGTCATGTACCGCCTGGTAACCATGAGACAAGTGATTAAAAATGCAGTCAACACTCAATGCAGAGGGGCGAAGGTGGAAAACACTTTGCTGATGCCTGACTATTGCACAAGCATTCTGATCATACCATAACTGGGTTTTTTGTTTGTTTGTTTTGCTTTTTTCTCTACAGCCTAATATAAAGCACTTTTACAGTCCCTGATGTTTGTTAGCTTCTGGTCCATTAGACGTTGTTAAATCCAATAACCAAATATGTGAGAGGCTACAGTAGTTCCATGTTCCTAAGTACAGCCAGTGGTAAAACTGAGCACATTTTCCAGATGGGTGCCCCACAGTATGTTCTACTTACATACGTAGATATGTATGCATGCATATGCGTACATACATGGCCAGCCACATAGATCAATACAGACAGAAAACAGAAAACAATGACCTATCAGCTTCCATTCAAATTCACATAACTCCAAGAAACACGGACACCACTGATGGACTGATTCTCTTCCTCCTCTCCAGCTGACCAGGACTGAAGTTGCTACAGGAGTATGCACACATACGCACACATACAACATGGGTTTCTCCAGTAATTGTTCTTAGATGGCCTATGCAGCAGCTGGCCCTCAAATCCCCAGGTCTCCCCAGTTGCTGCCAACTAGATGTTCGAACCGTGATGGTTCATTGCTTCACTTCACTTGCTGGTATGCAGACCTATCCTCCTACTCACCAGCTACTTCAACTTGCAGTTCACAACTCTTCACATATGTTTCTCCAGAGCAGAGCGCACACTCACCCAGAATACTGTTAGAAATAGTGTTTAGAGAATGTATATCTTAGTCTACAGGACTGGGGCAGGAGCTGGCCACATCAGCCCATACTGCCCAGTAGCCTGTTTACCCCAGAACAGTCCCTTTTGTCCCCTTTCCCCTCTCATTTCCCTTGTTTGCTTCTACCCAATTCATGTTGATCTCTCACTTTTCCTGCTTTTGACGTTTCTCCTAAACAACCCTTTGTAAGCCTCACGTGCTCTCATAAGCCCATTAAAAACATCCCAGAAAAAGTTTACACAATACCCAGTTTACACAGTCCCCAATGCTCTTCTGCCTACATCCCCTAACGAGTGCTATACCCTTTTATATAATGACCCCTTTTAGTCTACCAGTTGCTGGATTTCCCACCTGGAACAATGGTCTCATTACTCTCCTTCGATAGCCTTAGGGGCAGCTGGTTCAGGATGCTCTCTTCTCGCTTATTATCCTACCAGGGTTCCTCCACCTATCATCATTCCTCCGACCTTCCTTAGGGCTTTGTATTTATGGTGATGAACCTTCACTCACACAATCCAACATGGTAATCCTGGATTTGCCAGTGGAACACTGTTCATGGCTCATGGAAGAAAGGTTGTGTCTGTTACAGAACAGTCTTGAACAAACAGGAGATCCAAGAAATATTCCTTGACCTCATACCTCTGTATAGGGGCACTTGTCTCCTTGAAAAATTGGCTTGGGATGGATAGGTCACAAAAAAAAGGTAACAAGATCAGAAACACCCATGACAGCAGGGGATAGACTTAAAAGTTTCAGGTAAGCTCATTACCTGCCTGTCTTGAAGCTGCTAGAAACTAGTATCTCCGGGTGTAATGAGGGCTGTCACTGGGAAATGCTAAGAACTTGTTTCTCACACCAACTTTAGTACCTTTAGAACCCATTTCATAGTTCTTATAGAGGCAGATTTATCCTTGGAAGGATGATAAAAGGTCATTGAGTTACTGCAACTCATGGCACGGTAACTGGAGAAATCACATATAGGCTTGGAGGTCATTGTCACATATGGCAAGGGAAAGTTTAGGGTTATGGGAAGAGCAAAAGCTGGAGCTGGAGCAAAAGTGTAAAGAAGGTAAAGGAGAATAATAGTCCTATGCAGAAAGTCAGTTCAAGTCCTCTGCTCCACTACAGAACCAATGCCCTTAGGTCATTTTTCACCTCCGGTGAGTAATCATCTTTTCTCCAAGGCTGTGGTCTAAAATGGCTATAACTAACCAAGATTCCTGCAGTTAGTAGGCTTTACTTAGGAGTCATCTGGGGACAAATGCACAGGAGCTGGAAAATGTAATTATTAGAGAGATTTTATTCAGGAGACTATGCAAAGTTAAATGTGCCTTGCTGGGGAAAAGGGAAAAAAAGATCTTAAAGGTCATTTAACAACCTGTCTGATAACAGTGAAATGTTCTCACTTCACATAGTGTGTGGCCAGACAGACTTTCCTGATTATATTTTTAAAGCCAGTAACTGTGAAAATCTAAAATTTTCCATACTTAGATGCCTCCATTTCTACTCTTACAAGTAATCACACTGAAGTAATGCATATTTTCACATTAAAAAATTGCAGCAGATGATGCAACATGAAGGTAATGTTTCACATAATGAAACTATAGCAATTGGTCTGTAGAATACTTCACATAGCCACAATCCTCTGAAAAGGTTATTATTACATAAGGATGTAAATGTCAAAATTAAGGCAGAAACAAGGCCAGGATAAGTGGTATTCAACTCACTTAGATTTAGCTGGCTGAAGAAAAGGCAGCTAGTCAAAGCTAGCAGTATAGAGAGGGACTCATATGATTAGATGTGTGAGCTTTATGTATTTGCCCACACGTAACCAGCTGGAGCCTTTGGAGATGCTCTGGGGAATCCCACACTTCTTCTAGCTGTGGGTCAAGAAGGGCACAGGCTCCTGTGAGTCCTGTGTCCTACCAGTCAGCCCCATGTGTATGTCTTATGGATACCTTTAAACATCACATAATGCCGAAGTGTGGGAAAGAGAGTCAAGCTCTGAATGTGTCCATATCACCAACTCGGGCTGGGCACCTTTCTGTAGGAAATGGAACTCTGACCCACTGTGAGAGAGGGATGGTGTTCAAAGCATCAGTCAACTTATTGTACAGTAGGTGTGTATATTTGGTTGGATGGGGCTTTAAATCTCACCATCTCCATTACCCCCCTTTCTGTTATCTCCTTTTCTCTCTTTCTAAGTGTGCCCTTTCAGATGTCCTGGTATTTCCAAACTGGTCTCTAGCTGCTGCTCTGGAAGGGTATGAGTAACTCCTAATTACCAGCACCGTATGGATGTCTCTAATACCCCAGAGCATCCCAAAAGGGCATGAAACACCTTATGTGAGCAACTCAGTGAAGCTCTCGGCATTTGTTCATTGTCCACACAATATGTTAAATCTATGCATTGTGATACAGAAAGTAATTGTAGAGTTTGGGATTCCCCTCTGTGCTCACAAAGATGTTTTGCTGGAAAAGTATTTCAGAGGAAAAAATGGCCTTGAATACAACATATTTCTAAAAAGCAATGCCTATTTTCACTGATTATTTTTTTCTCCTACTATTTATAGTTCTGTCATCAAAAAAAATTACCCTCGTCTGTTTTAAACAGGAACTTCAAAAACTTGAAATTGAAATGTATTTGTTTTTTCAGTCCATGGTATCCATGGAAAATAAAACAGATTTCCTATGCAAGTTCAAGATTTATTTGTTTGCTTGTTTGTTTTCTCCTTCTCGAGATTTATGCATTCTAATTTATCACCGTAGGGTTACATGAATGTCATCTTCTTTTCTTTTTTTCTTTTTTTCCTTTCAAACAAATGATGGTAAGGCAGCGTAAAAGGTACCGTGAACAGGGAACTCACTAATGTCATCAGCACTTGAAAAGAACTTGTCAGCTAGTAAGTGATGCCAATTCTGCCTCCATGACTGCAAATAGTTTTCTCTCTGTTCATCTTGCTTCTCAAGTATTCCTCTGCTGGACTGCTCTCTGTGCTATGCTGAAGTTTGTCATCTAACACAAAGCAGATGAGTTATAAAGTTTATGTGTATTTTGATTTAAATGTCAAATTGGGCAAAGATGCATTTGAAAAAATATGACTATAAAACAAAAGCAAGAAAAGTTGATATATGGAAAACCTCTAGTGTTATACAGTTCAGAAGTGTACTGGGCACATTTATAGCAGTGTGGACAAACAGCTGGCTGGAGGCAACAGGGAGTGAAGCTCTTCTCCACTTATCTGATCTGGACTCTAGTTTTTTAAAGAGTGAAATCCTCGATTTAGGCACTACTGATCATCCCTGCGAAGAAGACGGAGGTTTACAGAACTATAATAATATTTGAACTTAGGTCGTAGAATCATCAAATGGTTTGGATTGGAAGGGACCTTTAAAGCTCATCTAGTTCCAACCCCCCTGCCATAGGTGGGGACATCTTCCAGTAGATCAGGTTGCTCAAAGCACCATCCAACCTGATCTTCAACACTTCCAGGAGTGGGGCATGCTCAATATCTCTGGACAACCTGTTCCAGTGTCTCAGCACTCTCACAGTAAAGAATTTCTTCTGAATATCTAATCTAAATCTGCCTTCTTATAGTTTAAAACCATTATCCCTTCTCCTATCACTCCTAAAAAATCTTTCTAGAGGATTTTTAAGCTTATGATTAATCAGTATGTTTAACAGATGTTTTTCTGACCATGTATTTTTGAGTTGATACAACATGAGAATGGAGGATAAAAGGCAAAATGCATCTGTGCTTTGTCACTAGGCAACTGTTGGTGAAAGCAAATGTGAAGTCCATTGTAAAGCAAGAAAGATCCAAATTGCAAGAAAATGGAGAAGCCTCTGTCAGGCATTCAGTTAATACAATGGCAGACTGAAAGGACTCTGACTGAATTTTGCTATCCAGAACCCCTTGTTCCTTTATTGTCTGCACCAAAATAGAGTGGCCATCAGGAGCATGAGAGTCCCTATGGAAAGGGATGTCACTGGAGGCCAGGGGAAGAGGCTGCAGGGTGGAAAGGAGCTGCTTAATGTTTCCTGCGGGTGACATACCAACAACCCAGCATCAGAGGGACCGGCATGACGTTGCCAGCTTGTGTCTTGTCTCCACCCTCCTAGTGTCTTGGCACAAATTTTTGTTTCCTGATTGAATAGTTCCTAGGGTTAAAGTGAGGCTGCTGGGGGCACAGGCCTTGGCTGAATTCATTTGTCTGTACGTGTCTCATTTGTCTAACTGTCATTAGATCTAGTGATTCTATTAATTCTACATCATTAGCAACAACTGTCATAGAAAGGATATCCTGAACCCTGGTCTCCGCATAAAAGTTGACGTCTCTTCTATTAAACAGAAATTGAAGAGGATACAGAAATAGCTTCACACCTATGACCCCATGCCCAAGTTTGCAAAGTTTATTGTTCACTTCTAAAATGAATCTCCATCTCTCTAAAACGATAAAATCCAACTAATTTTGTACATTGCAGTTACTGGCCAGAAAAACAGATGTCCGGAGGAGTCCCGGCCCCTCTGTGCCATTCCCACAGTGGAATGAAAGTACTATCTGGGGGATGGCATGTGTGGGTTTCCCTAGCAAAGGTATGAAACCCCAGTTTCAAGATGAGAACTGAGATACCTTTGCAGCTCAGACACTTCCAGGGTTAGGGAGGAATGAAATTGAATTCTCTAGATTTCCTGCTTAGAAGGCAAACTCTTGAACACTGTTGTGAATCCCACCGTAGCATCATAATCTTACTTTCAGTCGGGCTCAGTAGCAATGTTCATCCTGTGGATCATGTACACTGCTACTCACATCCTCATCAGACACTAAGTACTGTTTCAGTACACATTTTTATGTTCATTATCCCTCCTGTAGACATCTAGGAAGACAGTTCAGAGATTATGCTTTTCAGTTGGGGCAATTTTCTGTTGATTTTGTATGGTACAATTCATAGAAGCATAGAATTGTTTAGGTTGGAAAAGGCCTTTAAGATCATGAAGTTCAACCGTAAGCCTAACACTGCCAACTCCACGACTAAACCATGTACCTAAGTGTCATGTTTACACATCTTTCAAATATGTCTATAAATGACCCGTCCTTCCTCCTCACCCCAATACATATCCTCTAATTTCCCACTGCAAGGGAGTAAGGGAGCAAGGAAGTGAATGGTTAGAAGAGACGAATCATAGAATATCTGAGGTTGGAAGTGACATATAAAGATCATTGAGTCCAACTCCCTGCAACTTGCAAGACTATTTGAAATGAAATCATATGACTAAGAGAGTTGTCCAGATTCTCCTTGAACTCTGACAGGCTTGATGCCATGACCGCTTCCCTGGGGAGCCTGAGTGATGACCACCCTCTCAGTGAGGAACCTTTTCCTAATATCCAGTCTGAACAGGAAGATACCTTGAGTGCTGCACTTGAGAATCTCGGGAGGTACACAAGTATCACAGTGACAAATTATATAGCACTCAGAAAAGACAGCTTGAGAATGATTTTGCCTTCTAATTGTCCCAGACAGATTGAAATCACATTATGCTAATTGATAATATTTTGAGTCCCAAGGGGCTGTTAATGAATCAAGGCTCACTATACGCCTTTGAAACATATTGGTGTGATCACAAGGATGAAAGCTGAGGCATGGAGGAATACAGACTTGTTGCTGTGGCTTGGCAGGTCTGTGGATGAAAAATGAGACCTCGAAGCTGCCCTTTGTGCATCATCTGAGAACCACCTGATCCATTCCACCTCAAAGTGAGAAATAGCTTGAATTTCAGCTATTCTTCCTCTTTTAATAAAAAGGAGAAAATTGAATCCTCAAAGCTACCAGACACTGTTGATGAAAAATTAAAGATTAAATCACATCCAGAAAAAGATTAAAGATCTCTTCTTTATTCTGCATAAACTCCTTATGGATTTCAGGGAAGGGGGTGAAGGACGAATTGTGTCAAAGCATCAGGATCTCTCTAGCTGGGCTATGAGGGAAAGGAAAACAGTGATGAGTGTCTGGTTCTATTTCCTGGTTCTATTAGTCACTACTGAGGGATTATACTTTGTAGCATCTCACTGTTGGAGATGCTGAGTAGATATTCAGCCTTCTGGAAGTGTATCATGATAAAGTGACATTGTGATCTTTCCATGACATCACCTAAGAAATATTGTCTCTCTGTAGCCTGGTTGCTACTTAAGAATGGACAAATGTTAGACCACCCTTTTGAGAAGGGGTCTGAATACTGACTCCAAGCTTTTCTGGGAAATCTAAACCCTATTGTCTTTTTAGCCCCACCCCCATGGGTGGAAAAGGGAATTAGGAAGCATGAACTAATGATGTGAGTCTGTAGAGAACCCAAGGGTTGCTGAGTCTGAGATGAGCTGTCCCTGCCTCACCTCTTGCACAGGGCCTCTGCATTTGGGATGGACAGCTTGGTGACATTGGTCCATTATAGTGAGAATGACAGCCTTCATGCAGAATGTTCTGGGTGAACTGAGGAAAGCCAAACCAGTCAGAATAGGGGGGGTTCCTACTCACATGAACCCACGTGATTAATTAATACCCTCACTAATGAGATATAAAGGGTGTCTGAAACATTTGTACAAGGCTTAGAGACAGACAGGGCCAATGGGAAACACATGTCCTTCTGCACTGGTAGCTTGATGCTGGGGATGCCTCCTAAGAGATCTCAAACAGCTTTAAATAGCTTTTGTATGGACAACTGAGTCATCAAATTTTTCAGTCATTGTCAGCATGTAGTTGTTTGCACCTCCACTAGGGACTTGCTCCCAGCTGGTTTGAAAAAAGTGAAAAGAAATGGTTTTGGATGCTTGGTTAGGATCTTGTGTGTTGCCCATAAAACCTACAATTTATGCATACGCTGAACACCTCCTGCAAAAGCTGATGGCTCTGTAGACATCATCTATACCTCTCATAAGAGGAAAGGCTGAGAGAGTTGTGGCTATTCAGCCTGGAGAAAAAAAGGCTCTGGGGAGATCTTATTGTGGCCTTTCAACACTTGAAGGGGACTTGGAAGAAAGATAAGGACATACTTTTTAGCAGGGTCTGTTGTGACAGGACAAGGGGTAATGATTTAAGCTAGAAGAAGGTAGATTTAGACTAGATATAAGGAGGAAATTTTTTGCGATGAGAGAGGTGATACACTGGGACAGGTTGCCCAGAGAGGTGGTAGATGCCCCATCCCTGGAAACATTCAAGGTCAGGCTGAATGAGGCTCTGAGCAACATGGTCCAGTTGAAGATGTCCTTGATCATTGCAGGAGGGTTGGACAAAATGACCTTGAAAGGTCCCTTCCAACCCAAACCATTCTACGATTCTATGATTCTATGCCTTGACGTAAAATCAGCTCCAGCCATCTCCAGCTGGCAAGGCAACATCCACCTCTTGATCCCAGAAAAACAGCCCAGACCAGCCTTTGGAAATTCACTGATCTACTGTGTGGCATCCGGCTGTCTCCTGCCATTGACTATCAAAGGCAAACAGCATTTAGCACTGAAGCCTGAGCTGCAAACACAGTCTGACACCTTTACTCCAGCCTCTGCGGTGTGGTGGGAAAATCACCTTATTATGGGAATGAAAGGGAAATGGATACGTCATGGCCCTCAGGGGTTTTCTTCTCTGAGTTTTCTTTTTCTTTCTACATTTTAGATAAAAATAGAAGCATCAAGCACAGCACCAGGCTCCCATGTAGGGCACAGGCTGCCCATATCTGCTTCAGAGAGACCAAGACACTAGGGCTGGCTATTCAGCAGTGATCATAGTGCTCTTTCTGTGCTATGATTACAGTCCTTCAGGTGTTTGAATCACTTGCCAAGTTCAGTTAGAAGGGATCTTATCTCCCAGCTCAAACTACTGGGGATTTTGCATTCCTCCCCATGTTTTAGAGCAAAGCCCTTTTCTCGAGGTCGCCAGGAGTCAGATTTAGCAAATCCTTTTGGTAAGCTCTAATGATATGAGCAGTGGCACCCCTCCCTCTGCTCTCTTACTGTGACTCATTGTAGCTGTGATTTTATATCTTTCATTATGAGCCTTATAATTCTGATAGAGGCCTGTGGTAGCTGAGGTGAGGACATGGGCTTCTTTGGACCTTCCTGGACAAAATGTCGTTGCAGAGGTATACATTGCAGAACACATGCTGTGCGATACAGCTGTCCTCTGAAACAAGGTACACAACAAGCTGGGCTGAGCCGTCCCTTGGAGCCCTGAAGCCGTCAGACTTTCCTTCACTCTGCCACAGCTCTTTCCAACCCAGGTAAGTTCAATTTGTGCTTGCTAGGGTTACAGGTGGTGGGTTTTTTTTCAGTGGATGACTTTCGCTGTGTAGAATGAAGATGAACACGTGCTGACTAACGCAAATCCAGAGGAGTTACCAGGGAAACAGCTACTCACTACTCAGACGTCCTCAGCCCCCTTTTGACAAGAATCAGGTAGGGAAGAGATAATGTCCATGCTGAGAACTTCTATTGCTGTTAATTACGGTTTTCAGCAGACCTGGACCCTGGCACCCACTCTGACCTTTGTCATTCCTAAAATTTCTTTTCTTTAGATCAAGTCCTGGTTTCCATGTTCTGCTACTCAAAACCCTATGAAGCTTACTGTGTCCTATTAATTTTGATTATAACTACAAAGCATACCTATATTTAGTACCGTTTGTCCGTGCTGGAACCAATGGATTTTTCAAAAGTAAAAAGCAAAACAGGGTGATTTTCTAGTTTTTCTTCCAAAGCTGACAGAAAGCAAGAGGATGCCTTTCTTTGACTTGTAATGAGAATGCAATCATACCAAAGAGACAAACAGAGTGTGGATTAGGTCCTTAGTGAGCTGGTGTTAGGCAGGGCGCTAGTAACACATTTAATAGCAAGAGAAAGCATGAGTCCTACAGCAATGGTATATTACTAGGGATCTGAAACAAGTTATTAATTATTTAGAGCTACATTTTGAGAAAATGAGTCTTTTGCCCTCTGGGACCACCCTCCTCTCTCTCTCAACTTGCTGTCAATTCATTCCCGAGATTAATTCAGAGCATGTTTCTCCTTCCCTGACACTGCTTTAAACTGAGGAAAGGTACATTGCTAAAACCAAAGAAATTAAAGTGGTGAAACAGAAATGTGACTAAGAGATGAAATAGACCCAGCAATGTCTAAAAATTGAAGAAAAATGTGAAGATCTTAGATTTCTTTTTGTTTGAAAATTGATTTTTCACTGGAAAATCAAATATTACCAGGACACTTACTGAAAATTGTTTACTGCGCCTTTGGACTAAGCTCCTGTTATTTTTTTCTTTCCTCCCCCCCTTTGTTTATTTCTCCTCTTCTCTTCTCTTCTCTTCTCTTCTCTTCTCTTCTCTTCTCTTCTCTTCTCTTCTCTTCTCTT
>Ga0065711_1002649_pt1 | contig 43526 bp, 29 predicted proteins | sample Hoacrofraction12_FD_59098 | JGI IMG/M metagenome (GOLD analysis project Ga0065711, IMG submission 59098) | Hoatzin crop microbial communities from Cojedes, Venezuela - Epithelial fraction 12 v2 (version 2) | ecosystem: Host-associated > Birds > Digestive system > Esophagus > Crop | place... | reverse complement strand
AGGACCCGCCTGGACAAGGTCCTCTGCAGCCTGCTGTAGGTGACCCTGCTTCGGCAGGAGGGTTGGACTAGATGACCCACAGAGGTCCCTTCCAACCCCTACCATTCTGTGATTCTGTGCACAGAAATACAAGAAACTGTATTTCTAATGAAGAACATGCACATCTGCAAGTCCTGAGGATGGGTACAAAGAGCACAAAAATCTTTCCATGATGTCTGTCTTCCCTTGTCTGAGGAAGAATTGTCCTTTGGTAGGAATTACCTAAGTCTCTGCAGTGGTTCCACTGTTGGATCGTCCTTAGAACAGAGAATAAGAGACTTCTGAGTCTTTCACTATCTCCAAGCATTGCCATCTAAGCATTTTTCCCTCAGGAAGTTGTTTTGCCTGCACAGAAACTTGTTGAAAAGGAGATTCACTTCTCAGAAGAAAAGGAGTGAATGCATGGCAAACTACCACAGCTTTGGACAAGTCAGTTCTACCTGGATCACTTTGTTCTGCTGAATCACTGCAGATGTCTCAAGCATTTATGGAAGAAGACTGTAATTTCTGCTTCTTTGCCCAAACCAAAATGAAGAATTTTCATGGAAGACAAAAGAATAACATGCCAGTTGTCTTTAGCCACGCTATTTGTAGGTTTATTTTTGTGGAGTGGAAAACAAAGCAGGTTTTTTCTGAAGCTTACCTAGGGGAATGCCTTATTGTTTTTGTTTGTTTACTCGTAAGAGATAAATGCTGTGTTTTTTTGTCTGAAGCAACTCAAAATAAATATATGTCTTGGTTTTGGCATCATAATCTTCCATAAATGTCACTAATCTACCCTAATAAGTTTCGTGAAGTATAAATACCATATCTTAAAGCAAGAGCTGTTACAGCTGCATTAGAAACCCATAATTTAATTCCATACAGTAAGTGTTCATTTTTGAGGCACTGCTGCAGCTGCAAATCAGAACACAGAAACTATGGGAAACTTACACAGAAAGTACAAGAACTTACCTGCTTGCTGTAGGTCGGTCCCATTCGTCATCACTCAGCCCTGTATCATGAAATGGGTGGCTTCGTGGTTTGCTTGGAGGGGACAAACTAGTCTGTTTAGGGCTCCTCCATTCATAGGCATTGAAGTTGTATCCTGAAGCCTGATAGCTGTGTCCTAAAATGATGAATTATATATTTAAGGCACTGCATATGTTGTAATGACAGAAAAGCACATCTCTGAAGCTGGGTTCTTTAGAACTTGGATGTGGACTCATGATTCCTACCTTATTTGTGCTAGTCAGATTATTGATGCCCTACACTATGCCTGGAATTAGGTGTGCACTAAAGCTTCTCCTGCGAAAGTCCATTGAAAGTGAAATCTTGAAAGATATTTAATGTTGTTCCCCTACTGTTTATGTCTCAGCTGCTTCCAATGTTTTGTTCTGGACACTTTCACAATTTATCAGTTTCCAATTTGACATCAGACATTGAATACTAATGAATAAATCACCTGTGTTATGGATGTTTTAAATATGCATTAATGTGGTCATGTGCAACATGCCCAAAATTAAACCTACGCTATTAAGAAAACTGCGCTTCAGACCTACTGAAAAAAGAGTTCACAGGGACACATTAAAAAACTGCATCAACTTGACTTTTCAGATGACTAGCAAGAAAGCTTTTTCTTCCTCCTGGTAACTTTCTCGAATTTGGAAACAATGCAGCCAAAAATTAGTGACATGTTGGTGTCAATTATGCACAATACTGCCGATCTGTAGAACGGCTACCTAGATGCAGAAGTAAGCGTGGGGCAGAGGCTCTCCAGTGACCATTCACTGGAGCAATGCCAGAACAGGCAGGAGGGCGGCTGTCTTGGCACCACTGAGGCAAGGACTCATTACTGCAAATGCTGGACTGTGCTGTTACAGCCCGGCACTGCCCTGCATCGGGGCCAGCATGGGAATCTCTGTACCCATGCCCCATTGTGGAAGGGGGACTTGTACTTAGCAGAGCTACTGCTTTTCGCTAGGGCTCCCAGAGCTGAGAAAAGCCCTGTCTCGCGATGGGCACACATGCCCAGGACTGGCGTACACCCTTGGAAAGCTCACCTTGCAGAAAGTGATTTTCTGTCAGCCATTTCCAAATATTTTAAGGCTGTGCAAGTGGCATCAGACAGCCTCTATATCTGGAGAGCTTATTTCTGGGTGCTTTTATCATACAAGCAATGCTGGTATTAGTTCAACTGTATTTCTTCAACTGAATTAAGTGTAATTTGAATTCCAAGTAGGAACCAGACAGTCTGGCTTCCAAGTGATGTATCAAGACAAACACGTGGATTGACTTGTCACAAGCTGATGCTGACCTAGTAAGCAAAATCCATTACAGGGGCTGCTATGTATGTAATTTCATCTTGATGTATTCCTTTTCTAGCTCTACAGTTGACGTTTTCTGATGTGCATATTGGATCAGGAAGTTCTATTTTGTTGATGACTAACAAATATCATTGCTGTCACCTGCCTAAAGAGGGCAATTTGCTTCCATAAATCAGTCTAGACCTGTCTCCCTCAAATCCCATGTAACTACAGAGCTGTGTGCATTTTCCATTGGCAGACATGAACATACTCCCAGATTCTAGGAAGGGTTTTGGCTGTGAAAATGTGACTGCTCTGTGGAGAAGGCTCTGGATTAGCAAGGCAAACACATTAGACAAAGGTGCAAACTGGGGTATTAATTCCAGGAGAGAAAAGACTGCTCACCAGCATTATATTAGTAACTAATAGGATAAAGCATTATCTGGGGCTCCAGAAATACTACCCAAATTCCTCAATTTGCTTAGCCTGTGCTTATGTCAAGAAAGGTTTGGAGAGAAGCCAAACTCAACTTGACAGGTCAAGACAGCATGAACTTTAATAGAAATGTGGGTCACATTAGTACCACAGGACGGGAAAAGGCGCAAACCTGACTACACTCAGGCTGTTTAGCAGAAGTGCCATGTACCCAGCCAAGTCTGGGCTGATTTCTTCAAGGGAGTTAGAAAAAAATCTGCTTTGAGATACTGTTTTAATTTTGGAACGGCATCCAAATCATCAGGATTTAGGAAAGCAGTCTGGGCCTCAATCCACAGTTGAACCAAGTTGCTCCAAATACCATCAGTTCACCCAGGAAACGAGAACTATAATTTGGTGCTTTTTCAGCAATACTTCTCCTTAGAACTTGAAGATATCAGATGAAAATCTAGTGTGATTTATTTTGATAAACTGACCAAACCAGTTAAAAATGGAAAAGAGGACAAATTCATCCCAAGTCTAACTCCTGTGAAATACAAACTATAAAGGGGAAGTGTAGCCCAATACATTGAGTACTAAATTGTTATATGTAACAGTAAATTTAAAGTAAAACGTAGAAAACAGGAGTTATAATTAAACATATTGAGACTGTCTTGTTTAAAGTAAGTTGATGCCAAATATATGCAGTAAGGCTAAGAAATACTTCAAAATTAAAGAACAGAAAAAATAAAATGGCCACCAGTAGTCACATCAGCTACTTGTTGTTCTCAAGTAGCTCAGAAGATTTCAAAGGAAACGTTCTGCTTTCCAGAAGAAAGTGCCAGTGTTATCATTGAGCAGGCACATTAGAGAACAGCAACAAAAGTAATCAGCACAGAACTTCAGTCTATATGGGACATCTGCTGGGCAGAGCTTGGTGTCAGTTCTCTCTGTGAGGGTACAAACCAGCTGTCCGTGACCTACTACCCATGGTCCTGGAAAGCAACAGAAAGAAACCAAGAAATAAAACCAAAAGAATGTGTGCAGCCAGAGCGAGTGAGCAAAAATTATTTGAGGTAAGGATCTACCTGTCCAAATACCTGCTAGGTAGTGGAAATACCCACTGTACTATGGAAACAAACGTTTTAAAGAGAGTTAAAGAAAACACTGAAGCTGTGTGGAAGTTATTTTTCTTGTTATCTAAAATATTACACGGTGTCTGCATCCCTCGCTGCCTAAATAAATGTATTGCAAATTAAAATGAGATTATTTGAAAATCCTATATAAAATAATAGTCAAACAGAAGTAGAGAATTTAGCATTACAGAAAATCATGTCTTTAAATAGAATGATCGTTTCTGAGAGCTGAAAGTTAGATGTTAATGCTTCAGGAATGAAGAAGCAGCAAAAGATTTACAAATCATAAGCAATGTCTAATGTTCCCCCTTCAGCAGTTTATAATAAATCTGCTGTCAGTTAAAAATTACTGCATATGGGCATTGGATTCATGAACATCTTCACTGTGTTCCGTGCCTTGTATTGATCTGTATTTGAAGGATAAACTCGTTTAGCTGTGGATGAGCTATGGACTGGGCTATTCAGATGTCAGTAAAGCTAACAAAAGCCTGTTAATGTATTGATAAATGCTTCATAACACATTACATTGTCATGAAAAAATGAATCTGAGGCCAGCCAAGTGTAAGAAATCACACTCCCTGGCAAGGTGTGTGGTCATAATGAGACACTGGCACATTACAAAGCACAAGGTTTAAAGCTGGTACAGATAAAGGCAAAGGAAGGTCAACCACGAAGGTGGTAATTTCTACTTTAAATGTCAATTGCATTCTTGGTAGTACCTTGATTTCCAAAGCTGGTATCAATACCAGAGCCATCCCACGACTCTACTGCGCTGTCAACACTTGGGACTGCAGTGGAATAGATGTCTGAGATTTTGCCAGATTTCTGTGCAGCAGAGGTTTCATCTTCAGCATCGCTCAGTTCACTTACGTGACCCACAGGGACAGAAAATTTCTTGGGACTGGTAGCTGAATAGAATTATGAAAAAAAAAAACCTGAGGTGGTAGTCATTGCTTTACTGCAGTTCTAAGAATATGCTTTTTACTACTGACACGGCGTTTTTCCAGGGATGGCCTAAATGGTTGTTAATCTGTAACAACACACACGTTAAAGTCCACTGATGCTACCCTTGGCCATACTCACCATCTGTCTGCTTCTTGATTTTCAAGGTGACAGTTTCTCCTGCCATCTGTAATAAATGAATGGCTTCACTCAAAGGTTTTCCTTTCAGGCTGCTACTATTTATTGCTAGGATTCTGTCTCCTATGTGAATCGCCCCAGTTCTACAATAAGAGAGAAAAGTAAAGCAGTGAGGAGCATAAAAAGCAACAAAGGCAATTTCTTTGCATATTTGGAGCATGAAAGTCTCATCTCCCTTTCCTTCGTTTTGCTTTTATAGCTGTGTTACAGAGTAGTTCTTTTGTTAGAAACACTTAAAGCAAGTCACCTTTGTTGTAGTGACAATAGCAGGGCTGAGGCATGGGGATGTGGATTTCCACGTTACTGTGGTAGTTAAGTTAATCACCTATGGATGATATTCATTGCAGCCCACCTGTTTAAGAGCAATCTCAGACAGCTCAGTAAGTTCTGAAATGAGTCAAGTTTCTAGAAGTCTCACAACGTAACAGATAATAGCAATGTGAGCAAGTAACCAGCTGTTTCACCAATGTGGCTTTCAGGATTGATCCTATCAAGAGAAGAAAATAAATTCTCTTTGTGTAAATACACTGTTTGTTCTGGCTATGCACAGTATCATGTTTTGCATGCTCTAAGTTCTCTCTGAAACCACCATCAAAGGTACCAGCTGCAATGACTCTACCTATCCTAGAAACACCAGGCAACAGAAAACCTTAGCACCTTCAACATTCTCTATACATCACTTACCATGAGAAGCATTTCTACTCGTCAGATAATGCTTGTTATGGTGTATGTAAGTGCACATATAGATGCAGTGTGTGGATACAATAAGCGGCATATTTTCAGATAAATGTAGACACATGAAGTGCTTTCTTTACCTATTCTACTCTACAAGGTTATTGCTTTTAAAAGGCTGCTAAAATGTTCCCATGACTCTGTGCAGTTTGATTGACCAGTCTTTCCTAGGTGATTTATAACTAGGACCACAATCCTCTGCTCTGTCTTGTACAGTATGTGCAAGAACATCCTGTTAAGATATTGCTCATGCTCTTGATCTTGGCAATGATCAAAAAACAACAGCAAAAAGATTATAAACTCAGATTTGGAGAATTCTAAAAAAATAAATCGCTAACACATGAAAATTATCATCTTCAGGTAAAATAAATCTTTATCTTGACAAAAAGAATGTTTAAAAATAATCTGCTTTCCAATTTACCTTTCAGCTAATCCTCCTTTTGTAAGGCTGGAAATGATTATGGGATCAAAGGGTTCTTCAGTACCAGAGATTGTAATTCCAAGAGGCCCGCCATAGCGCTTGAGCTCAACAGTATAAATAATTGCTCCAGAGCTCTCCTGTTCATCTGCAATAAATGCCAAGGGGATGCAATTGGTTTCTTATGAAAGAGGGAATGAAAAAAACCAGCACATTCAGTCTAGTGACTGGTAATCAAACAACATTTTAAATGGATTACATTTCAGATACACTTCTTAATGATGCTCTACTGGATTATTTTGAAAAAAAAATTCTCTCTTGTGCAATTTTTTTTTTAATTTGCAAAACCAATTAAATTGAAGTCAATAGAAAAACTCCCCTCATTCTATTAAGACTAAATTTTATCCTGTTTAAAATCTTTGTATCTTCTTTCCTATTAAAATATAACTTTAGGCTATTTTGTTACAGAATTGTTGAGGTGGGAAGGGACCTCTGGACGTCATCTTGTCCAACCCCCCTGCCCAAGCAGGGCCACCAGGTTCAGGCTGCCCAGGACTGTGTCCAGATGGCTTTTGAGTATCTCCGAAGATGGAGACTCCACAACCTCTCTGGGCAACCTGTGCCACTGCTCGGTCACCCTTACAGTAACAAAGTGTTTCCTCATGTTCAGGAGGAACCTCCTGTGTTTCCGTTTGTGCCCATTGCCTCCTGTCCTATCACTGGGCACCACTGAAGAGAGCCTGGCTCTGTCTGCTTGATATCCTCCCTTCAGATGTTTCCATACATTGGTAAGTCCCTCCCTGAGCCTGCTCTTCTCCAGGCTGAACCGTCTCAGCTCTCTCAGGCTTTCCTCACAGGAGAGATGCTCCAGTCCCTTCATCATCTTTGTGGTCCTTTGATGGACCTGCTCCAGTATATCCCAGTCTCTCTTGCACTGGGGAGCCCAGGACTGGACCCAGGACTCCAGGTGTGTCTCACCAGTGCTGAGCAGAGGGGAAGGATCACCTCCCCGAACCTGCTGGCAGTGCTCTGCCTGATGCAGCCCAGGAGGCCTTTGGCCACCTTTGCCACAAGGGCACATTACTAGAGAAAAGACAAGTTACCGTTATTGCATAAATACTGGTACTGATCTGTTTCTTGAACTGAATGGAAGGTATTTAGAAGGTAATTCAAATAGAAGGTATTTAGAAGATAATTCAAAAGTTTTAAAACCAAACTTCCTTAAAAGAATCGTGGGAAAAGTCAACAGTAATTATAAGATGAGCAGCTGTCTTACTAAGCGAACCTGAAATATATCCCATGTTTTTGATAGACAAGTTTTAAGTTTTTTAACAGAATCAAAAATAGCTTCTGAATTCTGAATTATCAAGTAAGTTGAATGATAATTCCATCAGATTTGGTTTCATTATATTGCATGAAGTTATTTGCATTATTTTGAAATCTTAGTCTCACCAAACAATCATCAGAAAAATGAGAAGAATTCATAACTGAGTAAGCTTAAATACAATATATTTTCCTTAAATTGTAACAAACTGGTGTTGCAGCAACAAGAAAGGCTCCTGTATTTACACAGTGCATGCTCTTCACATATTATCAAAAAAATATCACAGCAGGAGAGCAATCAACTATAGTATCTTTGAGTCGAGAAGGGATATTCTGAAATTTAAAATGTGAGATTTCGCCTCAGATCAAAATAACAAATGCTCTCTTGTCCATCTTTTGACATTGATATTCAGCCAGGATGTCTGGCCCGGTGGGCAACTTTTCCTAGACCTGTGGGTAATGACATTTCGAACTGCTCAGTGAGTGTGGAGAATGTCTAAGATGCATGTTCCTTAAATGCTACTAGAACTAACCGGAGACAAGACAGAAAATTCAACTGTTCCCATTTCTGTTCCTGTAGATAGAAAAACTTTAAAAGGAAAAAAGATACCTGCATCACTAGCAATGGCAAAGAGTTGCTTTCTTCTTACGCTGAACATGGTACTTAAGCAGTGCTGGAGAAACAATAACTTTGGAGCTATTTTGTTTCTTCCCAATTTGCAGAAAATTTAGGCCATTAGCTTCCCCCTCCCTCCAACTCCCTCCTACTTCCCCCTTGCTAGCCACATAAAGAAAATGGTACACATACAGAATGAAAGGAGAGAAGAATTAGTGGTGTTTATTCAGCAAAGAACACTGTGTTTTTCATGCCAGTGTTGGCCTTGTATTCCTACTTGGGGCATCACCATCAATGTTTTGGCACAGTTCACATCAACTCCACTTCATCTGACACGCTCTTTCCAGAAGTGCCCAGCTCCCAGGACCCCACTGGAAGCCTCTGGTCAGCATACAGTGGGCTGGCACATAAGCTGCCACCGCACAGGAGAAGAGTGGCAGCTCTTGCTTGATCGCTAGAGCATTTACAGAACGATGACAAATCCTCTGGGATCTAATGCTGATAACATTTACACAAGTGTGGCATTGACACAGTACAAGACTTCAACTGAAGGATGAAAAGTAATCGACCAAGCTACTTGAAAACGTAATAGCCAGTACTGGCTAAGGGTCGACACAGTACTGATGTCTCTCCGCTGTCAACAGTAAGTGAATAAGAAGTTATTAATCATATAGCAGCCCTGCCACACGAGAGTTGGAAGTTTCCAGTGAATGACTGGAAAGGCGACTGGTCCATTACGTCTGTCTTCTGCTTAGCCCTGGTTAAGAAAATTAATGGCAGAATGCAACACATGTCAAATTGCTACACTGTTCTCTTCAGTGCTCTCTCCAGGCAGCAGAACTGTGAGCTAACCAAGAACATGGCATAGATGTGGCCTGAATTCACAATGAAGGCCAGTTTTGCCGTGAAAGCAAAGAACTCTGATATGCATAAAAAGGGTGGTAGCCATTAGTTTAATCAGAGACAGAATCATCCTCAGACTGGGAAGCTGTCAGGAAACAAAAAAAAAAAAGAGAAAAACTGCTAAAAACATACTACCATCTAGAAGCTAGAAATACTTAAAAAAGTATATGAAGAGTCTGAAAGACAGCTAAGAAACGAGAACTTAGGGAGGAAGAATGCCTGCTCCCTGCCTTCCCCTCCTCGAAAAGCATGTCATGAGAAATTAAAAGAAGTTGAAATCCTAGCTTCATTCTGTGATTTAGAAATTGCTTTATTATCTGCAGTTAGAAATTCTGCTCTTGTGGAATCCATAATGGGGAAGGATCCAGGACTATTAATAGATATAGCCATTCAAAATGATGGCAGCTCCATTACTTCCACTGGGCTGATCAGACACGGCTCCTTCATCAGCCATCCAGCACAGTGTGTAAAGTATTACTTACCTTTACACATGTGAACAGTCATACTGAAGTCAAGTTTTTAGGTTTGTGGATAAAGCATGCACCACTCCGCTAGAGAGCTGAGGCCTACGGATCCATGCTTTGCTAACCATGATTCCAATCTTAAAAGCAGAGAAAATGTCAATATGCTGATAAGAGAAAGATGAACCTCATATGGCTGCATCTGAGGGGAAATTGCCTTTAGAGAAAAGCGAAGACCTCATTCTGCAGTGCAGCTCCTGCAGGCAATATAGCCACTGAGAAAATTCCAAACTTTAAATACCATTAAAATTCTTGTTCATGTGACATTTTCTGATTAGCATTAGCATAAATCAGTCATGTTTAGAAAAAAAAAATAATTTCACGAAAATTTAAATGCAAAATAATAATCCTACGTTCTAAAGATCCTGAAAATACACAACAATCTGCAATAGGCTTATTGTAAATACCGGAATTATCTTCATCTTTGCGGATCTTTAACTTTACAAGGTCCTCACAGTGCTGAAGGATCTGGACAGCATCTTCCATTGAGCAATTGTCAAGTCGAATGTTATCTATTGCAAGCAACTTATCACCCAGCTCGAGTGTCCCAGTTCTGTGAACAAGCAAACAAACATACATGAAAATCTGACAACATCAAAGCAAGGTATCTTAGAAGGTATGAACATTATGAACATTAATATTGAAGTGAGATGGACTTTTTAACACAATTATTTCTTAATACACTGGACTTTTAATTTCTAACTGTTTTTGTGCAAAAAAAAAAAAAAGCACAGTCTCTTACAAGCTCTCTCTGTTTAACTTGAGTCTGGCTGGCTACACAATGGAAACAGATTTTTACTGGGTGCTTGAATGTCTTACCTGTGAGCAACACTTCCTTTCTTAATATCAGAAATAACCAGAGGGTCTCCTGGTTTTCTACTGGATGGAGCTGTAATAAAGAACACATACAAGTATCTGTTTTTATTTCTAGATATGCAGGTGAGCTAATTCTGTCCATAAAATCAACACTTCACACACTTTATTTACCTGTATTATATTCCTCCCCTTCCCCTAAATGGTACGTATGAATACAAAGAATCATCATCAGCATATTAGTAAGACTGCATATTCCTCAAAAATTAGAAGATGCCAGAATTAAGGTGACTGGTGCAAAGTGAATTTAACCTGCTATGTCTCAGTTCTGGGTTAGGCCAGGACTTAACCATGCGAAGATATCACAGCACAGCTCCAGTGATCTATCATAAAACGTTGTGTAGCTACAACACATAGGGAAGACCTTCTGTTAGCAGAACCTTTTGGCACAACTCCTAAAGCTGATCTTTTGCCAGAATATTTCTGTCAGTCATAAACCATGCTTTACTATATCCCTGACCAACAGAGCTGCTCTGGCACAATATCTAGAGTGGGCTAGACTACGTTCTTTATATCCACTCCTGTCTCATTCAGTGAGAGGTATGAAGATAATGCTTCTTGGGTGAGAAGGAGAAATCTACTTCCCAATAAATGAGATGCTGTGGATACTGGTCATGCATACCATTGGGCTGATACGCAGTCATCACATCTGCACAGATGTAGCTTACATCACACGGATGCTTGCTTCACTGTGACTCGCTGCTTGCTCTGAGTAAACATGTGCCTCTTTTGATGAGGCACTCTTGCTCCTCTATACTGCTGCTGGGCCTCAAGCATTGTGGACTTTTCCCGACTTTGTACTGGGGATACCTACTAGAAGCCCATCAATTCCAGCAAAAGTCAAATTAGTAAACCCCCCCACCAGTTCTCTCCCTGCACACCTAACTCCTCTCTTCTTGAAGGTATCTGACATAACTTTCAATTTTCTAGATGCCCATCATGGTTAAAAGGATGCTCTGATCTACAGTGCCAGTCATTGCAATTCTTTATTGACTTGTACAAAAGTATTTGACAAGTCCTCCTTGGCCAGCAAATTTTCTTAGCAATTATCCTTGACTTTTGGTTGCACAAAAGTAGGTAACTACCCCAGAGGAAGACGACGATGATCACCGACTGCTTCCAGAGGACTGTTTCTTGGAGCAGCTTCACTGAATGCACTGTTTTGGAGGATTGATCCATTTGCTGACAGAAAACTGCACCAAAGATTTGATACGGTAAGCAGTGGGCTCAGAACTTGAGGGTGATGAAAGATATCTTTTTAGACAATGGTGTGGCACCTGCTCTCTGCCATGGCGAAGTATACCACCTACAGCTGCTCTGGCCAGGAGGTAGAATCATAGAATGGTTTGGGTTGGAAGTGACCTTAAAGATCATCTCATTCCAACCTCCCTGCCATGGGCAGGGACACCTTCTACTAAGTCTGGTTGTTCAAAGCCCCATCCAACCTGGCTTTGAACACTTCCAGGGAGGGGGCAGCCACAGCTTCTCTGGGCAACCTGTTCCACTGCCTCACCACTCTCATAGTCAAGAATTTCTTCCTTATATCTAATCTAAATCTACCCTCTTCTACTTTAAAGCCATTCCCCCTTGTCCTGTCACTACATGCCCTTTTAAGAAATCCCTCTCTGGCTTTCTTGCAGGCCCCCTTCAGGTACTGGAACACCGTCTCCCCAGAGCCTTTTCTTCTCCACGCTGAACTACCCCAAAGTAGTCCACGTGGTGAACACAGACTGACTTTTGGGACTGTTGTTAACAAAGAGTGAGCTAATATTAAAATATTTCCACGTCATATGAGGCTCTTTGCCCATGTAGGGCTCTTCAACTGCCCCATGCCATTTCTGCTCTGTGTACTGGGGCCTCTGCGTTCATTCACAGAAGTTACTTTTTCATTAGGCTCTAATGCCTAACTGACAACCACCCAAAAAGCTACCCATATTGAAGGATCACCTACAAAATCCTGATGTCAGTTACTTTAGCAGCTGAGGATTCTTCTCTTTGACGGAAAATGACAGATCTTCACCAACAGCAACCACAAGGTGTATTAATAATTCCATTTGTAACATGATATTCTAACAGATCTTGTTAACCTTGGCTGCCCTGGCCGAGAAAGCATTTGAATGTCCAAAGGAACTGTTTCAGAACAGCTAAATAGCCACATCACATATGCAGTGTCTTCAAAGTCTAGAAGACAGACCTACAAGGACTTTCAAGAATTTTTAGATACTTGTGTAAAACAGCACGCTTTCACAAAATGCCTACGTTGCTATTTAGAGAACAGCAATTAACTTTTTTTGCAAGAAGTATAGCTTATTTCTCATACTTTCATGTCATGGGTCAACTATTTCTTATATGACAGTTCCTTGATTTACTTGGATTCTTTGGGTTTGTTTCACCAATTAGTATCTTGTTAAAATTATTAAATATCATTTGGGTGAACTTTTTTTTTTTAATTCCACATTTTTACCCTCTGGGTTACCTTATAAATCTCTGAGATTATAGGCCACCCACTGCACAATGTCTGAAGTTTGAGATTTGAGTATTGAGACAGTTTTTATGAAACCGCTTTAGAAAAATTACCGGTACAAAAGAAAACAGTTCATTATTGTTCCAAAAAGAAGATAGAAGGAACCAAACTAGGGAAAGAGCACAGCTCAAAGTGTGAAGCTGCAGAGTACATGCGGTTGCAAAGGGTATGATATTGCACACAAAGTTATTACAGTTTCAAACTGAGTAGGTGTGAACCAGAAGTATTTTGTCAGTTATCCTGGGCTATTAATTGTGTCTGGTGGATGAAAGCCTTTTTGTAGGCAACAAACACAGCTCAGCGTGAAATGAATCGCCCCATGCTGGCAAGCCCTCAATAAGCAGCTACACCACACTTCATTTTATTCTTGTTCAATGCTCATGGCACACTTACTACAAACTATTCAGGTTGTGTTGCAGAGATAAAAACATTAATTTCCTCCTGAACTTCTGTACTGCACATCACCACAGCCTAAGACTGCCTCCCAAACACAGCGAACAGATGCCATCCCCAGCAAGAAGACTGAGTACTGTTATCCTGATTTTACAGATGAGGAAGGGAAACATAGGAAAATGTAGGTCAAAGTATGACAATTTTCAGTGAGCAATTTGAGATATCCATGCTTTTATTTCTCACAATAGTTTGTAGCACATAACAGCTTCTATGTGCAAAGCACAACTACTGGCATTTTCAGCAACAGCTGCAGATGCTCAGCATTTCTGCAAGTGTGACCCCAGGATCTTGATGATTTCCACAGAAAATCAAGCAGCCAGCTGAGGAAAATCTCTCTCTCCTTTCCCCCACCTGCCCCGTGAAATGACTTGTCTCAGCACAATTCTATTGCAGAGAAAAGGAAAAAACCCTAATTTCTCTAGGGTAGCATTAAGCTGTCTTGACCATGAGATCACCTCCTTTTTCTTTCTGCAGTCCTCCACCTCATTCATTATGCAGCCTCCATCCCCTTTGACACACACCACTGTTTCATCTCTCCCCAGAGAGCAGAGAAGCAAGAGTCCCAGTGAGAAAATAGCATTTGACCACTTAATTAAAAAAGATATCCTCATGAATTAACACAAGACTGAAATGACACTGTACAGCTTTAAGTCTCCATTTTTATATTTCATTTCAGAACTATTTTTGGTCTTAAGAAGCAATTAAAAACAAAGCACCTTACTACTCACTCATGCCCAGCCTTCTTGTTCGAGTCTCAGCTTCCCCTCCCCCTGATCACGCCTCTGCCCTCATCTGCTCTCTCCCTGTTAAGGCTCTCCACTCATTTTCTCTCCTTGTCCCATTCTGCTCGTCCACTGAAGATCTCATCTTTTCTCCTCCCTGGTCCAGCTGTTAGTCTACCTACTGTTGAGCTTTTGTAGAGACCTTACACAGTCTGTATGATGAACTACAAGTGGACTGAAGAGTGTATAAAGTTGTACAGATACTAAAATTAGTGTTGCCGCTCGAAGGCTGACCTTGAGCAAGTTGTTCTCTCTCTTTAAATTACTCTGTGATCCCAGGTCTCTGGCCCAGGCCTCTACCCTACTTCTACTAGTAAAGACACACTTCCCCTGCCTATTCCCCACCACTTGAAAGCAAGTTCAGTGAAGTGTTGCCAGTTTTGTAGATCAGCTGTTCCATTAGATTAAAAGAAACCCTAAAGCAACTCTCCTTTCTTATTTCACTGCTAACTCAAAGTAAAAATACAATGTGACTTAAACAAATTTTGGGGTGGACATCTCACCTACTACCCAGCTAAAACTCACTTACTAGTCTCAGCCTGGCTTAAAGTTTTGGAGTTTGATCAAACTCTGAACAAACTGAACAAGCAGAGGAAAATGCTCATAGGATGGAAAAATATTTTTTATACAAAGTCAGTCCACTTGTCCACAATGCTGGTTAACAGCTACTATAATTTTTTTAAATACTGTGATTATTATATAGATGAAAAAGCTTTTTAAAACTAGACTTGATGTAACTCTTTTGTTCCTTAAGTATTGGTTCATGTGGAGCAGCTGAGAAACCTGCTGATTCTTCAGGCCCCGTCTTGAAAATAATTACTTGTAACATTGCAAAATGAAGTTGAGTTTGCTAGGTGAAATCCCCAAATACACAGAAACATGCTTTATAAAGTAAATTCTCATAGTCAATGCTAAATATCGGTAGATATTTACAAAGCTTGTTTCTGATGAAATACGAAAGCAATAAAGCAGACTGTAGTATAGCTGCTAGTCAAAATGACTTAGAAAAAATGATGATAGTTTGGGTGAGATTCTGATATTCTTACCAGCTTTGCAGCTTCTTATTCCTTGAGTAGTCCCATTAGCTTCAGAGAGATTATTTATGAAGCAAGGTGCTGCAGTTCATTACCAGTAAGGATATCAGAATCTTACTTAAGGAAGAAAGAAAAGGAAAAAAAGAAAAGAGCTGTTAACTACAATTACCAGACTGTACTAGTAAGTCATTTTCTCGGACGTCATTCCATGTATTTAAAAAATATTAGTCCATGATAAAGTAGCCAGTGGCACAAAAATTTATCTTTAAAAAAAAGTTTAAAAAATCTGTATTCCATTACATGGTCTAAAATCAATATCGCTGGCAAATAAACTGAAACAGATTTGAACATGACTAGATCTGCTTGAAAGCCATCCTTATAAGGGAATGCTTCTGTTATAAAGCACACACACGGGCACTGCCGTGTCATGCTTTATTTGGATGACGTAATTTTAAGAACTGAGACATTCTAACTGCTCCAACCAGGTAACTGTGTGTGAAAATAATGGTACCTGAAGCATGCAATACATAGTCACTTCTATTTGAAAACTATGAAATAGGGTCTTTATTGAGTGTAAGTAGCTGTCAATGGGAAGATTAGACAGATATTGCAGAGATAAGGGAAGGATGATAGAAGCCCAGTATGTGTGGGAAGGCAGCAATGGGCAAGGCTTCCTGTATACTGCGAGATAACCGACATGCACTACCCAAAACTCAGTGCCCTGGATTAACATTAACAATGGTGCTCTTGAAACTTTCTTCTGTTTTATTTTCTAGGGTTTTCTGCCATCTAAGGCAATGCTGAATTTTTTTTTGTTTTGCTTTTTTTCTTGTATTAATAAATCTGAACTAAGAGAAGCTTAGTTTCTTCCCCTATTACATGCCATGTTTTTCAAAGACCATGAATTAGCTTAACTGTCTTTAGTGTTGTGCGTCACTTCAGATAAGCCTTCAAGTACCTGGCTGTAACTCCATGCAGGCACACTCTGTGTTTATTACCAAGGAAAACAATACAAACAAAGAGAAGTTCCTCTTTCAGGATGTCTGCCTCCTAACAGCTGACTCAGAAGAAGTCTTGGACTTAAAAATAGGCATTTGTTCATGTGCTGACCCGAGGTGAGGTTTACATTTCCCTTCTGACAAAAAATGTCTGTCTTGCCTGTCAGGTCAGGTCATTTCCTGACTTTCTCATCCGAATCCCAAACTAAACTGGGGATATGGAAAGCAAGACAGGTGTATCTCTGTAATGTTTTTTTCGAGACAACACTTTTTCACTCACCATTAACTCCACTACCTTCAGAAGAGAGAGGATGAAACAGGTCTCTAGCACTTAAACAGATGAAGCCCAAAAGTGAATAAACCTGATCTCCTCTATCACCCCTGTTTAAGCCTGGTCATACCAACTCCGCTGAGTTTCCCTTGGTATTTGTTTTTCAAAAGAAGTCATAGAGCTTTCTGACAATATCAGTAATAAACGGCACGCTAATGTGCTGAAATGCCCTGACAAAAATTTGACAAAATGAATATAAAATGCTTATGTTCTTCAGATCATACTGCCTCATTTAGGAGTTAATTAGGTAGAACAGAGCAAAGCACTGAAAAGCAAGCATGAAATGCAGCAATTCAAGACTTCTACCAAGCAAATTTACAAACTTTCGGTTATTAGCATAAATCCTTTAAAATCACATAAATAATTAATCCTAGACACATTTCACATGCATTAAATACTATTAATAAGTGGGATTATTGTATACAACAGATCATTTAATTTAAATATTAAAGATACCGCCGTATACTCAGAAGAGCAGAGCTGAGACCAACCAGGTGTCGCTCTGATTATATAAAGCACTAATTTTATGAAGCACTAACTTCTGGAAATAAGTTCCAAGTCAAGAAGTTATGCAAAGTTTGGAAGAAGAGTGCTGAATACTAAATAACAAGAACATTAGCTTTCCATTCAAAGTTTACTCCTACAGACAGAAAAAAAAGTACAAGATGACAGAATTCCAGAAAGCAGCACAAATCAAATTACTAGGAAGACAGTATTTTCACAATGATCCTACAAACCATTATCGATCCTAAGCATAATATTTAAATAGAACTGCCTTTCTCCAGGTTTTCTCATTTCTCAATATTTTTATTTGCGCAAATACGTTTGGACCTATGATTTTGCTTCAAGTATCACATCACACCTTACAGAGTCTAACAATTACCCATTCAAGTGTGCAACGCAAGCACACAGGCCTGCAGTGTCTCTCGTTTGTACCTCAGATGCAACTCTTAGCACTGAACTCCCTGTTGTACTTTTGATTTAACCTTATTCCATTGTGCTGGTAAAAGCTTTGAGAATGTAAGTCAAAGCACAATCTTCCTCCAAGACACATGAATAATTCCAGAGAAAGACTAATAGTCTAAGAAAGGCCACCACTGTAAAGGAATGTTAATTCTGGTAAGATCAGATTCTGCCCTGCTATTAAGTCCATTAAACACAAGCCCATTAACTTTGATACGGATTGTTCTTCCTTCCATCAAGGGCTGAACTCAGTATGCTGGAGTTTACCTGGTCAAAATCCAGTCCTAACACAGCCTCTACTGTCTGCTCCCAAAATAAGTAAGTATAGAAACACTTTGATCTCAGACAACAGTAACAAATACTTCCTGAGAAACAGACTAATGCCCACCCTTGTTATCTTTTATAGCAATCTCTGAAATCCCTAGTGAAAGGGGATTTTGCTACATGACCTGCACGTTTAGGACTGCCCACTTGTGTTACAGATTGAGGACCTATCTTCAGACTCTGGGTTCTGAAGCAGAAAATAACCCCATGTATGCAGATCCTCATGCCTGCGAGAACCCTTGAGTTCCATGGGGTTCTGTTCAAGAGCCTGTGAGACACTACAACAGACTTTGCTTTAAACTTCCCAGCTATGAAAATACTTTTCCATGGGCCTAATTCTATTCACTTTTTTTTTAATGATTTTAACAGGAGTTATGTGCTACATATGAAGGAATAGGTCAAGCTTTAGGCCTGGCAAGCTTCTGACTAACTACTAGAAGGGGAGTATAAATCTGTTACAGAATGGTATTTCATCAGAAACTGAGCACTGCTAATCATCCCTTTCTAGAAAAAGGAAAAAGAAGTTTATACCAAAACAAACATGAGTTTATCGCTACAGGAGCTACTATTTGCAGATTATCCCATAAATGTGGTCTTAAAAAGAAGCACTTTCACTTACAACTTATGGTGATGCCAAGTTCCACGTTATGCTTCTTTGGTAGTTTTACATGAAACGTTCCACTGCTTGGTATAACTGATTCTACAAAAAAATATATAAAATGTTAGATAATTTATAAGGCACAGCAATTCCAAGTGCATGAAACTATACATATAAGTTGGTGAAATCACATCAGCATCGCAAGACATGGGTGAAACAGAGGCGCTGAAATGAAGGAAGTAGGACATACGAAGTATGATTTATACCTCTATAGGTCATGTCATGGTAACTCCATTTTTTTTTAAGGTTTAACTGGATTTATGGAGATTGCACGGGCCAGCAGCCAGCTGAGACTGCAGGTTTTTAGCTCGTATGCAAGTTCTGTGAGCACACGTGAAAATTTTAGGACTGGCAGATCACTTTTAATTAAAAGGACAGGAGATCAAGTCTTAGGGGTTTCAGGCCTTTGTTGCTGTAGGTCTAACAGATTTTTAACTGTCTGCTAAGGTAACTGCCATGGATTTGGTATCTACTGGGAAGAAAAGGAATCAAAACACTAATGGAGAAGCGCCTGTAGCTGACTGAGGGAAAACACACTTGAACAAAAGACCTGTATTTGAATTCTGACTTTTGGCATCAATCCTAGCAAACGTTTGGGCCTTGGCCTGAAAAGGAGCAACTGAAATTACAGTTATGGAAATATATAAACATACATGTGGCAGAGGAGTCTAACAATGAGTATGAGTCTGCCATCATGGAGCGAACAGGAGGAGTACAAACAAGTCCAGGGACTGAAATACATATGACTTCAGCTGTATTTAAATGACTTTATAATTATTCAGTTTTCTTATTTTTTAATATTTCATTTTCTGTGTATATGAATGTACATATTGTATTTAGCTTTTTTAAAAAAACTTTCTACTAGATGTGTGCATACTAAAAGATTACACAGAATTACTCTAGGAACCTTTAGTCTGCTTTTGACTTGATGACTTATAATACTGTTAGCAATAATCACACTATGCAAAATACAGCACATCTGACATTGTTACGACTTCAAAGGAGCTACTGTCAGATGAACACGGAAGTCTCAAAAGTTTTTACTATTTACATAGTGGGGTAGTGCATATACATAATGTGTACTTGTTTGATTTAAACAGTTTGTGATCTTACAGGTGTATTCTGCATGCTGAAACACATTACCAAAGAAAGGAAAGCCACTAGTAATAACAAAGACTCACCAGCAACATTAACAATGATTTTTCTGGCTTTTATTACATCAATTTCTATTATTTTATTTAGATTGTTGGTTTGAGATACTGTAAGTGAAACTCGTCATAGTTTTCTGCTTATCCACCCTTTTATAATACTTTTCTGTCTAGTAAAACATTTCATTTGCTGGCCTGTAGAGGACTTGTCTGCTCAGCAGAATATTTCTATTTCAGGGCACAAAAAATGTCTGGAAATAACTCAGAGAAGGGATGCCACCAGACCTTACTACAGGACTTGTCATTTCTATTTGCGTTCTGAAGCATGCTGCAGAGCTACATGAAAATGAGAAAGCTGCACAAAAAGACACACACACGTTTCAAATAGGTCACTTGAAAGCTGAATTGTGTATATGTGAGAAGAAAGTCTCCACCTTGGATGTCTAACACTCGCAATGTACTTGGGATTTATTCCTTCAGTTTTCTTGCAAGACAAAATAACAGTTCATCCATACCTGCAACATCAAATTCTATTTCCAAAGTGACCTTGTTGGTGATAGAGGAGTCTCTGAGCAGTTGATTGGCTTCATCAAATGTGCTGTCTTCCGTCGGGACACCGTTTATTGCCACTATTCTATCTCCTATTTGCAGCACTCCACACCTTGGTACACAACGATACAAAACAACATTCAGATGTGCACATTACCAGAACCAGCAATATCAAACACATTCAACCTAGCCCTGAAGAAGAAGTGTGGCACAGCAGCTCAACAGTCTACCCAGGCACAGAGGGGGATAGAAGCTGCTGCCGCCCCTTTGCACCAAGACACCATCAAGCACTCCCAGCACGGGTCATGCTCTCTAGGTGCTGGGACCCAGGAAGCGGGGCACGGCCTCCACTCCTCCACGCCCCTCATGGACATCACCTTTGTCCCCAACACTGGGCCACAGGTGTCGTAGCTCTGCAATGGCAGCTAGTACTTGCCTGTGCAACTACCATTGTTCTCATGCCATGATTAACGATGTACATAAGCACAAAAATGCAACCGAAATGCTGCAATGAAATCATTAGTAAGTCTAAACTCTGGTATTCCCTAAGATTTGGTTCTGTACCAAAACTTAACAGTGCTGGATACGGCCTCCCCCCATGGCACGCTGCAGATTGCTATTCTGACTTTAGCAATGTTCCTGATTCTTTTTTCCTTTTGCATGAATACAGCTTCCAGTCTCCTGCTGGAGGACTCTGGATGATAAAAACACTGGTGCTTGTCATTCTTATAGCTGATCAAGCATATGAAATATCATTGTCAGACCAGACAGTTTATTACTTGCCACACTTCTGCTGAGCAAGGCCCTGCAGTTTATCACAAATCGAAAGCAACAGGCCCGAAGTACCCCGAGGAACGCTCGCCAAAACCTGCTTTACAGTCAACTGAAAGAACCTCACCTTTCCGCTGGACTGTCAGACTCAATATAGGAAATGAGAGGTGGAGAAGACAAGGTCTCAGTAGCAAACACGCTACCCTGGAGCTGTATCCCAAACCCTACTATGGGGTCAGCTGTCAGCACTACTTCTGTGGTTTCTGTGTGGACGACCTGCCCAGCCAAACCGACAGTGCTAGAAGCTAAAGACACTATAAAACAGAGCAGACCAGGAGGAAAGACATTCATACACAGCAGAAATTTCATTGCTCTTTGAGAAAATAGATCTGTACAATAAACCTAGTCAACAAAACATCTCTTTTAAAGTCAAATTTAAGCTAAAGTTTATAAATTATGTATAAACAGTTATGACATACATGAGAATAGAAACCATATGGTTATATGTTAGAATGCAAAAAGATAGTTCTTGTATTGAGTAAAATAAATGTGTTTGACACCCCACCCCAAAAATCTCAGAACATCCTTGAATTCCGTTTGCATCAGGTTTGAGGTGTGGATGAGCAGAATTTCCACAGGAGCTAAGGGAAATGAAGGCACAAGCTCAGCTGTTATTCAGGCTGATTCCCACGAGCTCTTTTGAATGTCTGACAGCAAATCATCGTTCTTAGCAACAAAGCACATGTCCCAGGCTTGCTTGCAAGAAATCAGGATGCCTTCCTCTTGTACGTGTTTACTACATGTCAGCAATTTTTCAGGCTAACTGGGTAGTGTAAGTTGAACAAACCCCTCTCTTTTAGCAATCAGTATATCTCAAGAGATTGTGAGAAAAAAAAGTTCTTTGGGGTCTCCTGAAGGAACTGAGGGACTCTTCTGTGAGAAACACAGGCAGCTACTTTTGTACTCCTGATCTACTCCTCTCTCTGTTCTCTTTTGTTCTGAATAGGCTGCATTACAGAACAAATCAAGAGAAAAACAACACTGATATTCAATGCAATTACCTACGGAAGGAAGGAGACTGCACCTTTGGTTCTTTGATCTCTGCCTAAAGGTCTACTGTATCACTCATTCAGTTCCCCCAGTGACAAACTACTCCTTTTCACTATGTCATGCACAGAAAGCTAAGAGTTTTTTGAAGTCCTGTTCAGACCAGTAAAGTAAGGGTATGGTATTGTAATGATAACACTCCAATGATGAGGATTCTGAATGTTTTCATGTTATAAATCTACGCCATCACCTCTCCACCTCTAATTTCCTTCAAGATCCATTTCTGCCTGCAGTAGCTACTAAGCATTAGATAAGAGTTCAAGGTTTATCTGAGGGATAGTTTAGTTCATGGTTTATCTGAGGGATTGTTCAACTGTGGATTTTTTTTTTTTTCTTAGATGTGGAAAAAAATGAGTTCTTGTTTTTACATTATAGATAATATTAGCACAGCTGTACAAAGTTCTCAGCGGTTTTGTAAGTATTTCCCACACACTACAGGCATTAGACTTTTGCTCTGAAATAGTACAAAATCTGATTAATGCGGCATGGTTGGCAATGACTATCCTATTGCAAAAGCTTCACTTGCCAAAAAACTCATGAGTTTCTGTTTTCTTTCAGCAAAGCTCCTTTCAATTCTGAAACTGTCTTCTCCAAATTACTGTGAAATCTCACTCATATCTTGTTTTCATTTTCCTTTGTAAGAATTGTGTATTGTTTCACTTATTCAATAGCTTCCTTCTTACTGTTTCTTTTATCTGCACTGAGTAAGACATGCTCATAACCAAATGAAAATACTAATAATCTTAGGAATGGCCACCAGCTTTTGCATTTACTGTATGTGAGAAATAGGTTTCTCTAGCCCTCAGTGCTGCAAAGGCTAAAATATGACTAAACCAGATAAATTCAGAGTTAATATAATACTAGATCCCCTAACACATCTTCTAGAAATAAACTAATTTTAGGGCATCCAAGCTCAGAAAAGTTCCATTCTCCCTTTCTTTAATGTCATACAACAATTACTTGGTAGCTGCGCCTTTGTTTCCCATCACTTAGGCGTCTGTTCCTCCTCTGAAGCAGCCATCCAGCTGACTCTGTAACTTTGTTACTCTTTTTCTAATACCCTACCAGGAACCTAAAGGTCTTAAAATATTTATTTCAACTTTTAGGACAGCTAAGGTTTTAATTCACAATGGGAAATTAAATTAGTATTTCTGGGATTAAAAACTCACGCTGATAAATATTTTGATGATGTGGACACTTAAAAGTGAATTAGGAACTCCTCCCACTCCCAAAGGAAATGAAACAGACACAGGAACAAAAAAAGCAGAGATGAAAACATCCTTTCCAAATAATGTAACAACAGCTATCTGTTAAGCCTCTATAAAACGCCACAGATACCCAAAAACATGACTTGGAGCATGTTGAGGTTTGTAACTCAATAATAATTGCAGCAAGAAACACTCCTATTTTTTTGGCTGCTTGATGGATTTGAAGTTTTAGAGACCAGGAAGCACCCTTTTTTGCTTTAAAACGGGGGCATGGATGTGTATGTGGTTCCAGTGAACCCTGGTTGCTACTGCTAGGGGTACGTTTTAGCATATTTGTATAGTTTTTGTCCAACTCTTAGCAACAGTCCTGGGGGCTGGTTTACTATACGCTCTGCAGTTACATAAATAATAATCTTGAATTTGAAGACTATGTACTTGTTGCTTTCATTCCTGCAGCTGTACGAGAAGCACAGCAAGATGTATTTAAAGGTGCCTATATGGATTATTATGCCTGCAATCTCTTGCTCTGACCCTTGAGAAACTGCAAAACATTCATTATTCCTCCTGGTAGCAGCTAGCTTGGATGTGCCGAGAAAACAGCACCCATGCGTGTCTAAGACCCTCTCTAATTCCTATCAGATATGCAGCCCTAGTAACAATTACGTAAATTGGTATAAAAGTGTCTCAATTTCAAGTACTAATATGGACCTACTACGAAATACTTCAGGATTTATACTTTAACTGAATAATAATGTGTTTCCACAATGAATAACATACTTTAAAACCAAAAAAATGAGAGGAAGAAAAAAAACTGAAAACAAGTGGCATAAACAAAGCACGTGACAGCAGGGCATGCCTTCAATTTTTACAGCCACACGTTTGGAAAGATCTATGTAACTAATGCTATGATTGTAACATCATGGCCATGAAAGTCTTGTAAATCCCTGTACCATCACACTTCATCATCATGAATTTTGGCATGATCCCATTAAGTCATGCAGGTTTTCCTAAATGATTTGCAATGTAAACTGTACAGCACTCTTCATCAACAGATCTTTTTCTTCCCAAATGACATTTTGAAAGATAATTATTAAGTTACATTAATAAAACCCTCAAATGATCCAATCGGATTAAAGAAAAAAAAAAAAAATCCCACTAAAATTAAGAGAGTGTGCTATTCCTTTCCTGTGAAAAGGACAGCAGTCGATGCTACCTGGTTCTCATGAGCCTCTCACAAAAGGAGAGAGGCAAGGTTTCCCAAGTCCTGTCAATGGATGGTGGAAGGGCACAGGACCAGTCATTCTCTATCATGGTCACTTGTAGCACATTCAGTCCAGTGTGGGTCTCTCAAGTTGGCTGTTACTGCAGTCACAAGTACGGGTGTAAGTCTAGCAATAGGAGTAAGGAACTCTGCATGGGCTGAAAAGCAAGCTCACAGAAAGGGCAAGCAAGCCTGGCTGGCCAGCTTTGGAGGAATAAAGCCAGCTCTGATTCGGGGTTGCTGATGTATTCACTGCTCGTAGTGAGGCACAGACTCACTCAGTGATGGGGCCAGTTCCATATATTTTGTTATGCTCTATATCCAGACCTCACGATGCAAACACATAATAAGCTACCCCACAGCAAAGCCTCATGCTAATTCCTTCAAGCTAGAGATTTGTTTAATCATAGCAGCCTGTCACCCACAGGACCTTCTGACTTCAGGAATCTTTCAAGGGGGCTGCAGTGCTTATGTGACTGTCCCTCTTAAACCTAATGTCACTGGCCTTGTTTTGCGCCTTTGTAAATTGCAGGGCAAGGCTTCCTTGAAGGAAAAATATCTGAAAAATGTAACAACACAAGTAACAGCTGTCTCCAAGATCCATAATAGGATTAGCTTTCAGGATTAACAGTCCTCTGTTGCATGGAACAGCTATAATATGCACAATCAAAGAACTATTTTTTGCATCCAGCATTATTTTACTATTCAAATCAATTGCTATTAGTGTAACATTAGTACTGTTTCTCACGCGCACGTGAGGACACATAAGAGCTGGACCCTTACTGATGGACACACTATCCCCCCGTGACCCAAAAGAATGCCTTAGAAGGTAACATGTCAACAGATGAGTCATGAAAAATTAAAAAACAAAAATGCACTTATAGGCAAACTTTATATAAAAATATTTGCTTTAGGAATGCAATGCACAGCAGCTCAGTTTTTCCAGAGTGGACCTGTGAGTATTATTAGCTGGAGCAGATAATTTACAGAGCAGTTCTCACTTCTCTGCTCTGGAGGAACTGCGCTGCTGAGGACCACAGGAAGGTGGACAAGCCAAAAGGAGAGGCGGCACTTCCATGGAATCTGTGAAACAATGCACTGATAACAGCCGTACTCTCTCTGGTCCAGTGAACGCTTTGCAATACACAAAGTGGGACAGCCTGAAATATATCCACCCTGGCTTGGGAAATTACTGACTCCTGGGAAACCCCTGCTTTGGATCCCAGAGAGCAGTCACAAACAAGGCTATTTAGTCTTCACTGTTATTTGTCACTCTTCCTCACAAAAATGACTGTACAGGTTATGGGGTAGATGTAAACATTAAAACTACCTAGGATATACTGTGGCAAGCTCTTCTCCTTCCATAATGCAATAGTCCGTTGAGCTTACCAGCAATGTGGTTTTGACTATTCAGCTATGAATTATACTCCCTGGTGGAAACAGGAATAGTTGATAAAGGAATCGGAAAATCACTCCAGTAATGGTATAACAAACTCTTCCATAATTATCTGAAGAAAACATTGCTTTATATATTTCAGATGAGATCGTTAAGCTGCATGGCCTCTACTCATATCATTTTAGCACCGGACAAATATTTCTACGCTGATGTTTCCTTCCATCTAACAGAAACTCCAACTGTTCTCTCTCTTGCCTAGTGGATATATTCATTAAGGTACTTTGTACCTTTTTCCTGTATCTTCCCCCTCCTCCACCCATTCCCTGCACATTTTGAGCAAATGCTGTTACCACCTACAGGAGCTTTTGAAGTCCTTCTTTTTCATCCTCCGCCTCATCATTGTCCCACGCGGGCTGGTGGAGTAGAGGCTGCGAGGTAAGGTCCCCATGTTCAGGGAACTCAGGCTGTATGCACTCATGGAGGTAGGAGAGAAGGATGAAGACACCAAAGCTGCTGTAAGAAATCAAACACTTGGCATACAGCACAGTCTTCACGGAAGAGTGTGGCACATGCCTGAAACTCATCAATGAATCAAACAATGTGCACGATGCACAGGAACGGTTTGTGCACTTCCAATAACAGAGACATTAAACCACATAGGTGACCCTATGTAAAAGTACAGCCAGCATTTCATGAAAATACCTGCTGGAAGCTAACAAAGATACTGTAGATACAGGAAGTACATTCACAGTATACAACTTCTTTTAGGCGAAGCATGTTAAATGAAATTTTTCAACACATATCCATGAATCAATGCAGATCAATATGTCTAGATACACTGATATTAGCAGGCCTTTTTGTAGTAGGTAATTTCTGACAAAAGATTTGTAAGCAGTGCTTTGCATTCAAAAATCATGATTTAGATACAATACTCAAAGCTAATGATCTACTCATACAGAAGAGCAGATTCATTCAGAATTTTTAAGCCTTTTCCCAGCTATAAGGGTTGCCTTGTTAAAAAAAGGAAAAGGTGTAAAATGTCAGAAACAACCTCGGCATGGCTATGAAAAAGTGTAGCATCTTTAAAACTGAAAAGGTTTTAGTGCCTGAAATGGGAAAAGTATGAGTGAAAGAAGAGGGAGGAGGAAGAAGAAAAAGAAGAGGAGAGAACATCTCAGCAGGCAAAAGCGTGGAACATTACGAAGGCTTTTTTGAGGAGGTGCTTTCTGGAATTTCAGAGCTGGCATCCTGCAATGGTCAGGGTGGTAGGTGTTATAATGGTGGTAGGTGAGGAGGCTGTTGTGGCTGTTGGCACATGAATCCCAGGTAGGTTGCCTGTTGCTTCTTTGAACCTTCACTGCCCACATGAAAGGATGATGGAAAATCAGAAAACAAAAGGACCAGAGAAGAGGGAAAAGTAACTGAATTGCATAAACAAAACATAAAGAAGTCCAAAAATGAAAATGAACTTAAAATAAAATAAAATGAAATAATAAATAACTTGGTCTTGTCTTTTTACCAGGGGTGCTAACTTGAGGAACAGAAATAATATTTTTTCTCAGAACAAATGCTTCTGAGTTGTTTTTTTCTCTTGTATTTGTTTTTAAGAAGATTAGTACTGAATCAATTTCTAATCTCACTCTGGCTTTAGAAGCTAAGATTGCAAACTTCCTTAGAAAACACTAAGGTATTACATACGACCACTAACTGAAGGTTAATAAGTCTCTGCTTGCATTCTTCTACATTAAAAAGACCAACTAGATACTATACATAGCACTGTCTAGACTGGAGATGTTTACTTGCCAGTCATTTCAACTTACTGCATTGACATTTTAATTTTGCCACCATCTATTGTTGTCATTACGTTGTTCTAAGCAGTAAACGACTTCCTTGGGCCAGCAGAAAAATTACTCTATCCTGAAGCCCAGTTAATAAAGAGTTCTTATTGATTAGTTGGATGTGCAATTTCATGGGTTTTTTTAAACTTGATCTTCAAAACTTTAAAACGATTCTTTTCTGGGTGAAATCTGAGACCCTATTTGATATCTGATTCTACGCATGGGGAGTCTGCGATATGCCAAAAGTGAAGGCCAGTTTTTACCAAGAGAACAGGAAGCATTTCAGCTGATGTGTCAAATATTAAAAGAAAATGATTGAAGTCACCCTCCATTAAATACAATCTATTCATCATTAAATTCAGCGTAGCCGTGCCCTTGCTGAACCGTAGAGAAACACCTCAAACTGGGAAATAGTCACTGAATTTTTGTCTTAAAACCACTGAGGGATTCACCCGTACTATCATAGAATGGTTTGGGTTGGAAGGGACCTTAAAAGTCACCTAGTTCCAATCCCCTGCCATGAGCAGGGACACCTTCCACCAGAGCAGGTTGCTCAAAGCCCCATCCAACCTGGCCTTGAACACTGCCGGGCAGGGGGCAGCCACAGCTTCTCTGGGCAACCTGTTTCACTGCCTCACCACCCTCATGGTGAAGAATTTCTTCCTTATATCTAATCTAAATCTGCCCTCTTTTAGTTTATATAAGTTACAGTCTTTGGCCCATGAGCTGCCCAGTGCCAGCAGAAAAGCTATCCTTCTGTTTCACTTCATACTACATGAGTAATGATCTGCTAATTATCTGACTGTATTAGCCCTCCTCTGACTCAAAAGCAGTGCCCGTCACTGTGCGAGGAGCACATGCCAGGGAAGGGAGAGGAACAGGAGAGCACAGGGGCCCGCCACATCCCTGGGGGCGGTTGGGACAGTCAAGGCGCTCGCACTGCCAGGCCTGGCCCTGTGCCCTCCGTCAGCATGCCCCGGGCCCGGGCCCGTGTCCCTCCCTGAGGGCACCCCCGCTGTGCCCTGACCTGTGTTTGAATTAAAAGCATTCTTTTTTCCTTTTTTTATTCCCCCTCAACAGATGACAAAGGGGAGGGGGGAGCACTCAGCGCCGCCGGCTGACCTGGGCCCTGAGGACCCTTGCCCGCTGGCACCGGTGACCTCAGAGACTTCAGAAAATCTCCTGTCAGTCGGAAAAGTCCCAGAAACAGCAGCAGTAGCCTGGCATGGCCATATGTATCTTACAGACATATTGTATCTTCTCAGATGAAACCGTCTCTTTGGCTGCACACACAGACAGCAAGATCTCCGACCTTCAACTATTGTGTAAAAATTAAAATCTGTCAGGAACAACGTGGCCAGGTGGATTTTCATTATTTTCAAGTTGCTGTGAGGCTTGTCTAACTAAAAAGACTGCTCCCAGCAGGAAATCATCTGATAGTCTTTGATTTTTTTTAACATTTTATTTTCACGCTGAGGGTAGAGATGAAAATGTCCTACAAAGTGGGAAGGTACACAAATTCAGTTTGCTCAGCTTGTAGAAGGATAATCCCAAATCAACAAAACTTCTGTAAAAGAAAATCCTATCGTGTGTAACCGTAGTAATTTAGCGGTAATTTGAGCTATTCCAACCCAGGGTTGTGTACAGTGAACATAAAACTAATGGGGCAGCAAGAGAAATGAATGTTAGCAGCACAGTAAAAAGGAAAAAAACCATGAAAAAAATTCTGATCTTTTATAGTGTTCTCCATTTTATTTTAGGGCTAAAATTTCAATTTATTTTATATACCGACTTTCCTGCCCATTTTAAATTCCCAACATGTTCCCATAAGACCAATAACCGAGCTGAACAGATACAGCCCTAATGACTCAGCTTATCCCAGACACGTAAAGGGAGTTTTTCAAACTCTGCAGCACCTAGGCCATACCACACCTGATGAGAGGTTGTTTCCAAGAGGGTACTTGCTTCCATAAAGCATGTTACATCTTGAATTGTTCGTGATATTGGAGGAGCACCACCTGGTGAGCGGCTGTGAAGGGCTGTAAACATTCTACTGATTCTGCCTTCTTAAGAAAGCAACTTTATTACCTTAGGGAGATTTCTCCCTAAAGATCCTCTTATGTAACTTTTGCAGATCCCCTTGATATGATTTAGTAATGGCCAGTTATGAATTGTGACATGGTAAAAGCACTGCTTTTTCTAAGCATCTACACTGGGTCAAGGTGACTAACACATTAACAGCATCAATTTGTTTTAAATGTCAGTTAAGAAACCAACTGCTTGAAGTAATACAATCTTCGACACAAATCTTTGGCCCTGGTACTCATCTTCCCAAAAGAACCACTCTTCAAAGGTTCTTTAATCAGCCAAAAACTGATTGTGTGACATCTCTGTTTCAACAAAATGAAAGATTTGTTTGCAATGTACTGTCATAACTGAAAAGAATGGAAATATATTGCAAAATTTGGTCTCCATCTTATTCTGCTTCTGCAGTATCTGTCCCTGCTCCTTCGCCCCTCTAAACCGGGTTAAGTAGAAAGGGGAAAGAGGTGCAGCTGAATAATGGAAGAACATGGTATCGCAAGGGTTACTTTTTGTCCACCTTCGTCTAGGAGAAAACAGTGTCTCCTCAGCCACTAGTTCAATATTCACTGCTCTGACAAACTGACTACAGCATTGCTTACCCAGGGACAGCCTGGATCTTAGATAGATGTCCAAGAACATTTACCATCACTGACATTTCCAGGCCTCAGAAATCTTGACTTGGTCTAAAGGGCAGAAGCACAGTACCACAGGCTCAGAAAATGGTAGCACTGGTTCATGCTGCAACACAGGTACCTGTTCTCTGCGTATATGACAAACCTTGCTACTTTTCTGATGTCCATCAACATGTGCTATTTTAGACTGAATTTATGAATACTGTGAAGGAGCCACTTTCTCAGGATTAGTTAGAAGACAAGAAAGGCAGTCTACATCTTCAAATACTAAGCCATTTTATATATATTCGAATTGAAAATGGAAAGCCAATCTCTTCAAGCATGTTGGTATGAAATAAATATCACGGTGAAAAAGGGCTGGCGTCTAGAGAACTGTTTCCAAACAAACCTTTTTCATAAGCACCGACAAAGAATCCATGATGCAATCTCAGAAATACTTTAAAACATGATAGCAATAAATAATAATAATGCCTTTTAACAAGAGAAAACATGGGGGGTTTTTTGAGGTATTTTAGGGGAAAACAGGTGTTATTAAGGAAGTGGTCATAACAGACTACCAAGTCAATATGTTGAAAAGAAGTTGGCTGTGGTCCTTCCTCCCCCTTCTAAATTTAAGAAGCAATTTAGAGATTCATTTACTGAAGTACCTAGTTGCCCCCACAATGACTACAGCAGTAGAGTCAACAGCGTCTTTATGTACATCTACAAGTGCACAGAGCCTTTTCTCAGTAAAACATTTCCCTCTCTATCCATAGAAATCTCGGAAGGTACATTAAGGCTGAGAAAACACAGCTTCTCAGAAACTGCAGATGCATAAGCTGTGGAGCTGAAACAACATTTACAGACATAACTGCCGCGATAGTTTTCTTGGCCACCCAGCAAAGGCAGGCAAAGCAAAAGACAGAAAAAGAAAGGGGGATTTGGTGCTACAGGTCCTCTTACCGTGCTCTGGGCCTTTCAGTGCTAGCCGTGTCTGGTGGTGAGGAAGGATCTCCAGTTTGACATTATCCGCTGCATTAGCCAAAAATTGCGTTGCTTCTGCCAGCGTACAGTACTCCATGCTGGTGCCATCAATGGACAGAATATGGTCTCCTACATGTAATGCACCACATCTACATAAAAGGGGAAAAACTCGGTATGATCAGGTATGCTCTTTGCTTGGAAAAGGAGTTTTACTGCCTTCAAACTGGTCATGAGAACTATGAGCGTGTTCTTTTTTCGAGAGAGAGATTTGTGTTTTGTAGGCATTGTCACTGGTCAGACTTTATATCTATTAGTACAAACCTTAAAAACAATTCAGTTAATACAGTATATGCCAAGATATCACTCACAGAACTGGAATGGGGTAACTGACTAAAAAAATATGTGTGAATGGCAGCAGAATAAAATGAGGAGAGCTTAAGGAGACTCAGCTTGGTCACGTATCCCTCACACAAGCACCCAGTTCATCATTTTTTGAGTTATAGTTCAAACATTTAGTAGTACAAAAGCTGTAAATGACGATGAAATTATGCAGTAGTCAAACAAATAATGAAACCAGGGCTAGCATGGTGACTTGAAGAGTGGGGTGGGGAGGGGGCTATCTGCTAAATCTCGCTGCACTCAAGAGACTGGCTACTGGATGAGTTGAGAAATGCAAACACAGCAGTCAGCATCCCGACGTACCAGTCAAGTGGACAGCTCCTTTAATTGGTTACCCCCTGCGAAACGGGAAAAAACAGAGGGAGAAAATTAAAGCATCCTGCACCATTGAACTGGAGAACACCCCTGGATCAATGGCCGTCACTCTCAAAGGTTCTACTGTAGGGAAAAGCCCACAGAGGAGCTGTAGACTCACTGCTACAAGTGGGTGCTACCAAAAGCACCGTTGTCAAAGAAGAGTTACAAGGTAGGGTGACCGGGGACATGCAGGAGGATTTTGCTGCTGGAACGTGATTTTTTAGATAGAAGTATGTATATAGAAATACACTGCATATGTATAAACACATACACACACGCACGCACACATCCCAGCAAAGACCTCACAGCTCTGTTAACAGAAGCTTAGACCGCTGGGAAAAAATATCTGAGGTTTTTTAATGGTTTAAATGGCTTTATTTAAAGGTTTAAATGAAGTGGAAAAATTACTGCAAAATAACTCCAAAATACAGAAGCCAGTCTTCCTAATACCTCAGTCATATTCTAAAATATCAATAAAAAAATCCAGACATAAGGACTTCCATTTCACTGTGCCATGAGAATGAGTGATACATTCTAAAAGAACACTTCAAGGTTGCAAAGCCTCAAAATTTACTTCCCTTGACAGCTGTTCCATATTGTATGCTTACTTTAAGAATTCCAGTGGGTTTTTTATTTTTTTAACTACTAATCTCCGCTGCAGCACTACATTTAATAGTCAGAGCAGACCTCTAAACCTCTGCGTTGCATAGTGCAAGCAGACAGTCACATATTACATGGGGGCTGGCTTATGTCATTGAATACTATGTGAATGAGCTAACACAAATGGTGCCCTGGAAGTCTTAAACTCAGCAGCATGGAACAACGATCTGACAAAGTGCTAATTTTAAGACCTAGGAATGTTGAGAGCATATGGTTCAGGTAAATTCATCAAAAATGGAAGGGTTTCTTTAAAACCAAACCAAGCAGAAGTAGAAATCAAATGGATGTATGGACCTGCAGTGTCAGCGCTCTGTCACACTCACCTGTCTGCAATACTTGCAGATTTTATTTTGTCTATGACAATGACCTGCTTGTTGCAGCACATCGAGGTAGTTAGTGCAACCCCAAGAGCAGCACCGGGAGTTTTGGCAACTTCAACTAGCAGCGGCCCAGACGCTGTCGCTACTGAATCTGTTAAAATTAGACAACAAAAGATCAGTATTATACTAAAGTGGCACTTAAAACATTTTCGTATTTTCCCACATAAAATCTCCGTGGATATTCTATTTCTCTAACCGGACAACATGCCACATAAAGAAATTCTGGAATAGTATCAGTTTCAGTGTCAAGAATCAGCTCTTCTTGTTGAACTCACTAAAAGCAAGAGGAGGTTTGTGAATCTGGGATGTTGGGAAGCTTCTGACTGTGTCAGAATCAGAGATGGACCAGGTTAGGGGACCAGGATGTGTTAGTGAATCACTCTCTTGCACAACAAGCTAAAAGTCACCTGGAATTTAAAACACGCATGCTGAAGAAGCAGAATTAATTAGAAAAGCAGAAAAAGTTCTGTTAAAAAAAAAAACCTGACGTGAATAGAGAAGAATGCTAAACTGACTTTCAGAAAAGAAGGGGCAGGTCCGTAGACAATAGCTATAATAATTAAATGAAGGTGAAGGAAGAGTCTACCAGGAATCCCTCACAAAAAGAAACAACAATTTAGCAGAAAATGGAGAAAGTGCAGGAGGCATTACAGCTAGAAATAGTAGGAGTTAAAGCAAAATGCATGTGAGGAGGTTCAGAAAATTCCTGTAATATCCTGTCACGGGATAAAGTACTGCCTTGCAACAGGGCACAGATAACAAACGACCAACACCAAAAAAAGAAAGCAGAAAAATAGGACGCGGCCACAGTCGTGACTGATGACTGTGGTGAGGAACTATGCCCAAGAGAGACAAGCACTAGACAGAACAAAGAAAAAAGACAGCAGGCTGCTTCCTAAATGCCAAAACAAAGCAGGCAGTGGTAAGGGTGAAGTACATTCTGGAGACTGCCTCAGTGTTCCTACTAACCGACACCCATCGATCAACAACTGATCTTAGTGGACTAAGACACAGTAAGCAAAGGTCTCCTTTAAGGACATAAAAAGATGAGACAAAGTGATAAGAGAAGCCTTTGCAGGTGCCTGCAATCAGAGTAAGAAAATTGAATAAGAAAATACATGCTGGAGTAAAGTTACCAAATGTCCTGTTAGCAAACAGGAGAGATTTGTATTCACAGAGTACTGGAGCCTGCTGTAAGGATACTAGGAAAATGTTCAACTGCAATGTCTTTCAGAAGTCCCCAAGATTGAAGCTGTAAAAGAAGGGCAGCTGGGCTTCAATGTATGGAGGAAACGACAGATGTCAAGATATGTTATTCAGTCTTAAAGCTAGAAAATTAGTCCAGAAATGTAATTCTGACACAGAAGAGAAAGACTGTGAAAGACAGCATTACTGTACAAAACTAGGACGCTATATACCATGATGCAAGAAATGGAATGAGAGCTTAATTAACCACCACTCAGCTCAGGTGCTCTTCCTAGTCAGAGCGCAACACAGGCAAACTGAACACAGAAGTGTAGAATATACAAAGCGAGAAAAGGTGCTTGGATGGAATAACATACAATACCAGTAAAGCATCAGTTAATTCAGTTAATTATAATAGAATTCCTTTCCCCCCCCATGACTTGAAATATTTTTTATACCCCTGTTGTCTTTTTTCCAGTTAGAAACCTGAGGGTTTAGAGGGAAGATTTAATGTTTTTGAAAGTGCTCATCAATTCTGAGTGATTCCTTTCTGTGCACAACTAGGATTGACTTTTTAAAGTCTGAACTTCCACAGGCACTACCAAAATAAGCTGCTCCATAAATCTGAACCAAACTTTATATTGTGATCCCAAAAGGGAGTCCACTCAGAAGCCTGGAGTTTCAGGCACTAAATAGCTTTAAAGCTGGATGACTTGTCCTCAGCAGCTGCCTGTCTGTCTCTAGTAACTAAAGAAGGTGGTTATGGCAACCAAACTCCTGTCTTAGATGCCTTAGTTATGGGTCTAAGTAAGGCAGGATGCACGCAGTGACTTGCACACAGCCAAATAAGCACGTCCAGCAGAGCAGAACTTAAGAATTCCCAATTCTCATTCCTGCACTGAGAAACAATTATTTTCTTGACTATTCCAGTGATTTATGGAGACAAACAAACTGACATTTACAAACATACGGGAAGGAGACACAAAAAACGTTTGTCATGAGTACCGTGACTCACATCGATCCAGAAAACTGCAAATCTCAACTTGTTATTGGCCCATCTCAAGTTCTGATGGCCTTGCGAAGAGGAGAGGGAACTAAATGTAAATATCTATTGAGAATGAGTAAATCGTTCGAGATGCTGCTCCAGTTACTTGAGAGAACGCATGATCAGCTTATGCCCTGGCGTTATTTCCCAGGTGCCTGCTGAAATGCACTGGGAAGGCAAAACAAGGCAGACAGGATGAATAAATAACATAACTACATTAGAGGAACCAGAAGAGAAGAAATGGAGTGTGTCTAACTGTGGAAAATAAACACGTGGAAGAGAAATCAGAAGGCAATAATCAAGCACACATTCCCTGACAGAGAAGGATTAGTTTATCATGTTGAAGTAAAGCATGGATATGAAAAATGAATCATACAGGTATAAATTATTCATGTGTGAAGATGCTTCAGTCATTAAGATATTTATACTGTGACTGAAGCACTCACACACTATGTTGATTTATTGGCTATGTAATTACATAAGATATACTGATGAATGTATGCGTGAAGAACACTCTAGATTTTTGATTTTGTTAATCATTTTTTTCACTTTTGAGCACTGCATCTCAATCAGTACAAGAGGCTTGATTAAAACCTCCCAGAGGAAGCAGCATTGCTTTCCGCATGCTGATACATTTCTTCAGCTAGACAGCAGCATACCTTTTTTATTTGACAGCTTAAATCACTAGCAACAGGTGGCTTTATTCTCAATATACTTTTATGATGTGGAAATATACTCTATGAGCTATAAAATTTTTTGGAAAAAATAAGCAGTGTCACCACTCTCCCTCACCTCAAAAGATAATCACAAATTGTTTTGAAAGTTGAAAAAAAAAATTTTTTTAGCCTGATAAAGTGATCATATTACATGTGTTCTTCACGTGCTTGTAAATGTGTGTACCTGCTAATCTTTATCTATCCTCACAGCTTGTCGAATCCAGTTCAATAACTGGTTGGTGGTGGAGGACAGAAAAGCTCTTTAGGATTCCCACAGTGGGGAAGTCAAAAAGTGAGCTGCTTTTACTAGGCAGCAGAGGTTCTACATGTGAAACAGTACTTATAAATGCCCTAAAAAAGGAAAAGCTTCAGTCCTAGCTTACAATCAATAATGACACTAAATTCACAGGAAACCAAACTTCTTTAGTTTACAATGCTTTTTTCTCCCCTTCCCAAAGCCTTTTGGTACCTGTAGCTGGGAAGTACTGCTATACTGTGGGCTTGTTCCTGTAGGAACACTGAACTCTGCTGCTACTATCTGTGCTCGGCAGCTTTGCACTTCTCTAACTGGGAGGTTTTGGATGCCTTCTTATTTTTTTCAGAAATCATGGTAACACAAGTTACAAAGGATTTTTTTGAGAGCCAAACAAGGAGGAAGGATGTCAAAACAGATTTTGACCTTAAAGAGCCAGATGAACCAGCTGAAACACACAGCTCCACAAGACTACTACTGATCTTGCCTGGATGCTGCTGTATCTTCTAGCAACGATGTGAGTGACAAACAAGTGGATACCTTACTATGTCACACTGATTTTCCTTTTGTCGAGCTTCTTTCCTATTAGGTGTCCAGAGCCTAAATTTTTTTTCACCTTAAAATTGTATACAGTAGGTCCACGTAGCCTTCTCTGTTGTTGTTGTGATTCTCTGACTGAAAGCGGTAAAAAAACCCAACCAACTCTTCACTGGTTCAGGTCCGTAAATAAATGTGTAGTTCCTCAAGCCTTGCAGTTCTCCCATTGCAAAGTTTCAATGCTTTTCTAGCAGTGCATTCACAGATCCTAATGAGTATCAGTCCTGTCAAACCCTAAGCCAGTATTTCACAGAAATATTTTTTCTTGGTCAAAAAAATGTGCTCTTCTGCTCCTCACATCTTTCTTTGTTCCCTTCATACAAAATCTTTGCAGCCCACAGACAGCGAGTAGAGCAATCTCTCTCTCAGGTAAGAGCTTTCTTTTGTCCATTCAGTTCTTGTCAGTACACCCAATTCTTTACCTTCTCTCTCTTTTTCTGTCACCCTAATTTTTACCAGCACCTGTGTGCCTCAGACTAGTCAAGAAAGCATAAAGGTAATTAGAACAATGGGATGCGCAGATTACATGTTCAGAGCAGTAAACCTTGTTAAGCTCAGGTCATATGACACCTGGATATCTTTCCACAATGCTCCTAAAAGAAAAAAACACCTTCTACCCCTTAACCAGTTTCCAGTACCAATATCCAAAGACTGGACTGGGTGGATCACAGAGGTGCATTTTAGTGAAGTTAAGGATGATTGTTGAGAACTGGAAAAAAACTGAAACCCCTGACACTCCCTGCTTTAAGAGCAAAATGTTGCAACATTTAGAGCAAATCAGTTTGAAGAAATCAGTTTGAAGCTCCCTATGACTCCCAAATGCCCTACACTTTATTCTTGCTTTCCTCTGCTCTCCCTGTGCTCTTTTTTAATTCACAAAAATCAATTATTCTTTCCAGCACCTGCTCAGCAATCACACATGCTAATGCTCTGATGTGTATGGCACGGTCATTCCTTATTCCCTGTTGAGTAAACTCTCACAGAAGGACCCTCACAAGCCCTTAAGTGCAGAAATGCACGGCCATTTCCTTGAACTTACTTTCTTCAACAAAAATAGAACAGAATGTGTGTGTGTGCATTCATGTATGTGAGCCAGTGCAAGTTACACAAAGGGTCCAATACAAAATACTCTGTTGAAGCTGGTTCTTACTCTAGCAACATACCACTATCAGCACTCAATGCAGAAGCAGTGCATTAAGGATTAGGACCCCTGTTTTCTGTATTAGGTAGCAGGAGTTGAACCATTAAACCCATTTTTTTCCCCAGAAATGGCTCAAGATTTTGGGTGTCAGACATACCACAGGTTTACCACCAGGAGATTTGAGTATTTGCCATTCCTTTGGAAAGCTAGATTGCTGAAATGCAAAAATCAGAGTCAATACATTTCTTACAGGGCACTTAAAATCCACGGCCAGTTGTACAAATTTGAGCCCAAGTAACCAATCCAAAGAACAGGCAGAACTTCGACAGATTAATTTTGTTTCTAAGACCTGCAGCTTTAGCAGTGACACTCTCCACACAGACCATTTTGCAAGGCCCTTTACAGCACTTCTCAGCTGACAGCAGAGCAACATGGCAGCACTCAGGGATTCCGAGTGCATTTGCATCAGCTTCTCTTCATTAACCAACAGACTATTCATTACCATCAGTCTCTTCCACTGCACTTAACGAATCCTGTCATTCTCCATGTTGTTTGCTTATTGTATTCTTACAGAGTTTTTTTTTAAAAACGAACACCAACCCAGACAGAACATTCTTTGTGTCCATTAAAATACTCTATAAGACTGATACACTTCAAGCTGTCCCAGCTCCTCATGGTCCAGTGGCAAGATCGTATCCCGATCTGGGATTGTGAGACTCATAATCCTCTGTCGCACCACGGCCCCACTGTTTCCCTTCTCACACTCCCCTGGGGCTGCCCTAGCGATAGGTGGTGGACCTCCTCCTGTCGCCTGCCTTTTCCATGGTCTCCAGCAAAACAAGAGCCCAAACCAGAAATGGCTAGTTACTTTACTGTGCAAGAGAGAGATCTGCTGGGGGTAGCAAACTTTTCTTCACCTTTCTCCTTCCTCTGTGAGTCTCTCTACTAATGCCTTCCCTCTTCTTTCCCCACGTTTGTAGTTCACCAGGTCACAGATGCAGAGAGATGGCACTATTTTTCAGCCACATCCTAAAATACTCCTTAGACTATGTAGCTAACATTTTTTAATTTCCTTTGTTGAGGCATCTTCATTCACTCCTATTTAACACCAACTAGATGATTAGCTAAGTCTCCCTTACACACGCAGAGCTGACTGATGCTTATTTTAACACTAATTTTTTGGGCATGGGGAGGCTGCTTATTTATGTAATACCCTTTCCTTGTACTCCAAAGATAATTTGATCTCAACTAATCTCCATTTTGCAAAAAAGGAAATATTACTTTTTTTTTTTAAATTATCTAATTAAAAAATTGAGATTGGGATCATGGGTCAATGTTTTCAAGAGGGAAAGTAGCAGTAAGGAAGAGAGGCAGGAATAAGACTTCTACAGCATCTAAAGAGCACAGGAACAACATTCAAGATGCCCTACAGCTCAGTAGTGCCATTAGCACTCATTCAGAGAAATATTATTTGATTTCTCATACTTCTGTGACTGAAAAGTTCGTAAGTAAACCACACACAGGGTACTGATGTGCAGTGCTGGCCTTGGTATTCTGTCCTGCTAATTTTGGATAATGTTTGCACCCTGGCTTTGTTCATGCTTCATTTAGCAGAGTAACCTTTTTTCATCGCAGATCTCACGGGAAAACTAGAATCAATGCCAGCTAGCGTGGTCTGATAATGATGGCTGAAAAGCAAAGAGTCATTGACAGTGCTTCTAATTCTCTTGAGAGCTGGAATATAGAAAATATTAATAAGCTTAATGACATGTGAGACTGTACCCTAAAACATATTTTGGAACAGAGTAAGCTGGCATTATACAATATTCAGGGAGAGAGGATGGTAGTTTTTTAAATAATAAAACAACTATCTAAAAATTGAATATTTTTCTTGTTCAAAGGGTCAGTGGCAGTCTCCAAGACACAACTTGTAGCCTACCACAAAATACGTGCGCTCCTAGTGTTCTCTTGATTATGGAGTATCTGTGTGTTTCAGGCAGACTGCAGAGCGAGCAACAGTTCTAATCTTACTCGGCTCAGATAGAAATAGAGGAGCAAGAACAGTATTTAAAAAAAAACCAACATATATAATAATAGTAGTGTCTCCTTCCTTATTGCCAGCAACAGCACGACACTGGGGTTGCTGGGCTACTAATTGACAGAAAGCTCACAGAATCCACAGAAAAACACGAAATTGCTGCTAAGGAAAAAAGCCACCAATGGCATTTTACACCCTCTCACCTTTAGAATAATAAGATTTCAAAAATGAAAAATAGGAATAATTTCAAGAGGATGCCAGCAGAATGAGTGATAGTGAAATCAGAGTGACCTCTCAACCTCAAAATGGAAAATGAAGACATTATTCTCTAAACTAATGTGTCGCCTATCTCCTGCCCTATACACAAGCAATTTCATATTCTTGTCAACCGACTATCACAGTCTTTCCATTTTCTTCTTCTCACTTAATTCCCACAGTTCACTTATGTGCTTCTAATTCAGCCAAGTGCTTCAAACCAAAAGCTTGGAAGCTGCCTTTACCTCATTTCATACTTTGCAACATTAGCCCCATCATCCTTCTCAGCTCAGAAACGCCTGCTAACCAGCTGAAGAAACATTCCTGCCTTCAAAGTGCTCACACCAGCGTGGGTGGGGATGTGCTCAAAATCCACTGGTAGACTTTCTTTCTCAGACTTTCTCTAATGTTCAGACCACAAAAGCCTGCCGAAGCCCCTTTCGCTTAAAAGACCTTCCCCAGTTCTTGGGACACTCCTTCCTCCCACTAACTCCGTTCCATGCTCAGGCATCTTTCATTTTTACTAGGTCCCTTCTCTGCCCCAAAGCTGTATTAAGTACCAACCTCTTTATTTATCTGTATCCTTCTTTTTGTGTGCCCTGTTAATCTAAAACCTTATTTACCTGTTGCTGAATTTACATCAGAGAGGGGACATGGCAGATGGAGCCTGTACAGAAGGTCCTGGATCTGCCTCTTTGAGGCTAGTCTAAATGCATTTTAAATAAGTCCAGGCTCTGCAATTTCTTTACTTTGTCACCTTGAAAACGAATAATACATAGAAAATTCAGCTGGCACTTAAAGAACTACTGAAAACTCAAATCTCCACCCCTGATGGCAGCACACTGTTTCAGAACTTGGGAGCTTACAAATACACCTTTATGGTTGGTTTGGCAACCTGGGCCTCAAACACCACCTTTCTATTGAAGGATGGCTTCTGAAAACCACCCTGAAACACTACATAGCATTAGATTGATTGCAAAATGTTTGCAGAAGTCAGCAGTGAGCGAATTCCGCCTGTGTTTCATTCCAGGAATGGAACCCACAAATAATTACTTTTTAAAAACATCTCCCAATATAAGAAAGACCCCCAAACCAGTGTAAATCATATGTAAAGTCCTCTGCTGAGACCCTGCAACACAAAGCACTATTTTCTCTATTGCACAAAGCATAGCTAAGAATCACAGAACCATCGAATCACAGAATGGTTTGGGCTGAAGGGACCTTTGACAGTAATCTAGTTCTAAACCCCCTCCCATGGTCAAGGACACCTTTCACTGCCAGGTTGATCAAAGCCCCGTCCAATCTGACCTTGAACATGTCCAATGACGAGACATCCACAACTTCTCTGGGCAATGTGGTAGACAGATGCATATGTATGAAAGAGCTTCTCATAGTTGATTTTTCTTGCAAGTAGGACAGGAAATAAAACACACAAGAACTTTGATTTCTTCAAAACACTTCAGCTCTTGCACGATTCTGTACCTGACTAATGACAACAAATGGAACAAATGAGGACAACACAATCTGCATCTCTGCCTGCAAAATAAGGCACAGCTGGTGTGTCCAATTTTACATCTGCCAGTCTTGAAAGTATGCCTGTAAGTAAGCACTACTATAGATGATATAAAGTGCTGCAGTACCCATAAATTATGTCTATTTGTCACAATGACCCCAAGTTTCCATCTAACAGGAACAGTAATAATTAGAGTGGGACTGGATTCTTTTCAAAAGCCTACAGAGCACAGAGCCCCTCGCTGCCAGCACTTGACAGATGGGAACAAACTCTGCGAACACCCAAACTTTGTGTCGAGCTGACAGTTCCCATCTGCCCAGGGCTCTACCAGGATAATGATGTCTCAGATAATCCCAAAAGATTCAGAACAAATGTGTGCCCTGGACCGTTTGCACATCTTGGTAAGAGAGCTGACCTGCACAAAACACAGTTAAAGCAAATAAGGACATCTTAATGCTGTGGTAGTGAGATACCTGAGCTGTCCCCGTCTTCCCGCCACACTGGTGGGAGCTGAAGCCCTGGAAGCAGCAGAGCCACAAGAGCAAGCTGCCAGGCCTGTGATAGCCATTTCTGCTTCTCACCAGGGTGGCTGACCCAAGTGCAGCCCCACTCCCACATGGATAGGCTGCTTGACATACTTGAGGCACTTGACTAGACCTTGCTCCAGAGTACCGACTCATACATTCATGATTACTTATCATTTGCATGCATTAGTGACCTCTGCACACAAGCTAAGCAGACTCTCTGTCTTGGAAAGCTGACTTTCGGTGTGCTTCTGCTAATGAGGAAATCAACAGACTTGGTTTGGTTGAACAGGCAGGAGGTTTCAGACTAGTCCAAAACACTCCTCTGCAAAGCCTATTAGGTGAGCATAAGCCAGAAGCAATGAAAAATTAAAGTAAACCTCTGCATTGTTGTCCATAACAGATAATATGAATTTATGTTGCTACAATTTTGTACTATCAGTACCACTTTTATCCCCAAAATCTTGGTCTCTTTTCAACAATCTGTGCTCTAGCACAGCTGTTTTATAAATAATTGGTGCATTGGCACAGCTATGGCATAAAATGCTACCATGCAGAAGGTCGCGGCTGAGAACTGACCTTGATATTTATGCACCAAGGAGCAGAATGAGAGTTTTGCAGCTCTCAGGGGTTGCACAAGATATTTGCCATTCAGTGCCAACCACTCATGGAATGAAACTTTGGTAGAATGAGTCAGGAAACAAGTTTATTCACTGCCCTCTCTTTCTGCTTTGGTATTGCCTGAGCAGCAGCTCATCAAACACATTTCAACGAAACAGAGAAAGAAATTTAGCTAAATTGCCCTCAAATCCAACACAGAAGCCATGGTTCTGAACATAAGCTCCTTGGTCTCACATTACAAAAATAATCCAGGGTTGTTTACCTGTTGCCCATATATCTCCAGCTTTTCCCCTCCCAGTGCTTGTTCCACAGAATCACAGAATGTTCGGGGTTGGAAGGGACCTCTGTGGGTCATCTAGTCCAACCCTCCTGCCGAAGCAGGGTCACCTACAGCAGGCTGCAGAGGACCTTGTCCAG
>Ga0065711_1028117_pt1 | contig 43529 bp, 28 predicted proteins | sample Hoacrofraction12_FD_59098 | JGI IMG/M metagenome (GOLD analysis project Ga0065711, IMG submission 59098) | Hoatzin crop microbial communities from Cojedes, Venezuela - Epithelial fraction 12 v2 (version 2) | ecosystem: Host-associated > Birds > Digestive system > Esophagus > Crop | place... | reverse complement strand
GAAAGTTTTGGGTCGGAAGGGACCCCTAGAGGTCATCTAGTCCAACCCCCCCGCAGCAAGCAGGGACACCGCTAACTAGATCAGGTTGCTCAGAGCCCTGTCCAACCTGGTCTTGAATGTTTCCAGGGAAACATATTGTCTATCTGGGTGCTAGGTAGCAACATACGGTATTAGACTACAGTAAACAGAATCTATGTGCTAATCTGAGACTAACTAGTTCCTTAAAGTAGAGATTTCTGATAACTGCTGACAAGGAGCAGTGCATAGGACTAACAGGTTTTAAAGTACATATTGAGTCACTGTTTTGGTCCCGATCTCTCCAACTCCTGCAATTTACTGGGAGCCACATCATTTTCAGAAACCAGCACGGGAGTTGTGCAGTTGCAGCTAGAAAGTTCCAGTTCAGATTTCCCTCCTCCTCTGCCCAAATCAGTGGTGCTTTGCCAGAGACTTCAGGAGGAGGAGAGCAGACCGCATGAAAAGCAGAATGGACACCAAAGCCCTGCCCAGGTTCTGGAGTAGGGGCTAGCCTGCTGTGACTCCCATGAAACACTGGTGCAGCCTCCTGCCTCCTCTATCGCTTCAAGAACAATTATGTGTGAAAGCCTGAAGAACGTGGGAGGAGGAACTAGGCCTTTTCTTGTAGTAGCATCATTTGCCATCTGTCATTTCAACACAGACCCCACTAGTGAACAGAAAAATTACCCACCTCCAGAGTCCATCCCTTCTCTGTGGATCTGTACAAACTGCTATAGCTATGAAGTAGAATACTATAAAACACAACTGTGTTTATATTTGTATGTCATTGCTTCTAAACGTACTTGCCTTCTAGCCTGGACTCTTTATTCCAAGCTGCTACAAGTGACCCGCCCAAAGCAATGTGCTCTGAAGCAATGGGACTGCTCGGCCTAACAAAAGCATAGAACTAACGAGACCTGACAGTAGTACTGAGCCATCGCCTTCAGTTGCTGGCTGACGACATCGATAAAGATAGATAGGTGCTACAGAGGGTGTGGTGGTAGAGAAGAGAACTTGAGGTGATTCCTAAATACTAATAAACCAGTACGACCTACCTTTGAGCTGGCGTATTGCATACTGCCCCAGAGAACAACTCCAGCTGCTCCCAAAGCCGCGCTTTCACCGATCGTATTGACCAGATCCGTCTGCAAAAGGAGGCGGCCAAAAACAGACATCAGACAAAACTGAAGATATAAAAATAAAAGTAAAAAAGCACAAGGATATGGGCATCACTTTTTTTTTTTTTTTTTTCCCAAAGGAGATGTCAGTCCTGTGGTATATTCTTCACAATAAAATCACTATGTAGTTTAGAAAGCTCTTCTGTGTACCTCCAAAGGTTTGCATAGGTTTTCATGCATAAGTGGGACTACTAAATAATAAAATCATTGTAGTTTATTCATAAGACATCCTCCAACCAAGCTGGTGGAGTAAGAATTGAATGATTTGTTTTATCTGCTTTTCTTTGAATCATTACCATACCCACATAGGCACCCTTTTTGGCAAGTGATGATAAGTATGATCACACATCATTGGATAGCCGTTAGAGTGTCTAATTGCATTTGACAGGCTTTAGGCTGGTGTCTAACCTGCGCTGCTTTAGCCACACAGTTACAGAGCTGCTGTTCCTACCAGCATGAATGCCACTATTCCAGGAAAGGCGTCTTTCAAAAACAAGTCTCTCCTAGTGCTGCATAATGCCAAATGGAGAAAAAAAAAGCACACATTTGCATACTGACTTAACCATGTCCACTTTTGGAGCTGCCCCAATAAGCAGTCGAGTTGTAGCGACAGCAGTAACGCAAGTCTACCAGAGCAAAGACTGTGAGTAGAACAGGAGCTGCTGGTGTCTTACCAACAACATAGCAATGTGCCTCGCAAGTGCCTTAAAGCCAGTTCCTGAGGCTGTGAATATTATGTCAAGAGAAATGCAATTAAACACCAGAAAATACAGAGGAATGATCTTCTTCCACCCCCATATTTCAAAGCATGATCAATTACATCTGAAGTCATATCTGCCTACAATAACTGATTAGAAAGTAATTCCTGATTAGTGTTTGTAATTACAGATATTACGGTATTTCTTGATTTGATGAAGAAACAGCATATTCCTTTAAAAAGTTAATGATGGTCCTTGATACAATCTTTTCACCTGTTTTTAGGAGAAAACAATCCAAAAGTCCAGCCAAATTGTCACAGTATGGTGGCACCTTAGAAATGCAAAACGATAGAGTGGAAGAATCATGTTATTGTTAATGTCTACTCAATAATTTATTTCACTGTATAAGTGGGCCTGTTGATTTGCTAATGCATAGTTAAGGAGTCCACGTTGCTGAAATATGGCCCAAGAGATATAAAATAAGGCACAAATAAATATTTTGGGAAAGGGAGAATGTGTTGAAGCTCTGAAGACAATTGCAGAGAAGTCAGAGTAAACAGTGACTTTTACCCTTAATTAAAGGTTGGAGAAAACAGTGCGGGAAAACCTGACGAAGTTTGAAAGGGTAGAGCTTGTCTGCTGGATCTTAGTATAGCATTCAGAGTGATATAAAGCATAACTGGCCCTGCTGTTTCTGTTGCTGCTGATCGTCCAAGTGGTCTTTTAGAGAATTCCATTACTCTTAAAAGTATATAGCCTGGTGCTAGTTTTATAAAAGGAGAGTGGTGTGAGCTGCAGGTGTTACTTTCACGTGGGAAATGGTATTTTTTTTTCCTGTGGGAATTAATTTATCAGTAGAAAAAAAAAGTATGTTAATTAAAGAACAAAATACTGAACATTAAGAGAATGTGAAATACGGCCTGACCTCTTTGTAATGAGGGTTCCCAGGCTTTCCTCATCTGCAAAGCATTTTATGAAGATTACCCAGATACAAAGGCTGGACTGTGATTCTACATTAGACACATGATGATTGAGTGATTTAGAACTAACACAGTTGAGATCTCATTAAAAAATTAATGAAATCTTTTCAGACAGCCAAAATAAATAATCAATAGATATTTAGCATTGCTGGGTGAACTAAGACCTGAGCAAACCCTGAAATAAAGATTTTGTGAGTAATACACCTCAGGAGTTAGGATGCTTGACTAGGAGTCAGTAAATCGATTTTTTATTCCCTCATATTCCACAGCTTTGTTTTGCTACTTGTAGAAATTGTTTTGATTCAGATCCACAAAGGGATTTCAGCACTTCATGTCTCTTTCATATGGATAAAAATCATCAGATCCAAGAGCATAGCCCTTAAAGTTCAGCTAGTCCTCTGGGTGTGTGAAGTCCAATGGCACTGATAATTTCACAACTGAAGTTCCCAAGGCACCTATGCTTCCACTTCCGTGCACACCTAGAATAATAACCTTGCCAATGCTGTGAAACTCAGCACTTTTCTAAGCCTAAGGCCAAATTCTGTCATTTGAATGGAAGGTATATTCCACTAGGGATGGTTAGAGGATTCTTATAGCACCAGCACAGGTGTTGGATGCTGGCGAAAACATCAGCTCACTGCAAAAAAAATCACAGGAGACTTCATTTAAACACTTTTCTTCCACCTTGCACTTCGTTTTCTTATATTACTTAAAACAAAAGTTGAGTGCTGAGAGTCCTCCAAAGGAAGAAAGAGAATCAGAAAGATACAGGCTGAATTTTTCTCTCTTTCTCCCTGCTTAAAAGGTACATCATCTCCAGCTAATCCTCCAGCAGGGGTTATGTTCACCGTGAGGTTACGGACAATGTTTAGAGGGGTGCCATTTCTCTTTCTCATGCCATTTCGCTTTGCACCAATTCAATGAAGGTTCAAAGGAGAGCAAGAGAAAAAAGTGGGAACCTGACTACAGCTTATGCTTAATTTAACTTAATAATTATGTAACTTGCCCACAACAAAAGAAGTGAGGTTTCTGACTGTCATTTCTAGGCATAGTTATATCTTTTATTGAATGACTGACTCATGTTCAGTACCTTAAAAGCCATCAGCACAGAAGGGGTCTTGCCTGAACAGCCTATGAACAGAAGCTGCACCCTCTCTTTTATTTTTTCTCTCTTGCACGCTTGCTGTTTTTGGCCTGGTGATTCCTTAGCTCTTCCTTGGTGTCTAACACAGGGTCCTGGATTCATCCTGAGCAGGCTGGGAAGAGAACTGAGCTGAGAGACCCTAGGACAGAGGTGAGTGCTCTGACCACCAGACAGTCGCATGAAGAGGGAAGCACCACCACCACCCTCCCCTGCCACAGACACGGTTAGAAAATACAAGTCTTACCCCCTATTTGAGTATTTTGAGAAAAGGAAAGATAAGTGCATCTTGTAAGAGCTGAGAGTGGTAAATTGGGAGCAGAGATAGAGAAGTGCCTCCTCGAAGCCCTGAACAAGGCACATGAGCTCCACCAGCGGCTTCAGAGAGCAGTCCTCGTGCTGCTCCTCACAGAGAGCATCTTAGCATTGGTGGATGCTCACTGGCATGGCTCAGCCGTATGAGCGTAAGGAGTACCTCATATGGAAGAAAACATGTGAATTTAAAAAGTTTTAGACATCATCTTAAATAAGACCATCTTGGCATTTGTCTAGGTGGGGTATCGTATTTCACTCTTTTTATCACATCCTTGTCCATCCATGTTAAAAGACTGTCCTGAGGAGACAGCCTTATGGGTCAGCTGCCACTTAGGCATCTGGTATTTCTCCAAGCGGTAAACAAGTCAACAAAGCCTATTCCCTTCTGATGTTCATTCTTGTTCAAGCTTCTGGGGACAGTGTGCGACAACCAAAGGTCCTCAAGATTATGCTGGGCTATGTCCGAGCGGACAGTCAATTTGGCAGAGAGGAGGAGGCTCTAGTCCCCATCAATGCTTCTCCAGCTAAGTCCTGCATGGGACACCAAAATAGGAGGTGAGCTAAGCTGTTTCAGTATTGGAGCCTGAGAGGAAACAGGAGAGTCAGTCCTAATTACATGCTGAGGAAAGAAAAATAAGTACATCTATAATCATTCCTTTAAATTTTGAACAGTTTTGGTTTCAGACATGCTTTTCCTGTATTCAGAATGGTAGTGCAAGCCTGGCGTGGCTGCAGGGAATGGTCTCTGTACACATGCACACCTGGTCATCAGAGAAGACTATCTGTAGGTGAATGAGAGAAGTTGTTATCCATTATTCATCATTTTTTAATTGTCACCCTGCTTTACTAATGACTTCAGCCATCTAGCCAGATGCTACTGTGCAACTCCCCTCTCCCACACGGTTAGAAGAGAATTATCCAGGCAGATAGTTTCAAAATACCTAACAGATGGCAAACTGCTTATATGCATTTCTAGCAAATACAGAAGCCTTTCGTAATGATGGGGATCCCATTTCAGAATTTACAAATTGCTTCCAAGAAAAAAAAACAGTATGAATTTCTCAGATACCTTATGCACAACTCACCTGATTTGCAGGTGCAGTCATGGTGAAAGGTACAGCACACAGAGCTCCAGCATCTGTTTGGGACCTGGATCTTCCATCTTTCTGAAGGTCTGCTAGACCTGTGTTTCTCCTTCAGCTACTTTGACTCACAACATTCTTTCTATTTTCTTCCACTGTGATATTTACTGTGTTTTTCATAGTGCGTACAGAAGGGCTTATGCACAAGGCTTGAATGTGTCAGCCATTATTTCCATTGGACCAGAATGTCGCAGCTCTTGCACAGCTTGGAGCAGGACAGCAGGTCTCCTGGCCCAGTCCCTGTCAGAGCTCAAGTATCTATTAGGCTTCTATCCCAATTTTTCTATGGCCATTTAGCCTGGATGTCACCATGCTACACTGGCTCCTTCCCTTGTCGCATTCATGCACATTGTTGCTAGAGCTTGGAGGTTTCATGCCGTGTTTGTAGGTTTGTGAGCATCACTTAGGGGCATGTCATGCGTCAAATGAGACGATCCAGTCTAGCCTAAAACCTGAACACACAAAACCATATTTTAAATATCTTGGTAACTTCAGGGCTATGAAGTAAAGCAAGAACATTCTTTCCCTGATCATTCCTATTTAAGGTTTTCTTAAGCACAGCCCTGCAAGTTCCTGGTGGTCTCAAGCTGTTAGCACAGATGATGTGTATAGTCTGGAGACACGTCAAGCCCTGTCCCCATGGCTTCCTCCAAAGCCAGGTACTGTCCTTATTAGAAAATATGTAGTGGAGCATAACCCAAATATGTTTCTCTGGCTATGCATGGATCTTCCTTGGCTGCAGAGTTGTAAAATGATCTTTAAAGCACTCAAAAGTAAATGGCTACATGCAATGGTAAAACAGGCCAGTGAGTTAAAGAGTAGAACTTTATACCACCCCAGATTTTGAACTCGTGCATAACTGGTAACAGCATGTTAGTTTTTATAGCTTTCAGTAACATTTGTGGTGTTTTTATGTTAATCCGGGGACTGATTTATATTCTAAAAATGTGTTATTACAGCCTGTGTTTGAAGAATGTTCATTTGTTTCATGGCCTGAGTTCTTCAGTGAAGGCATTTTGTGTGAAATCCTGCCTGTACCGACCCCAGTGGCTCTTGCCTCCAGTGGGACCCAGCCTTGCCCTTACTTGCAAATGCCCACGATTTCTGAGTCAGCTAGGACCTGCAGTTTCCAGGTCATGCAGAAAACAGCACCAGAGTCCCTAGTTGCTAAAAATGAGGCAGACCGAATTCATGATTGCTTCTATGTACCATTTGCTTTGGGGGGCAGCCTGAAACACTTGCCAGGCTGTCGGGGCTCCACCACACCTCCCCAGCTCCCCACTCCAGGTTGGAGCCACATGCAGCCTGTGGTTTGCTGGGCTGACCCTTGCCTTTTCCCTTGCCCCTTCTGTCCTTTTTCTGTTCTGGTTTGGGTCAATAACTTGTCTCTGGCAGCAGCAGAAGTGAGCTCTCTCTTAAAAACAAAGGGATGGAACACCCCTAGACAGCCCTTAGTCACCAAGGGGTTGTTTCCATGAGCTCCCTGCCCCAGATTTCCTCCCCTCTTGTGGAATTCATAGCAGTCCAAGGAGAACATACCCAGAAAGTCTGGGATTCGTATGCATCTAGCTTTACCATCAATGCTGTGGCCTCGATATATCTACTGCACTTTATCACCGGTTGAAGGAACATTGCATGACTGGAAAACTAGATTTCTTTATTAAAAAAACTGCACAGTGTTAGCACGAAATGTTCCATCATGAAGATATTTGAGTGTGTTGTACTTCTGAAAAGCAAGATGGCCAACGCTCATCGTGCAGGAGTTAGGAACTCCAGGCTAGACTAATTCATTTGACTGGTTTATTTCTATACTGAATGAATTTACTTTTGGATAAAGAAATAAAAAAGCCCTGAAGCTCCTTTCTTGTGAAAGTTTATCTTTCCATTACACTAATTAGTTGTAAACTTCACAAAAATTTGCAAAGTTCATTTCACAAACCGTCCTGAAGAATTAAAATGTCAGAATGAATTACTTCCTTAATGAAATTATTTCCTTGTACTTTCTAAATTACCCTCATTAAAAATATACAATGTTACCCTACAGAAGTAGATCAAAGCACTGTAATATTCACTATTGAAAGGTGTAGAGTTTTGTACTGTGACTACAGTACTTCCTTTTAGAGGGGCTGTCTTAAAGATGAAAAACAAATGCACAAATGTTTTTATACAAAGAAAACTTTTAGAAAATACTTTTTTTCTAAGAGGCTGTTTCTAAACTCTAAATTTCTAAAGAAGTCTGTCTGCTTACCTCTGTTAAAACATGAAAAGTATAGGCATAAAATGGTCTGGAGTAAACAAAAACAGGCAAAACGTAGTCTTTTCTAGCAATCGAGGCAACACGTATTGCCTCCTTAACCCGATAGTGAACAAACTTTAGTGCATTTGGGCTTGACTTCAGTATGTAATCCAGGTATATAGAAGGGTAGAGAGCAGTGCTTTCCTTCCACAGCCAAAGCAGGAGGTCATTGCGGGAAGACTCAATGGCTGGGCATTTCCCCGTATATGTTTGGGGGTGTTCTTTGTAATCGTAATTGTAGCAGTCTGGGTAAAGATAGTAACCCCACAAACCATTTGGTCTCATATGCTCAGCCAGAAGGATAGTGTTGTTCATAAAACTCTTGCCAGCATTTTCAAATTCCTCTTTAGCCACTTTCCTAATTCTGTCCTCTGACCACTGAGGATGTCGTCTCCTAACCATCTCAAGAGATTTATTTCTATAAATGCTTTTATTGCCCCAGTTCCTGTCCCACTGGGGTCTCCAGTTTTCCCAGTCAATGACTGCAAGTCCCTGAAATCTCTTCATGGGTATGCAATAATCAATGTCAGACTTTGCTTTATTAAGGTGTTTGATAAGACTTTCGTTCTGGGGCACCCCTCCATTGACAGGATCTCCATTGTCTGAGTAGTAGGGATAATATCCCAAATGAGTGTGATAGAAGATTGTCACATTGGACCCACTCAGAGTCTCATTAGTGTTGGATGCAATGTCAAAAACGCTAAGATCCAGGTCCACCTTGTACCGTAGCCTGCACTGCTCAGTCGGTGCGTTCCAAACAACCATGAAAGGCTTGTGCAGAGCCAGAGGGGCCCGTGCCGGCTTCGGCAGCTGAGCATCAACCATAGTAAGCAGTGCTGTCACTGCTAACCGTTTGACCCAAACATCCATGGTATGTTTTTTTCTGGGAAATTGTTATGATGTGTCCTTGAAAACAAAAACGAGAGAAGACATGTTAGAAGGGCAATAGCCACCCTGGAGGCAGATAGGATGAAAAAGGAGTGTCTTTTGGTTTGATATGCTTTTGTTAACATTATACCCAGTGCAAACAGAGAAAAGTGAGAAACTGTGATCTTGTAAAAATTAGGTCTAATTTCAAATGCTTTGAAAGACTTTTTGATAGACTTCACTGTCCAGAAGTATGTTCTGATGCTCAGCTTTTTTTTTGGTTTCCTTCTCACCCAGACACCTCCCACAGTTGATCCAGACCTTTCCTTAACAATTATTTGCTCCCTGATGTCTAAAAACATGAGTTGATAAAAGAATAACTTAAAACAACAGTATAAAAAATAATGTGCTGCTCATTTAAAATTTCAGCTTCCAAGCATCTTCTGCTACGGTCAGTCTGACTTGCCTAGAACATCATCACAGTGGGGCTAAGGCCTTCTTTACTTTCTGTATATGTTAATGGTCACAAGACAAAAGGTAATTTAAACAAAAGGCAGAGGCTTCTACCTCACACAGATTAATCAACGTAACTCGGAAATGCTGCAATTTTCAGCATATATATAAAAAAGTGCAGTTATCTACCCCTGAATTTAATTTTATTTTTCTAAATGAATAAATGCAGGAGGGATAATGAATGTGCAGGCTAGAAGGGTGATACTATTAATGGCTTAATGGTTTAAGCTACTTATTATACTGAAAGCAAATTAGATATCAATATGTAAAAGAAAATAAAATAAATTATGTTAAGTGGATCTGAACTAGCTGGAAAAACGTGTTGTATCTTTGAAAAAGGGACCTAATCTGTAGAAGTAGAGGATAAGTAGCATTAATTTTTCCTTTCAGGGTCTGCTGTTTTCCCTGACAGTCACAGTGGCTTGGGGACTACTAATACTCTGGGAGCTGGCAGAGCTGGAGGGCTGCTGGCACCCTGGGCACCCAACACCCCCACTTTGCACTCCGCAGGGCAGCTGTTCGCCCACTGCCCACAGTCGGCTGCTCCAGAACCTGCCTCTGCTCCTATCCCTGCTCCATGGAGCACAGCTCAATTCTGTCCTGGGTTTGTCACTCAGGTCTCTTTGCTAGGGAATATGGTACCTATTATTGGTGCTGATGAGCAAACACTTCATGGTGGGGTCCAGCTGATATATCAGCTTGAATCTAGAGATCATAAAAATTGTTTGCTCTTATGAACATTACCACATCTGTAGTATGACATGGTTTATACTCTCAGTTGCTATAATCTGTCATTCATATGTCAAGTTCTTCCATTTTAGTCACATGTGAAATCACTGCAATCACTGTCTGCATTGCAGGTTCACTTCATGCACTAGCCATGTGAATTTTAAATGTCCTGAAACTGGATATTTCCCTATTTTTGCATCCATTTTCAGTGATATCCTTCTTTGCTTGTAAAGTCAGACCCAAGTTATCCTACCATAATTAGCCTAGCTTCACTTGTCCCTGGTATTTTCTCACTCAGTCAACATCAGTTAATCGCTTAACTCCTTTCCTAGACAAGGAGAGGTCTTCACATGTACCCACCCATTAGCACACAGCTGAGATCATCAGGTTTCTTGCTTTCCAAACCAGTATAGACAACACACTATGTACTAGATTTTGTAGTTCTCCTTGGGTATTGCCTTTTAACATGTAATGGAATGCCAAATCTACTGGAAGGCTGCAGATACCTATGCAACTCTGGCAGCAGAACTTCTCCATTGTTTGAAAAATGATGAAATGTTGAAAAAGATCATACATTATATAATCCAGGATTTCTCCCCCTGTCACATGTCCTTCCTTGTCATTTTTCTGTCCTCTGGGTTTGATGTTTCTTTTCCTGTGTGCTGCTGGTCTCCTGATCTTCTGCCTTTCCCTTAAGTCTCTACTTTGTCTTTTTATCTCCTACAGAACAGCCTTTCTCTCCTCTATCTCCAGTCTTGTGTTTTTCCACCCTCAGCCCCAGAAAAGCATTGAGTCCCCCCCGACCAGTGGTCTGGTACAAGAGCATCTTCACAAGAGGTGGAGGAAGGCAATTTGCATTAAGCAATGGCTCGGGGCAGTGAGTGAAGAGCAGGACTGCAAGAAGCCACAGCACAGGACTAGAACTTTATGCTCCTATTATTTCCTTACCCGCTCTCTGGCTGCTTGCTTTGCATGCCTAAATACAGATTTAGCACCCAAGTTTTAAAACCTAACTCACGATCCTTTAGATCCTATTAAGGACAACATCCTTGGGTGAAATGGGCCATTGCTACAGGCCACCGAGCTGGTACTACATACACGTGTGCCTGTTGGAAAAGGGTGCCAGGTTATTTTCACTCCACTGATCTGCTGGATGGAAGTCTTATGCTTGCAACTAGTATATTTTTCTCTCTTTTCCTGCAGAGTCTTGCATAGTCAACGAAGTAACGTCATAGGCTAGGGGTAAAAAAAAAGCCACAAAGAATGCCTTTCCCTTCCTGTTTTATACAAACTGATAAATGCATCATAGTACTTTGCACTCCTTCTTCGATGCAGCAGACTGAGTTTAGTACATGTTTAAGTGCTTTTTCAATATTTGGACTTGATTGCTTTGCAGTACGTGAGAACAAGCCCATAATATAAACAAAGATTTTCTCAAAAAGTGAAAGCTCAGATGAAATGGGAAGAGCACCAGGACAGAAAGAAAAGCTCTTCAGTGAATTTCTGTGTGAGAAAAGATCTGGGAAAAGATCCCAGCTGCCTATTCCCACAATCCAAATGCTGATATTGTTCAGCCTTGTGTTATTATGTACATGTAATTAGATCATTTTGTCAGGTATTAATGACTAATACAGTACAGTTCTTGTCTAGATCTGACAGCCTGAGGCATTACAAGATTGCAGATAATAAATCATAACAGGTGGAGTCCAGGAAATAATAGAGCAGGATAATTTTAAGTTATATTTTTAGTTCCTGGCCAATTCTTGTCGCTGTCTCTGACAAGGCTTTAAATCACAGAATGGTTGAGGCTGGCAGGGACCTCTGGAGGTCGTCTGGTCCAATGTCCTGCTCAAGCAGGATCACATAGAGCAGGTCACTCAGGATCATGTACAAAATACCACAAGTGACAGAATGAAAGTGTTTATCTCAGGACACATTGCATAATTCTCAAGGGTCTCTTGACTGGATTGACCAAATCTTCACTGAGGTTGTGAAGAAGCCTGGACACCTTGCTAAACTGAAAACATGCAGATATCTGCATCTGCAAGCTGAATCACACAGAATCACAGAATCACCGAATGTTAGGGCTTGGAAGGGACCTCTGTGGGTCATCTAGTCCAACCCCACAAAAAAGGGCAGGAATGTGTCTAATCCTGTTGAAGCTGTTGTCCTTGAAAAAGTTCCAATCCAGTTGCATTAATCTGAAATTAATGCTGATGTTATTTGCAGATGGGAATTTAATTACAGATGCATGCTTTTTCTTTAAAAAGCCATCCAAAGCCACGTGAAACAAGTTTTCAAAGAAACAGGTAATCTTAGAGTTCTGAAAGAGAGGAATATAAGCTATCTGTTGGTTCACAAATTCATGAAAGAACCTTTAAACAAGAACAAAACATCTTTTATTACAATTTCCACTACTGTATCTTTGGACTATGGCCTTTTTGGACTCATGCATGGCCACTAATTGGACTGTTTTTATCCTTGTTTTTTAATGAGCACAGACACTAACGAGTCCTCCTTGAAGCTCATTATCAACTTGATTCAAATTCTCTTGTTTTTCTGAATCAATGACATATTATCATGGTTAATTTAACTTCCCAAAGATGCACATAGCTTTTGGAGGCACAACAGTGTTCTCAGAGCAGAATCTGTTCTTAGTGTTTCTGCTCTATATTCTAAGAACAAAAATTAATTCTTCATAAGTGGAAGAAGTGGGGCCTGATCACAAATCCATTGAGGTTGATGATATTTTTTTATTGTGTTCAGGAAACTTTGGATCGTGTTTTCACTGGACAAAATAACGTAGTTTTCTATTTGCATCAGTTTCTGCTATGCAGTTTAGGATGAAGTGGGTTATGGCTGGATTTCCATATATCCTTTAATAAGTGTGGAGAAATTCCCCATTTTTTGAACAGAAAATGCAAGTTCATTTCTGCGTATTCCTTTCATCATTTTTCTAAAAAGAAACAAGAAAACATTTGCTTTTCCGAAGCAAAAGCTGTTAACAGTCCAACCTTTATTTCAACTGTGTTTATTGGTCAGAATTCCACGGTATTTCCATTTCCAAATAGTTGATGACAGCTGAATTAGACATCTTAATTGTGTACTTTGATTGCACAATAAACCGCTTAAAATTTGTAAAAATACAAACTCTCACCCTAAAGAAACCTAACTGCATACCATGTGTTCCAATGCAGCCCAATGGTGTTCTCCAGACAGCCAGTTCTGCTTGTCTGCTGTTTTTTATTAATTATCCCGGCATTCTTTGCACTGTAACACATGATGTTACAGTGCAACACAGTGTAACACATGATGTTACAGTTGTTACAGTGTAACACATGATGATACACTTGGGACTTTTGATTATGATTCATATGTTGGTCACATAGCCACGCAACGCAACATCGTAATAGCCAGCAAATGCATCCTCTCATTTTATGCTCATCCATATGCTGACTTTTAAAAGAAGTATAATCCATACGTTTAGCTATAATACCATTCTGCAGTTTCATTTTCTGCAGAGTTTAATTGTTCTTGATGCCCAAGGTTGATAATCTCTTCTGGATGAGCAGCTCATTTGTATGGACACATTTGCTATTCAGATTTATCTTGCATAAATGTGGGACATTTTAAGTGTCTTGACTGCCTATGCAGTTTAATGTCAATGTGCAACAAAGTAAGAAGAATCTTCTACCAAATTAGCATTTCTTAAAACTTAATAATCTTTCACTGTATACTTTAGTTAAAAGTTGATTTTCTGGAGATTTCATTTCGTTATTGTTCTTTACCTGTCAGGTGAGAAACTCACAGGATATCTAAGTAATTTTTGTACTCATTCTGAAGAAATTGGTGTAATTTCTCCAGAGCTATAATGACAAAGTATAACAGAAGGGGAAAGAGATTTTAAGCAGAAGTTGCAGTGAAGCAGAGAAAGTATCTAGATTTAAACCTAATTTCAAGTAGGATTTAAAAAGGTGGTTTAGTTGACATTTCAATCTTTCTGAAATATCATAAAGATGGTCTTAAAAACTAAATCACATAATGATTGTAACACCTGGAGGCCTGTATCCTGTGACTAAGTTGGGCTTATCTCACTCCTGCAGTTCAGGCAGAGAAGGGAAAACTATACTCTTAATATCAAGACTATTGAAATGTATGCAATGTCAATGTAAGGAAGTGAGAACTCACAGAGATGTGGTTTCACCTGAAAATTATGAGTGAGGCTGCACATCTTTCATTGAACTCCATCATTATTTCAGAATTCACAAATATGTTTTTGAAAAAAAAAAAGAGGAAAAGAGTCTAGAGTTCCTACACAAACAGCCAGATCAGATTCCCTCCTTAACCAGCATCTGGCTAGCACAATTTAAAATCCAGAATAGGAAAGAGGTAACGAATAAGTTAGGATTTTTTCCTAACTTATTTAGCAGAAAAAAGTCATGCTTTTGGCCTAAACTAGGTTTGCAACATTTTACCAAGCTTGCTTTCAGCCTCTCACGTGCACTATTGACTCCTGTCCTGCAACTGCTGTGTGTAGTGCTGCACTTTCTTTCATTGTAGACACACACACATTTTAATTAATATTTCTCATATATGTAGGGAAGCATTTTGCTTGGAAAAGAAATTAAATATGATGGCACTTACAGAGGAAATTAATGTAACTGGATTGTTCTCATTCTACTGAGGAATATGCTAAAACAAATGTCCTTTCTTGAACATAGACTGACCACGTTTGGGGTAGAAATTATTATTGTGGCTAAGAAATATGGACATTTCAACTGTATTTAAACATTTTTTTTCTCCATAGAATCACATTTTAAAGTAGCTTGTAAATGACTTGAAAAATCCTGTGCGTTGATAGTTCATTCTTTGTGAGATATGATTTATACACACACAATATGTATTTACATGATATCATGCATCTATCTACATGTGCATGTATATTTCTCTGTGTGCTTAGAAAATAAAAAAAGCCCAAGTCTGTCCATCCTGTCTCTGTCTTGTCCCCTCTCAACTGCTTTTTTTCTGTTCCAAAATTATGTCAAAAGTCTTGCTTTTCCTGGTTTTGTTGAAAAATGGCTTGCATTAGATAAGGTAGTAGGGTGCACACAGACTGCGTATTTGTTGTAAATCCTTCTATGGTCCAAAAGTGTAAAACTGCATTAGAGAGAGATTAAGTATCTCTTTAAGTCTCTTGACTCATGTCATCCTAATTCTCCAGCTATATTTCTCAGACCAGATTCCAAGTTAGAAGGTGAACAGAAGAAGAACACTAAATTTTTTGTAGTCTTCCTTACAGATCAGTAAAAATACAAATGGACCTACAATTGACTTTTCCCTTTGCAATTCGTATTACAGTTCACTTTCAATAGTTGAATAGAGATACAGAGGTTGCAAGGCATAAATTAGCATCCCTTTATTTTTGTGCAAGATACATGAAAATAAATTCAAAGAGCAAGAAGATGGAGATTCAGGCCTGTGCTATCACTGCTGACATTTTTGTAAACTGTGGATTATTCATTTTAAAGCAAACAGAAAACACCAGAGGACATTCTTGGGTGCACATCCCAGTTTTACAGTAAGTCGTATTTGGGCCACAGATCTTCTTAGGCACTTCCTGTTTAGTTTTGTTGTTTCTGCTCTGTGCAGCTCGTGTCGTGCCTTAAATTCAGAGAGAAGACTGCAAGGAAGCATGAGAATGAAGGAGAAAATAATTGGTATTGAAGACAGTCTTCCCATGGAACCCATAATTCTTCTTTTCTATTAAAAATAACCATTTTAGTACTTCATGTGTCCTCATCTATCCTAGTCTACCCGTAACATATTTGTCAGATAGTCGTTAGAGACCAAACTCTTGCGTCTTTACACACAATGTTTCTTATACCATATCATCGCATTGGTACTAACAAGACTGACGGCTACTCAGCACGATAAACGGCGATGGTGTTTCACCCCACCCTTGGCCACAGGACTGGTTTCACAGAAGTACAAATCACTACTTAAACTACTTCCATCCCGGTATAAACCTCAGTAAAATAAGGAGACTCATAACTTTTCATTCCCAGAATGACAGAGCTTTCAGCTGTGTTTAAAAGCAAGAAACAATGGCGCAGGTTGGAGAAGGGCAGAAAGGTCGGGCTACGCCAGCTCCCTGGTGCCGGCACCAAACTAGCTGCATTCTTTCCGCTCATCTTCGCCGTCGAAAGTGCTCTTTAGTCCATGCAGTCAAAGGTTGGGCTCTGGTCACTTCCAGATCTTATAGACACAGATAAAGACACCTCCATTTCTGTGTTGTCACCAAAGCACCACTGGTAAAATATTTGACCTTTCCCCTTCCACGTCTGCAGTGTATGCACCCTAAACATCTACTGGCCCAGCGCTCCAGCACTGGAACAACTCTGTAAATTGTCCCAAATGCCTTCATGTCCCATTTTTGGAGCCTGCACCCTCTTTTTTGTTGGCATCTGGCTGTTCAAGGCTGGGTACAGTCTGCTCACAAATGGGTGCGCTGGGGTCAGCTTGTCCTTGCTTCGTGCTGGCACACAAGCAGTGGAGACTGCCGGGGCCAGGGATTTCCTTCCCTCCTGGCTCTCCCTCCTCACTGCCTCGCTGCCGCTTTAACACAGAGACCTCAGACTGTCGTTCAAGTGTTAATTCTTAACTTCCTACTGGAGAGAAAAACACTCCCTGTTGGGATACTGAAACTTCTGAGTGGTTTACTACCAAATCAGTGACAGAGGGAAAATTAAGATATAGGTCATGGGTCCCAGTACTGTTTAAGATAAAAGACTGTCCTGTCATTTTAAATCATTGCTGATTATTGATGACACTTTGAATACCAGGGAAAGATAAAATAATATAGTTTAAATCTTTCTGTGCAGTAGAGGGAGATTAAATATATATGTGCCACAAACAATTTTTCAGTTGTTGAAGGACTGAGTAAAAGAAGTATTTTTTGAGTGGATGAAACTGTGTAATATCTAGAGTATTACAGCATTGTACCTATCTAATACTTGAATTTAGATCGCATCTAATATATGAAGCACTGATCTAATTTTTTTAGGAAAAAGCTTGATGTATTGTTATTTTCAGTTCCATTCCCTCTGTTTTATTGCATTATAAACTGGAGACAAACATGTTTTTGAAAAAAAATATTCTCAGTATATAAAGTTGTAAAATTTATATTAAATGTATAACCTTTTATAAGCAATTTTAGTATTTATTTCTCTCCCATTTACAAAGAATAAAGGGGAAAAAATAAATTGTTTTTTTTTGCCCTCTCAAGGAGCCATATTGATTGTCAGAGCTGTTAAAGCCTTAATTCCCTGAATAATTAAGACTAATGTCCTCAGCAGTGTTCAGTATGCTGTTCTGGCCCTTGATGGGTGAAAATAAAAGTGCCTACCAACAGTACTCTGAAAAGAAGTTCTTACTGTTTTATAGATTTTCCTTTTATTTTTTTACTAAATACTTTTAACTGAAGATCGTGAATATTAATTGACACTAACAGAATACATCCTATCTTCTGTCACGTAATTTTAATAGCTCATAAGAATGTATGAATGGGTAATACTGTACAATAAATAATACATGAGTTTACATTGTTGCAAAGCATTTAAAATAGTTTTGTTTCTTTCACACCATCTGCTTAATTCACACATTCATTTTTTGAAAAGTTTATTGTTATTAGAAGCACTTATAAAAGAGAAAATTATGTTGAATTGATAACAAAGAGAATTCCTACAATCAGGCCTTGGCTTATTTCTGAGAAAATGTTGTAAGCTAAATTAACTTTAGCTCTCTCAAAGATAAATTCCACTTTCAGATGGTGCAATTCAACAAAATTCAATTGAAATTAATTGAGGGGTGTAAATCTGGAACTATTCCAGTCAAATTAATGGAGTTATTCAGAATTTATAATCTTGTGACAGGAAAAATGTGTCCTTTAGTCAGCTAAGAAAACCTATTAAGTTGGCAAATGCTTAAAACAGTTGTGTATTTCCACTGTAAATCTTTGCTTGCAGTAAATAATTCCTATTATTTGGATAACAAAAAAGGAAATATTGCACTTTGCCGAACAGAACTCAGGACAATTTGGAAAATATGCATACAGCATTTGAGGTGAAATTAACATCAGACTTTATTTGCATGCCAATACACAGCTTGCCTGGCGTCTACATTGTCTCAAATAAATGAATTAAAAATATCTCTAGCTCTACAAATACCCAGCACAATATATTAACACAAATCATTAATAAACAAAACTCACCATCAAACAAACTGACTGCATCCTCTTTTGGGGTCCTTTTGAGATTACTTTCAAATACACTGTTTGTAGCTGATGGACAGCCTTACTGTGAGTCATTTTGAAAACATTACCAAGAGTGTTTTGCTTTAATGAAAGAAGTATTTTTTTTTTATTTTTCATATGGGATTAAACACATGACCAACATCTGATTAGCTGCTTTCTAGGTGTGCAGTGTTGCATTCACAGCGGAGTGCACTTAAGTATTAAAATGATTAATCAGATTCTTAAATACCTTTAAAGCAAAAATATCACTCTTGCTTTTCAAACTTGAATTTTATTCACAGACAGCATTTCAAGATCAGTTTTCTAATTTATAATTGCTGTTAAACGTTGAAGCGTAAAGCACCAGATAGCTATCTGACAGAAAAAAAAGAAATAGAATATAGTCCAGAACTGACAAGCTACAGAAAATCACACAGGAAGTTTTCCTAACTGGTAGGCTATAAGAATAAGTGAAAACTTTGTCTTTACTGATTATTAATTGAGTAAACAACATGGCACTTACCTCTATAAAATCAGTGAACAGCAGAAAACATTGGTGGAACAATTTACATGTGTTTGTCGTGGGAACGCGCTCTTCCTAATGAGTGGGCTTTTAACTAATGAGAAACTGAAACCGAGAGCATCTGAAGGGCAGAATTTTACCTAAGCACTCATCATGTCATTGGAAAAAAAGAAAATAAATTCATTAAAAAGTTAGCCGTCTAACTTGTAAGCAGCCTGGCTTTTGTTATAACAATTTTATATCACCTACTTTACGGCCTGCTAAGAGAACGATCGGACCAGTGTTTGAGAAGAGTTAAGTTGTGTTTTGAGAGTTACGTGGTCTGGACTAGGCAGTGACAGGCATTGACAGCAGGGACAGCTCTGTCACTGCGGTGCAGGGTGAAGCAGGGATGCTTGCAAAACTGAGTAAACAAAATAGTTCAGGGAGAGCATGTTAAAGAACTGGCTGGATGGCCAGGCTGAAAGAGTTGCAGTGAACGGAGTTAAATCCAGTTGGCGGTCGGTCATGAGTGGTGTGTTCCCCAGGGCTCAGTTTTGGGGCCGGTCTTGTTTAATATCTTTATCGATGATCTGGGTGATGGGAACGAGTGCACCCTCACTAAGTTTGAACACAACACCAAGTTGTGTGGGAGTGTTGATCTGCTGGATGCTAGGAAGGCTCTGCAGAGGGATCTGGATAGGCTGGATCAATGGGCTGAGGCCAACTGTATGAGGTTCAACAGGGCCAAGTGCTGGGTCCTGCACTTCAGTCACAACAACCCCATGCATCACTACAGGCTCGGGGATGAGTGGTTGGAGAGCTGCCCAGCGGAAAAGGACCTTGGGGTGTTAGTCGACAGCTGGCTGAACATGAGCCAGCAGTGTGCCCAGGTGGCCAAGAAGGCCAACGGCATCCTGGCTTGGATCAGGAATGGTGTGGCCAGTAGGAGTAGGGAGGGGATCATGCCCCTGTACTCGGCACTGGTGAGGCAGCACCTTGAGTACTGTGTTCAGATTTGGGCCCCTCACTACAAGAAGGACACTGAGTTGCTGGAGCATGTCCAGAGAAGGGCTACGAGGCTGGTTAGGGGTCTGGAGAACAAGTCTTATGAGGAGCGTCTGAGGGAACTGGTGTTGTTTAGTCTGCAGAAGGGGAGGCTGAGGGGAGACCTTGTTGCTCTCTACAGCTACCCGAAAGGAGGTTGTAGTGAGGCAGGTGTCAGTCTCTTTTCCCAAGTAGCAAGTGATAGGAGGAGAGGCAATGGCCTCAAGTTGCATCAGGGAAGGTTTAGATTGGATATTGGGAAAAATTTCTTCACCGAAAGGGTTATCAAGCACTGGAACAGGGTGCCCAGGGAAGTGCTTGAGTCCCCATCCCTGGAGGTGTATAAAAGATCTTTAGATGTGGCGCTTAGCGACATGGTTTAGTGGTGGGCTTGGTAGTGTTAAGTTTATGGTTGGACTCAATGATCTGAAGGGTCTTTTCCAAACTAAGTGATTCTGTGATTCTACGGTTCTATGATTTGGGCATAAACCTCCCTAAAAACTAACCTGAAGTGCTCAGGCTTTCCATTCCCTGAACATGACACCTGCAAGCAGATTCCGGGGACCACCAGTTCCTGATCCCAGCAGCTGAGTGCCATGGGATGGCATGAGGGACCAAAGCAGGGCAGGAGGGACCAGCAGTATCACAGCACCCTTGTGTGCGCCTCAAAGAGGCATTTAAAATGATTCAGCATGACAACAGCTTAAACAGCTACAACTCACCTCAACGACCAGTCAAAACCCTATCCCATCAGCTGTATAGGGATGGATAGAAGGGGTCCCTACATGCAGAAGTATGATGGTCAAGAGCACTTGTGTATCATAACAGTGCAGACAAGGGGATCAGAAATGTCCACATCCCCATGTGGGAAATGCAAAGTGTAAAAGAAGGAAACCCTGTGTTTCCTCATCTTGTCAAGCATGATTGTGGCCATTTAAGTATTAAATTTAAAATAAATACAGTAAACAAGTAGAGAGAATTTTTGGAACAGTTACAGATGTTTTTGTTGTTGGGCACATTTGTCTCCCAATCAGTGCAGCTATTTGAATTAAATAAGAAACAAATAGCTCCCTGAGCCCTGCAAATAATAAAGGCAAGTTTCCTATGGGCCTGTGTCTCATCCTTGACTGAGCTCCAGACTCAAGTTTCCCAAGGCTGAGGCATGTACAGAAGATCTCTCCTGCAGTGGTTCTCCGGCTTTCAGCATGACTCCCTTTACTTCTTGCCTTTTACTCAGCAGGTTGTTTCCACCAGTGGGTAGAGATGAGACGGTCCCTGACACCTGAGCACTCCTGAGTGTCTGCCTGATGTTTGCTGTCAGGGGAGGACATGCAATAACACAAACAGGCAGACAGACAGACTTGTGCCCATATCTACACGCTCTGTGCAGATTTTTAGCATCCATTCTACAATGGGAAGGGCTGAAATAACTTCCCATTGCTGACGGTTGCCCAGCACCTTCAGTGCGTTTCACAGCTATCCCATTAAGCCATTGTAAAGGTCTCTTCAGCCCAATTATCTCAGCCTGTAGGCTCGGGAGTGGAGACCAACGTGACACATGTGAAATGCTTCTTTCTCTATGTGTTTCTAGCTGCCTCTTCCCCTTGGATGGTGGCTGCTAACCTGGGTGCTGCCCACCTCCCCCTTACTACACCCTTACCCTGCTTGTAACGATTAGCATCACCTTGGAGCCTCGACTGCACAACTCAACCTTGTCAGTATTGCAGCGATACTTGCCCTTCACTTTCATCCTTATTCTGGGTCTCATTTTGCTCCACTAAAATATTTGCATTTTTCTTATCCTGTGCTCACATGGAACAATAGGAAGAAAACTGAGGCATAATTCACAAGGAATTGATTTCCATTATTCTCTCTGTTCTGTCTGTTCAAATACACCATGTGAAGAATAACTTTCTAATTAAATGTTATTAAAAATATCTCTATGTAAGAGTAAAATACATAGATGCTCTGCACACGTATTTGGTTTATATACATATGTAAGTAAAATCTTTGGTATAGTCAAAAAATAGACCTATTCAGGTCTTTAATAGAAGAACTTAAAATAGAATGGTAGGGTGGAAAAAACAACTCGGATAAACCAGTAGAAAGTACCACATTTCTTTGACTAAAGTGGGAAAGAACGACAAATTTGAAGTAAATGGCTGGCACCTACCAAGGCACCACCCACTCCAGGGTTTTACTGAGAACCACACACAGAAGTGAATCCTGCAGGACAAACAGGAGACAAAGACAACTCAAGAACTTGCTGCTTCAAGGCATCACAAGTCATTCACGCAATGCTCTGAGCTGCCAAAGCAAGAGAAATCCCACCAGCCACCGGCGAAAAAAAGCCAGCAAGAGCAAAACTTATGTGTTCAGGATGGTGAAACAGTGCCAGAAAGTCCAGGATGGAAGAAGCGGCTTTGAGAGCAAGTAGTTTCTGTTTTACGATACTACTTGATGCCAAGACTTAATAAAAGTCAGTGTGGTACTCTAACCCACCACATGTTGTGGGTTTTCACCTTTCTTTCTACCTGCGCTTGTGTGGGCACTAAGAACTCAGGGTGTTGTGTTCGTGTTGTTGTCTTTACTTGATACTGCAGTTACATTGGATGTTCGAGAAATGGAGATCATGGGGGAGGTGCAACGATTGCCGTGAGTCAGCAGCTATCGATGCCTGCCATCTGACAAAGGGATGCCTGGGCGTCTCTATATATATATATAATTCTGACAGAGAGGAGGAGAAGGACACTAGGATTTGCAGTCTGGCTCCTGCCAACCTCCCCCTGAGCTGTACAAAGCTTCTGCTAAACCTGAAAGCCCAGAGCAGCCTGAGATATTATTTTCATGGAGCGCCTGACTCTTGCTGTGTCTCCTGATGTCGGGTGGTGGGCGTCTACATCGGGAACCTTCCCAGGTTCTGCTCCTTCTTCTCAGCAGCCAGACCTCAGCCCCAGACACCCTGTAGGAGAGGCAGAAAATGTTCTCTGGGACAGCAGGAATGACGGCTGCAGCAGGAGAAAGGGAACTGTAGGGACAGACTGTTGGGGGAATAATTCAGAGAGAAATTTCTGCTTTGGTTTGATTTGAATTACAAATGAAACCAAGATCTTTAATAGAAGGAATTAGAGGAAGAAAGCTGTACTTTATGTAGAGTGGCATTTGTTTAGAGCTGGAAAGGAAGCACAGCTGTTCCCAGCCTCTTATTACCCATCTAAAAATAATGATATTTTTATTTCAAAGATTCATTCCTGATAAATAGAATCCAGCTTCCTATGCATCGAGAGAGAAACACCTCAGGAAATCACAATAGGAAAATTGGTTGCCACTTGAATAAAATGTAGTCTGTTCTCAAATACAGAACTGTTTGTTGGGGTTTTTTTCCAGATAACTGTCAAAAAAATTAGAATGTATGTTTTCTAGCTAATTACCAAGTAGTTATTAATGTTGATGTTTAAAGACTGTAAGAAAAATATGAAGTCCTGATATACAGTAAAATCCAGGTTCTACACCATGTCACAAATGCATTCTGAACAATAAATGCTTCTAAAAAACTCACATCTTATTAAACAACCTGACTAATACAGCAATTCTATGAAGAATATACATTTAACAACAGAATTACTTCAAGAGTTTTAGAAAAAATTAAATTCAGCACTGCCTACAGAGTATCTCCTTATGCTCTGTAGCTAGAAAAAAAAGGCTGAGAAGGGGTGTGGGAATAATGCAGTATTAGACTGAGGTTTAATGCTGATTTTTAAAATACATATTGTTAAATTGATTAGACCTGTGGGCTATGGGCTTCATTTCAAGCATGTTTGTACGTGTACCTGGTACTGAATTCCACTCCTAAGGGTCTATTTTATTTAAACTTAATGTGAAATAAGAGGGCTCATGCCCCTGTGGTCAGATTTCCAAGTCATATCATTGCCTAAAGATGCAAACAGGCACGCACTGACATTGTTAAAAGCAGTTGAACTGATTGAGCCTCATAGGACTAAGGGCTTATATCTGTAAAATTATTCAAATATTTCATTTCTGTTTATTGGTGATTTCAGTGCAGTCAGGCACCTAGCTATCTTTGGGCATGAGACTGAGAGCATTGTACCAGGTTTGTTGATTTTGAAAGTATTATTAGATAGTTATTTGCGCTTTAAGCCTTTATGTAATTGTATAAATCTATCCCTTCGAGGGTTAGAGGGTTAAAGGATTAGGTCCCTCTCTTGCATTTCTGAACACATTTAATCATAAATACTGTACATGTGATTTTATGGCTAGATAAACTAAAACTAAAACACACCCTAAAAATATTTAGCTAACCATGAGACAGAACAAGCTGCCTCTCCCAGTTTTTGTTTGGACAGGGGGCAAGTTTGGGCTGCTTGTATCTACTGTTCGCTTCCTTTTTGTCAACATTTATCACCAACACCTTTTTGGGGAACAGCACCCTGTTGTTACAGGCTCTCGGTGGAGTCTGTCTGAAGGCAAGGATGCTCAGGTCGCCTCTGCCAGAAAAGTGCTTGGCCCCCATTGCCAGCACTCAGCCTCCGACCCAGAGTCACATCCACCTCCCTCAAGCTGCCGGACCAAATCTGACCTACCCCACTTATTTTGCTGGGGGGCATCACGCTGCCTGCTGCTGAATTGCCAACACAACCCACCGGTGCCAAACCACATATATATATATAAAAAACTCTTTCCAGTAGGAGCACCTCTGAATAACATGTGTTCAACCTGCGTGTGAGTGGCACTTCTGCCAGGCAGGAAAGGAGAGTGGGCGTGCACAGCTTCAGGGTGGAATCAAGGTCAGACCTGTGAATGCCAAGGCAATTACTAATCAGCCAGCACCAATGCAAAGTTTGGGCTGGTTTCGTCAGGAGAAAGAGCAGGGGTGCAACAGTTTTACAAGGAAATTTTGCAATAAGGTTAGAGGTTCTGTCCAAGCAACATCTAATGTTCCCTCAGCCTGATGCAAAACATAAGAAATTAAAGATAAATCCCCTTCAGTTTCCTTATGTTTTATAAAGAACCTAAAAATCCATTTAAGACAGAACCTCTTACAGTAACGCCTCTGCATTTCTGCAAATATATATTTCTGTGGGTAAATGCAAAAAGTGTGCACTTTAGTAACATTCTCCAGTGGTTTGGTCAATCTCAGTTTTTAGGTATTCTTTCAAGCAGTCCTGAGAATATACTCAGCATTTGGGGCCTTTGCACATAGATGGCTGAGATCTTACCCTGGCAATGGTTATGTTTACAATATAAAGAAGCAATACAAAGATAGAAAAACATGTTTAAATCTCAAAACCTGCAAACATTTATAAGCTTATCACACTTGGAGCATAGTTTTGGAGAGATAAATGCTTTATGAAGAACTCTCACAAAATCAGATCCGTGGCTCCCCAACTCTTGGTACCTCTATCAAACAGAGAAAAGTAGGGCTGACTCGCTGAACACATTGCCCTGAAGACAGGAGTCACCAGGTCTGAGATGCTGCTGTCTGAAGAGTTGCTTTACTCAAAGACTTCTTCCTAATTTTTTTTTTCTGCAATATTGCCATTATTTTGGCACTTCTTTAGAAAAAAATGTTGCGCGTTCACTTTTTTCTAAGTGTAGATGAATTTTCGTTGTCCCACCAAAGGGAGTTGGTAATCTCATCACACAGGAAGAGAATAAATAACAGACCTTAACAGACCTTGTTCCTGGGTGAACAGAGGAATGAAGTTATATTTAAAGTGCAAGGAGGAACAAATGGAATTTATTGTTCAGCTTCATGCAGAGAGGTGGCTGACTCACAGGCCTGTACGGCTGACTGTACTTTCAAGCAACAGCAGGAGATTAAATGAATAAGGAGAAAAAAAATGTCAATTTATGTTGACTAAAGAGGAAGCTAAAGAACCGCCACGACTTCCCACATACTTCTGCAAGGCAACTTTCTTCTGTTTCTATTGTACAGCCAGAAAGCAGAAGCTGAGGCCTGTGGCTAAATCATATCTCCGCAATTTTCATAGATTTTCTGTCCTAGTATGAAAACAAGCAGGATGATAGAAAACTCATGAGATCAGGTTATTCCCGCATATGAAAAAGAATACTTTTCATTTCCACAGTAAGTACTTTTGGATGCTAATAAAAAATAAATAGACAGCACTTGAGAAAAACCTTTGTGTGGAAAATATGTCTTTGCTTATCTATATACATATGTGCATGTGTATATATATACAGAAATCACAGTCAGAAACCCACTGCTTACAAAATGCACTTCACACTTAGACTCATTTTCTGAAGTCTATGCTGTAAACTGAAACTTGGATAAGTGGAGAGGGTAATGGTAAGCCACCTCTAAAACCAGGAGATTTGTTTTTCTTAAATTATTTAGCCCTTCACTTTGTTGAACACTCAGGCTCGTGAAATGTTGTCCAAAAGTTGTTTGTCGGCTAGTAGAAATATGGTAAAGAAAGATGTTTGCAGAAGTGTTCACTTTGGTCATGCCCCTTGGCCTTTCAGAAGCTCTTTGTGTGGAAGAAGTGAAAGAGGAAAGACTCGAAAAAGTGCTGAAGATGCAACAGGGTTGGGGAACCCGCGGCCCAGCACCCAGACCCCACCAGCACTGCACACTTTCGTTATGCCACGCTAAAGCAGAGAGCGAAGGGGCAATGTTGGTAGCACCCCGGGGCAGTGGCGACTGCAGGGGCGGTGACGCTCAGCAGCCCTGTCACCAAAAAGGCAGCAGCAGCCAGTCATGGCGAGAGAGCCATCTCATGCCTCCGAAACAAGCCCTTTCTAATAACCATCCTTCTCATCCGTGAACTTCCTTTCCAGCTTATTTTCCTTCCTTGTGTTATTTTTTCTCAATCCTTTCTGCTTTCTGTTGGAGTGAGAGCTCAGCTTAGCCAGGCAGATTGCCTTAACCCTGCTACATTTAGCTTAGTGCAGCAAGCTAAAAACCAGTCCCAAACAATCGGACCTAGTTCTAAAAAAACAAAAGTTTTCCATGAATTGTAGAGAGGAAAATAAGAGCAAAAGGCAAATGTTTTTCCTGGCCTGAAGAACACAGTTTGGATCATGTGCTCCAAAAGCTACCCAGATGCAGACCCTGTGTTTTCCTGCCCGTGCTATTCCTTCCTCCTTCCCCTTCCTATCAGAAGGCTTTGTCTTGCTTTACAAGGAAATATTTAATTGTGAAACACAAAAGCCACTGCCTGAAAAAAACACTTTTTTTTTTTCCACAGAAAAGGCATTAATTATGACTTCAAAGACTACCAAATGAGAGAGGTTTTTTTCTCTAAAAATATGGCATAATATAAAAAATACTATATTATAAAGTGGAACTATTTAGAAATACAGTGTACTGAGTTTTCTAATAAAATTTGACTCAAATTATATTCACTTCTTTGAAAATCTTAACCCTAATTTTGAAGGTTTTTCTGTTTTCTTGCTCCCTTCTCTCTATTCATCTTCCTTATTTTGGCATTTTAACAAAAATTAAATGAAATTTTGCTTCTTACTTAAATAGTGAGAACCAAGGGCCTTACAACACAATCTCAAATCCACATTTTTGTGCAAATCCAGGAAGTAGTACAGTCATTTTCCGTAACAGTTTGTGTCTCACCTTTAGACTAATTTTCATTTTTCAAGCACAGTCTGCATATGCATACGGGGAACTCCCATAAGGAAGCAGATTACTTAGGCATCAGAGAAACACCCTGTGTGACTTAGGCTGGGACACATCCTTAGGCTTGCGGCTTGCCTAAACAAACTAGATATGGAGCCGTCTTACTACCCTGAGTCATGCAAAATCCCATAAGTACGGAATTTGAAGTAAATGAACCCTTTTGACACCCATTGGGTGAACAACCTGTTCCCTGCAGAATTAGGGGTTACCGTAGGGATGACACTGTGTCACCCGGGCCAGGCAGAAGCTGGGTGTGAGCACGGAATTACCCTGAGACAATGACTTGCTGCATGATTGGGAGGTGAATTCACGCTTTGTCATCCAGCCACTCACATTAGGGTTTCTGTATTTCAAAGACTTCCTTGGGCAATAAAAACACTTGAAACCATTTCAGTCATTCACCCTTCTGTTCCTAACCACGTGAATAGAAACAGTTTGGGATTACACTCCCAAATAAAACTCACAAGACCGCCTGAGAGATGTAGAAGCCTATGGTTTGACTTTCAGTAGGAATCAGGCACACAATTCATTTCAATAAAAGGTTGATTTTTCCACCTTAAATACACATTAGGATTTCCATGATACAACACAAAATTATGCCTCTATTCTTACTAAATTAAAACATATTCTCATCATGTGTTAGGCTGGCAATGATGCACATTGTCAAGTTTGCCTGATGTTCTTCCATCACTAGACACTATTTCTGGGGTACTTGAAGCCCAAATAAAAGCAGGGAGACCCTCCACACTGGCTTGCTCCCCTGCCCCACAGAGGAAGCAGCTACTAAATGAGCATGAGGGGAAGCAGAGAGGGGGAGCAAGCAGGGAAGCAGGCAGGAGATGCTGTAATACTGATGGGAGAAGAGGGCAAAGCCCAGGGCGCGCAGGGGGATTGGAAGGGGACGAGCAAAGGGCAGCCGAGGATGGGGACAGACAGTTGCCAAGGGGCTGCCTCTTTTACCGTCTCCTGCCATTTCAGTATTTGACTTGAAGATATTTTTACAGATCAAGTGTTGTACAAAACTGTAAATTGGTCTCCTCATCTTTCAGGTTTTCACCCTTAATAAGGTGACCATAATCGTAAACAGCAGTTACTACCACAAAAGTCCTTCTTCTGACGTGACTATAAAAATGTTATTGTGAATGTTCTGCTTTTTTACTCTTCTTATGCATTTAGTTTAAAAGCTAGCAGTGTTTTGTCTTCTTTTTCTAACTGCCAACTTTGTAAAACCAGCAGCAACCAAAAGGAAAGCTGGTAGCTGATGGCTTTCTATCCGATTAATCATTCTGGGCAAGGAAGGCTCTCAGATGTGTTCTCAGCCACACATTGGCAACCCCACTCTTTTCAAACTGCAGTTATATCTGTGCAGATCGCCCATCTTCAGTACACTTCCTTAGATATAATGATTTGACATTTGATTAATGATTCTTGTTATTGTGCACAGAAAGAAACAGAAACCCACTCAGACTGAGCGATGTGACTCTGAAGAGCTCGCAGTGGCGTTACGCACTAATGGGTTATTTCTGCAACACAGATTAGAAATATGTCCCTGAGTTTGTGCAGGATGTGTCTTACTCTTGTGGAGAGGGCCAGCAGAAGGACCATATGTCATTTAAATCCCATTTAAACATTATTTTAAGGGCACTAGTAGGACTTGTGTGCTCCGTCACTCTTTCCATAGGGATTAATTTCAGGAGGGTCATTGTCATGTTGATTTCAAAGGAAAATTGCACTTTAAGTCTAGGACATGGCACCATCTTGTGGGTGAAAATGAAAGTTGGTTTTTTCTTAAGTAAATTTAGTTGGTTTTCACTTTTCTCTCATTTCCCGCCCCCTCCTCTTTTTGGTTCTCATAATTCTAGAGAGCAGCCTTTTGTGTCTAAAATATAATCATTGTTTCAGAAGACTTTAGAGAAGAGTTGTGCTCTATTATGCAAAAAGCGCACAATATTTTGATGACTTACAATGCTACACAGATTTCTGAGACATCGACTAATGTCTATGAATGATTTTTTAAAAACCCTTTTGAGGTCAGCCCCAGAAAATTAAAATTAAAAAAAAAAAGCAAGCTAAATTATGTCTAGCGAGAAAAAAATGGCTACATTTGCAGTGGCAATGTCTTACTCCCAGAACCCAGTCAAAATTGTTCAAAACCACATGCACAGGACTTCAGCTTGCTTAAAAACTGAGACCTGTGCCTCCACTCTGAGAATTATCACGATGCAGACTCATTGTTCTCAGCCTTTTTTTGTTAAATACCTCGATTTCTTCTACTTGTAAAGGACTAGTCAGACTTGTCAGCAACCTACTGTGGAGACAGAAAAGAGAAAACCAAGAATATTGTTTATGATAGAGTATTACCAACTAGTTTAATATGCAGATAATTGTAGGGCTATGAGTAAAATGTGTAGTGCTTAAGCTCGTTTATTTAAAGGCATGCCCCTAATAATAGTCAGTCATCTCAGTGGGATTTGCCTCTCTTTAGATATCACCAGTATGAATGTCTATACCTGAACTGGTCACCAAGGCTCCTTTTGAAGTCACGAAGGAGTAATAGCTGCTTTTAAGGTGCAGTTCATCTCATATCTGAAATAGATCAGCTGACTCATACCCTTAAAGTGCTTTTTTTTTTTCCTTTGGTTATACAGGGAAAATGATGTGGCACAGTAAAATGAATCCCACCCCTTGTGCCTCATATAAAAGACATTATGAAGATTTTTTTTGAGCCCTGTGAATGATATTTAATTCAGCACTCCAAATGACTTAATACAGACTACCTTAAACACGGATTTCAAGAACAAGCTCTAAAGATCAAAACTCGATTAAGAGCCATTAAAATAACTTAATATAGGGCTGCACATGCTGCATCAAGAGGTTGGCATGATCCTTTGTGCTGAGCCTATGAGAGGAACTAGATATTTTAGCACTGGTAGCTTTACATTTAGAGGTGTTTTGAGTTCTTTTTGCCTGTGGTAACTGTAAGTATAAAGCACCATTCACAGAAGTTAATGTGCAAAGTAACAATAGCTGCTGTTTTTAATCACTGAAATACAAGTTAATCCTCAGATATTTCTTTCTAATTGCAGCTGTTTTCGAAAACCAAAGTCAATATGAGAATATGAGAATATCAGAATATGATCTGGGCTGTAAAGTAAAATCTAACACAAGAGTATCCTCCTTACAAAATCAGATATTTGTGCAAAGAATATGGTCCTGCGTTGGCGTCACGCCTTGTGAGCAAAGCTCAGAGGCTGTCTCCCTGTTGCCGAACAGAAGGCTGAACTTCACAGCACCTGGATACAGCACCTTCTCTTGACCACATTGCAGGACTAGCCACTCCCAGAAGCATGGGGAGAAAATGGGAAGGCTGGTCGGTTTTGCTGCCCAATGTTTCCCCTACACCTGCAAGGTGTGGAGATCCTCTCTCGTGAGATGCAGTGGTGGGACAGGTCTTGCCCATCCTCCCAGCGTGACACAGGACAGCGGTTCAGAGCCTTCTGCTGCCCAAAGCTCATGCAGGAAAACAGACAACGTCCAAGTGCTTCCACTTTCAACCCCTGGCTGGACACACCTGGCACCCACATGTTACAGGACACATCTCTCAGAGTTTCCAGTACTTGAAGGTTAACCTGCTAAGGGATTATTCATCTGGGCTTTATGCCACACCTTGCCCTCCAGGAGATGAAGGTCTCCATTTTGGAATTGCTGATTCAGGAATACCTCTAGGTATTCCAGATGAGATATATCCTATCTGAGATCTCCTTCCCATGATCTTCTCTTCTCTTGGCAAGGAATATTCCAGGACACTCCATAGATGCATGTTGTAAAATAATGGCAGCATTTAATCAGAAGTAAAAGAACAAAAGATACATATATATATATATATATATATATATATATATAAAGTTGTAAAGGCAAATCATTAGAAAATGCTTCCCCAAAATCTTACTTAGCAAGGCTGTAAGTATCTACCTGTGAATTTGTAGAGAATAAGTAAGAGAGATTAAGGGTGTGTATAGCAAACCAGCCCAATTATTCACCCGATGAGGAAAGACATCAGAACCTTGTTCAACAAACTACGAACAGTTAGTAGAAAATTGAAGTTACAGAAACACAGTACAGACATAATTTGGGCAAGATACATGGTCTAGAAGTGAAATGTCCAATGTTTAAGGAAAGAGGACAATCCCTAGCCCAACACAAAGCCCTTGGCAAATTTAGGAGCTTGCCTAGGCTCCCCAGCTCCATATTTATAGTAAGCGTTTGCACAGGCCAGAATCATTATGGAAACACTGCCTTAGGCAAGGCAAGAATCTGGTTGACTCTTTGGCCATTTCTTGGACTGAATCTCTTCTGATGTTAGAAGCAGTCTGGCTCATTTAAATGGTAGCAACTCCACCCACCTTTTAATCTCCTGCTGTGTTTCTTGGGTTTAAAATGTCACTGAGAGTAGAAGCGGTTCCCGCAGCACCCTGGGCCCAATGGTGAGCATGATGGAGCTGGGACCTTTCCTCAAATCTCTTCTCCTGCCATTTGCAGCCCATCATCGCAGACTAAAGACAGGGATGTAATTTCAATGGAAAATCCTCTAAACGTTAAACTTTGCCTGATCAGTTTGAACAAAACTTGGAGTGAGACTGAGAGAACCCAGAGCTGGTTTTATAATTGCAGAAAGCTTGGTCGCCATCATTCGTCATACGGATTGCCGTGTTAATTGTCGCGTTCTCTGCACTTCCTTGATCTGCCTGTATTAGAACAGCAACACCTGAATACCATTTCTCTTTTTCAGAACTTGTAACAGGGCACAATGAGGAAGCATTAGAAACACTGGAAATAAATTTATTGTTATGAAATGGAAGACATCAAAAGATTTATCCAGATTTATAATCATCAAGATTCATCAATCAAAAAAGATTTATTTAACATTCAGGCAATAGCACAAGACACAAGCATTTTGGAATTTCTTTATTCAATAATCATATGTTAAAAAAACCCTTAATATTTGTTATCAGGTCTTTATACATTCCCTGCCTTCCATTTAGCTCAAGAGGGGCAGAAGACTTTTCAGTAATGTATATGGAAAAGGGCTTTGATTGATAGAATAGTTTAGGATTTTAAGTCTTAGGCAGCAGTTGAAAAGAGAACACACAAGGGCTTAGCACTGAGCTTTGGCTGTTTGGGGGTCCAGGATTGTTCCCATACCTTTCGTTGGTAAAAATCTCATTTACCTCACTGCAGATAAGACTACACACCGGACAACCAGTCATGTTCGCAACGTATTTAAATTCTTATCCATCTATTGAGCTCAACTTGCAACTACTACAGATCTCTCTGATTCATTGTAAATGTTTACCGTAGGAGGAGGTTTGTATTTACATGCCAGCTGCTTACAATACCTGCAAACACTTTGGCACTTTGAAAGCAGGAGGTTTTTTGTGTGATTTTGTATTCAAATTATCTTGGATGACCAGCAGTGACATCAAAAATCCATGTGAGGAAGCAGAGCTATTCAAAGCTTTCTAAGAAAAAGCTCTACCTTCTTGTAAGTCCTGCCTCTGCTTAGGCCCTGAGCTATGCAATCTCATCCAGACGGTACAGCCACACTGAAAGTTCAGTTATAGCCATAGCTGGTTCAAAAATTCCAGTATAATAGGAATTTGTGAGACCAAAGACAAACGATGCTCTTCAAGATTGCTGAAGGCAAATGATTCTTCTCTGGTGAGAGTTTTCCTTTACTCCAGTGGCCAGGAAGCATCCCTGTTGGAAGAGCAGTGCAGGACCAGAAAAATCAGTGATGATAAACATACTAATACATACATATATACACCCACATATATATACATGCACAAATGCCCCCATCTCTGTAATACATGGCAATTTTAATGAAACCAACTGTAAACGAGCATGCTGCTTTCCGGATTGTGGGCTATCATGAGACACGAAGTACTGATGCGGGTACAGGCCTGTAAAGTGCCTGTTTTGCTGGGGGGAGGGGGTTACCCCCCGCTGCGAAAGTACTGCTAACCTTTAGAGAGTATATTACGGCTGATTAACTTTGTAGACTGCATTGGTAAATGGACGAGTTTGTTTCCAAGTATTTAAAATCTCTGATCACTGGCTCAAAAGCACGTGTTGAAACACAACTCTCTTGTGTAGATTGTTTACTTTGTTTTGTTTGTCTGCTTGTTAAAACTTTTGGCATAACTTTAGCTATTCAGTTTCATCAAGAGAAAAACAAGTACAGCAAAGCAGAAACTTTGAACTTTTATCAGTAGCTGTGCTTTTGAGGGAGAAGGGAAAGTTAGACCAGCCAACCACTAACAGTAAGCAACTGTTTGCTTTAAATTAACGAGGAAATAACATGTAGAAGTGGAAATGGTGGACAAAATTATTGCTACAAGGCAGAAAGTGTTGATAGTAGTATTCTCTAACAGCAGCAGGGCCTCACTGCATTTCACCTTTGGCGCTTCTCTCTTCCGATAAGCACAGTGCCGAGCTGTACAGGCTTTGTGTCCACACGTATAGCTTGCACTCACCTCGAGCTGCCCTTCCTCGGGAAGCTAACACCACAGCCATATCTTAAGCGATCTAGAGGTTGTGATAGCAGAAGGGTGGAAACAAGAAACGACTTGCACAACCTCACGTGCACGACCAGCAGAAGGAGTTATGTTGGGAATGGTGGGGTTTATGCTCACGTATCTGTGTAGACTTTCAGAACGGCGCTGAGAATGGCCCACCACGAAGGAGGTTCTGTGACTGAAGACTTCACCACGAGCCCAGCCCAGCGATGAGGGGCAGCTTCATAGAAGTGCAATCGTGCGCTGGCACTTGTGGGTGCTGGGATTCAATCAGGACAGGAAACTCATGCACTCCCAGCCTGCTGTGTTGTCTTCTCTGCTGTTCCAGAAAGCTGTCCAACATCTTCACATCTCCTTTTTTCAGCATTCTTCCTCTTCATCAGTACAACATCACCTGTGATCACTCTGGTTTTCTCCTCGGTGTGTACGCTCAGCATACTGAGTGGCTTGACTGGCCTTTACATTCGCTATTCTTTTTAATATTGGAAAAAATTAATTTCACACACACATATTTTATTTTTCTGTGACAAGAGTGGTGTCTACATTTTTTATCACTTGTAGCACATTCACGTTGTTCACTTAAAGATTAGCCAGAGGTTATAAGGGAAAAACCTGTGGCCCAATTCTGCAATTGCAAGCGAGTGAACTCAAAATGAAGGCGAATTCATAGTTATGGGAGATAGAGCAAAGCTGATGAATCCACAAAGTAAGTTTAGAGGAATTTATTTTTCTAAATTTTGTATGCTTAAGACAGACACCAGGAAGTATTGTGATAGTTATTTGCATTTTATTGACATACTTGTTTCAAATGATGCTTGCAAGAACAATATCCAGCTCTAATGGGATATTGAAAGAAAACCCAACAATTTTTTATTTATGTGGCTGTTACTTTATTCCTGTGGGATTTAGATAATTGCTGCTGGCTGTTGGGTCCTGTACCATTAGATAGCCTGTCTTCCTGCTGGGATGCTAGAGGTGTTCTAGCCTGGTAGTTCCCAGCCTTATTGCTTTTCATAGCTACACAAGTTCTCTACAAGCCGTTCTCTGAGATCCTGCAGCTCAGTGCCCCCGCACCCAGTGAAAGAAATCTATCCTTCAGCAGGTACAGAAGTGTATTGTTTAATAGGTTTGCATTTAAATTTCTATACAGGTTGTCAATCCAATGCTTATGACTCAGAATGGAAACTTCCTCCCAGAGAGACCTGATTTAACCACTGACTTCTAGATACAAAGAGTGAGCAGTACACTGTAAAGAGAGGTTATAAACTTTTTTTGTTTTAAACTAACCAGCAGTAAGTTCTGGCTTCAGCAGTTTTATTGCTTTTTATTAAATGAACTCTATTATTGGAAAGTGCGAAATAGAATGAAAAAGCTTTTTGACAAGACCTGCTAGACATATTTTACCATGTATTTTCTATTAAGAGCAATTTCACCGCTGCAGACTAAATAGAGACTTAAATTAAGATTTGACAGATTTGTTTAGAAGCTACTGTTCCACAGCAGACCCCAAATCATTTATTATTTTTACACAACTTAAGACAGAAGGATTCTGAATTCCTTCCATAGCAGTGACCGGTTTTATTATTACTTTTTAGATGGTAAGATACCTGAAAGTCAAATAGGAACACACAAACTAAAGGGATTTTCTGAATTATTGAGTCCTGTCCTTTGGTTTTAAAAGCAACATTTTATAGAATCACTTTGATAAATGTCTCGAGCTCCAGCTTAAAAGCTGTTCAATTTTTTGCCCCTACTTGAACCTGCTGGAGACACGTTACAGACGATACTCACAATTAGAAGTCTGTAAATTTCTGTCTAAATATGTCCTTTACTAATTTCTAAACATTTTCTCTAGAGCCAATGTTACACTTTCCTTTAAAAAACTATTTTTCTTCTCTGATGTGTTCCTCATAAAGTCTTTCATCACCTGATAAACGAGGATGCAGTCATTGTGGATGGTGTAGAAATCACATGTATGCACAGAAATTATATCTATTCAACAGAAATTGTACCTATTTGATGATCAGAAAGTACATTATATTTAAACATTTATATCTTTTCTCAGGTCTTCTGTCTTTCTGTTTAGCCGTGATACCTCATCTCCTCTTCCTTGTTCTCCCAGACATGCTATCTTTCCTCTGAACCTGTTCCAATCTAAATTCACCTCCTAGAAAAGGGGCAGAGAGAACCACAGACGTTATTTCTGGTCAGGTGCATTAGGGCACTAATACCTCCCTGGCTTTAGCAGTAATCTCTCCCCCGAAGTCCCCAGGACCTGCATTCACTTTTCCAAGGCCATGTTGCCAGGGCAGCTGCCAGCCATTCTCGGGCCTCCCCCTCCGTCGTTCTCAACCGAGACACTTCAGCACCACGCCTTTTACTACTGAACTTCATCGCATTCCTATGACTCATCCTCAAAGCCACAGTGCTCTTTCTGTCTAATATTCTGATCCCCCTCATATTTGAAGACAATAAATAATGGATAAAGACAACTCATACTGCAAAACTAAGCAGGCTGCAGGTTATGGATTGCGTCATATTTGAAACAAACCACAGTTGGTTATAGAGACTTTGGCAAACATTCAGTGTATTCAAGAATGATATTAAAATTGATTGGGTTATTATTTCATCAAAAACATTTTTTTAGTGTAAATATGAATTGATTTTTGTCTTCTCTTTTGAAAGTTTAGAGTTCACGCATTTATTCCAGTCCATCTGCTTTATACTATTCCTTAGGCAATCAGCTAACGCTGGATTATTTCAGTGCAAAGGAAGTCTCCATATGACACAGGCCTGTGTAACACTCTCAGCCCTGACCTCACACGGAGATAGCCAGAGAAAGTACAGGTACAGTGCAGCAATTGAACACACCCCAACCTGCTTTGGAGATTGGAACTATGATTCAGTTATACTTGGTTAGAGATTTTGGGTTACAGAGCACCATAAAACTTGTAAGACCACCCATATTTCCACAGTTATGTTATGGTTACAACCATGAGCAACCTAGAAAAAAAAGTGAATTTGTTTTGTTATGGTTACATGCTGGCAATCTCGATGACATTCAAAAGCAGGAGAACATAATAATGAAAGGCTGCTCTTCTGCCTCTAAGAATATTTCTCATGTTTTCTTGTTCTGAATGGACCACTGTAGCTTGTAGAAATCAAAACACCTATCCAAAATAATTGTCATAATGTATCATTATGGGAATAAGCCTATATTGCCTATATATACTGAAATATCATACCTCATCCTACTGCAACGTGCAGGTAGTACTAAAATAGTATAAAAATGGTACTGAGCCTTATTCCATCTGATTTGAACAAATTACTTTATACCACAGTTAAAAATGGCTTAGCTTTTAGGAAATTTAGTGAAAAATTACCTCCCCCCCCTACGCAAACACTCTGCAGGCTCTGCTTATGGAAAATTATTCTCACAGTAAGCAGCTGTACATGCTGACAAACTTGTTCTTTTCTGGTTGCCTAGCTGTCTACCAACCTCCTCTGGCTCCCCGCCACGACCTCTGTGAAAGAGCTGCTATAGCAGCAGCAAGTATTTTCCCAGGAAGCCTTATTAACTGTGCTGTAGGTTTCTAGCTTTTGAATAGCAACTCATCGTACTGTAATTATTGTGAAAGTATTTTAAATGCAGACATTTGGTTTCATCTTTTAAATAGACATGACAAAATGCAAGGCCAAGAAACCCAGCCGGACAAAGCAGGTCAGCGTTGTGTGTTCTGCTGTTGCAGCAAACACTGCAAAACCAAGTCTAGTTTTAGGAGGTGGACTCTGGGGATGCTCTCCAACTTCAATGTCACCTCCCCCCAGATTAGCCACTAGGTTCTCATACATGTTTACAGGGCACTTGGGCATGAAATCTGGATGGGGCTTCGGGCACTACTGTGCTACACATACAGCAGTATTTTAATTAGAAAACGAAAAAAGAAAAAAAAATAGTTCTCACAGGACAACTTCTTCTTCTTCAGGCTGAGTTGATGAGCACGAGCAAAGCAGACACCCACATAAAGCACTGATATCATTTGTATGTGCCATCTTCACATACCATGGGGAGTCCTTAACTGAAAGTAATAATAGGGTAGCCAGGAAAGTACCAATTAAAATAACTCAGCTGTCTGTGCTAAATTCTAGATATTCCTAAGGTCTTGAGGAAATTAGATTATCTTTACTTACTAGGATGCAACCAAAAACAAAGATTTACTTTTAGACTTGCTTATCTCTGAAGTGAAACAACTGGACAGACTGCACATTTTCTTGTTGATGTATCATACACATAAGCAACAGTCAATTGACTACACATAGTTTTGGGAAAAAAAAAAAAGATGTTTTTCATCCATCTTCTCAAGCGAGTTTGCAGCATGTTCAATTTCATTTTGTTTATATTGTTTTAAAGCTCCTACAGCATACATTTGTTAAGCTTCTAGATTTGTTAAGCATATTCTCTTTTTCCTATAAAAACAATATAGTTCACTGCACCAGTGGCTCTAGTTGGCCTGGAGCTGATACAAGTAAACTCCCCAAACACAAAAATCAGGCTGATCAAGATACGCATGTTCTCAATCTTGCTTTATGAGGTAGAGCCAGACTCCTTCAAGAACACTGATTCATAAAGACTGCTCTTTTTCTTTTTTTTCCCCTAAATATTTGCATCACCTAGCAAATCCACACAGAAGCAAGACGGTTAAAGAAGTACCAATGCACCAGACACAGTCTGATGCAACAGAGAAGCCCCAGGTCTGGACCCACCTGCCAGACAAACGCTGACCTTTGATGGGATCTCACCCCTTTGGCCTCCTGCAGGCCATCAGCAGCAAAACAGGACCAGCAGGACGTGGCCAGCCCTGACACACCACAGGGCTGCAGTAAGGCTCTGTGAGCCCCAGCACAACCCCAACAGCAACCAAGGTGGGGTTCATGCCTATTCCTTAGGGTCGTTATATGGCAGATACAGAATTAAAAAAGAAAAAAAAAAAAGAAAAAAAAAAGAAAGAAAAACTACAAGAAAGTTACTGAGCCATCCGTCAGGATCCAAATTCAATTGTTGCATTACATATTTGCTAACTGTTCATTGACTTGTTGGGAGTAAACTACTGGTCTCAACCCAGCTCTTAGAGAGCGAGTATGTACACAGCGCTTAGCGCTTACAGTAAAAAGGGTGGAATTTGAGTGCACTTGGCGGTGCTCCCCCTCGCCCGGCGAGGACAAGGCTTCCTGGTCAGAACCACGCTGATAAGGGTGGGAGGTCAGGCACGCTGACGTTTCAAAGACAGAGGAAGATTTCTGTTGTCAAGGAAATGTGCTCTTAACAACAAATTTGCAGATCGCACTAAGGAAAGAACATGCCTTTCCTTTTCTTTTTAACTGGTGAAGTTCTTGAGCTTTACGGTGGCTGATTAACGGCTGAAGGGAGATTTCATTACATTGAATTTAAACACTGTCAGGAAACACAGAGGAAGGAATAAATGTTCCTTTTAGTACCTGTGGATAAATCAAAATGAACTTATTTACTCCACTCATGGTTATAGCTGGGTGCAAACTCAGACGTCACTCCTCTGCTGAGGTATAAAGCAAGCAAAGAGAATAAAAACAGCGTTTCAACAAACCTCATGATATACAGTTTTGAAGATGAGCTTTGATGCAAGGCTAGATGCTAGCTGGGCTGGGGAAATAAAAATGTTTTCCTTTAATTTGCTGAGCAGCTATGGAACCATTTCACAGTTACTGCAGGCAATGATCAATAAGTAAGTATTAAGAGGAGAAAGAGGATGCCTCAAATTCCAGTATGTTGTTTGGTTCACCTTCTCCGCAGTCTTGAAAAGAAGAGCAATACAGTCCGATGCTTCAGGCCACAAAGGAACTGTAGAGGAGCTCTTGAAGAGCTAGATCTCTCCATGACTGATATCAAAGTTAAAACAGAATTGCCTGTATCTTACTCCAGCATATTCAAGGTATGAATCTACATCCAAAGCAAAATCAATGTTATCCTTTACTGAGCAAAATGGAAGGGCACAAACTACCTTCCTTCAGGTAAACAGCCTGGGGTCAAAAATGAGAGCTAGAAAAGATATGGCAAACAGAAAGACATGCGTAACACGCACTGCAGGGAGAGAAAAAGTTTCACCTGGCACCAAAGACGGCATTCGTGCAAGAAATTAAAGAGCTTATTGTCCCACGGCACTAGTTCTCACGGTGAGGACACTCTGCTGCGCAGCCGCCCCACAAAAGGGGAGGATTTTTCCTACTGACACAACATTTCCACATCGACGTGGAATCAGCAGAGGCTTTCCTGGCTGATTATTACCTGCCTGAAACAGGTAATATAAAATCTCTGCAAGAAAGGAAATGCAGTGACTGAATCTGAAACGAGCCGTAACTTAATAGATGATTCAGTTCCCTCCAGAGCGGGCTGGGATTCCTAAACACTTAAAGGTTCAGTGCACAGAGAGTAGAAGTGAATGAACCTCTGGTCATTAAAATAACTAATATGTTATTTGCCATCGATTCAGTAATGATGCAAACCCAGTCCTCTTTGACGAGGCCTCTGTTGAGAAAAACAACATGGTTTACTCAAAAAAAGAGAACTTCTGTCTTCACGGCTCAAAACCCACTTCCAGCCACAAAGAGAGTTCCTTTTTTTGGTTACCACAAGCGGTTTTGCAGTAAGCGGACCAGCATTTCCTACGGGCCCAAGCAAAAAGGGTGTTGAGGAAAATAAGCCCGTTGTCCCTTCTGTTCATTCTTGGGCTGCCCTGTTGACATACCCCTCCCCTGCGGTGACAGTAATCACAGGCTCTCACTCCTGATCTCCCCCAGCCATGTTCGTGCGGTCGCTGCAGCGAGGTTTGCACTCATCCCAGGCTGCTCCACTTGTCACAAAGAATAATATGAGATGGAACAGAGGCGGCAGGAATTTTTTTTTCTATGGAGAGCCACATTCTCCTTTAACCCTGCTTGTTCTTCGGTGTAATCAACTGTCTCTTCATCTTATGGAAAATAAAAAAAACAAATTGTGTGATGTAAATTCAGCATTCAAGCAAAATAAAGATCTGGGAAATGCAGTGACACTACTAAAAAAAATAATAAAACCTTGGAGAACTAACTTCTTCTTGCATTTAGACAGCAGAGACTTTGATAAAGCCTTTAAAATATATTATGACTCGTACCACTAGAAAAATGAACTTTAAACAGAACGTTTTCCTCACCTTTTTACTCCATTTTCAATTGCCAAATGTTATTTCTGAAATTGTGTGAATATTTAAACTCTGAAACTCAAAGTATGAAAGTATGAAAAAATACTGTAGAGGTCCACATCTAAAGACAAAATTCAGTTATACATTTTCTGTCAGAGAAGTCTCATAAGGATAACCAAAATTGTTTATTAAATAAATATTTATAATATACATCTTTAAAATCATTACACTTGCTTATATTGATAGACATTACATCACTTCCAATGTATTTCGGTACCTTGGTGCTAAGAGCTCATATCCTGAAATGACAAAATACGAAAGAAGAGCAGCTTCCCATAAAGCTCACAGATATCAGCAGTAGGTAACACAGCTTGAACCCTAAGGACTACAGTGAGAAATTCAGAGAAAAGCCTCAGATAAACAATGACAGCAATTTTCCTAAGAGAGGTCAGAAAGAGCACTGCGATTTCTTCAAAATATAGACAGGTAATTCTAGTCAGAGGCTTTCCTTGAGAGAACTTTGCTTGAAATCAGATGTTTTATGGAGGAATAGCAGCTCTTTGCCAATAATACTGCCAATGTAAACATCAAAGGCAAAAATATAGTTTTCAGTGGGTCCCTTGGACCTATCACCAGATACTGGCTTTTCCATTTCCCTTCAGAATTTGCTGTTGCACCATGATACAAAAACAGAAACAGCTTCTGCATAATTAATGAAACACAGGACCTGAAAATAGTCCTGTTTTCCTCCCTTTGCTGCCTACCCCTATTAAAAAAGCCAACAAAATCCTAACAATAGAGCCTGAACGTTAAAGGGCCTTTACAAACAGCTACCAGCCAGCTGGGCTAAGAACAGTATGCAGCAAAACGTATCACCCGTAACGCCCAGAACTCTCTTTGAATTGCAATATCTACATAATAAGGAACAAAGAGTAAAAGTTAACAGAAATGAGAAAAAAAGTCAATGAACGTAAGTGGTCAGAGAGGTGAGGACAGTACCAGGATGTACCCATTGAAGGTGTACTATAATTTTAGCTATTTACACAGTGATCACCAACAGAGATATGTAAATTTCCTTGAAACGGCTTTGGTTATAAAATATTTGGTGTATGAAATTATAGAAGACACCTAAAGTACCAAATGTCTCGTAAAGTGCTTCCATGTGCTTTGTCTTTTTACACATGTTCTCAAAGAGTGAAATGCTGCCCATATTCCTTACCTACAATATTTCCCCTTCCACTAAATATGCACATACTCAGACAAGAAAGAAATGAAAACTGAAGAACCTAGGACTGCTGAAAAGTACTTCGGAAGCACTGGTTCCTACTGTTTTTCCTTTGCAGCGCAGCCCCAGGCCACTTCTGCAAAATCTGCAGATTGAGGAGTACTGCACATACATATGTTTCAAATTCTTTTTATGCTGGAAGCTCAGGATTTTCCACTATAATGTCCTTTCCTTACACTTTTGGACACAGCTACAGGCTCTTCAGTACAGGGGAAAGGGCCTATAAGCAGAGCACGAGCACTTGCCATCTGTTCCCACCTGATCTCTACAACATACGAAGTCAGTACAGCTTTGTACAAAGACTTGCATCCACAGGTTTTCCTCCTGTGCTTCTCTAGTTCTTCCCTACAATACAAAGGAAGTAAATCAGCACTGGAGGACTGCTTTAGCACCTTCCAGATGGACAATGAATTTATTTATGTGAAGCCAACATATTCTTCGCCTAAAAACACTGAAAGAACCAGCAAGCTGCTCACTTCGACCTCTGATTTCCACCTTTGCGTGAGCAAAGCGCGAGCACTTCTTCCTCGCAGCTGAAAGCCAGGCCGGGCGCAGGGCAGCTGTGCCCCGCGCATGGAGGAGGCCCGCACAGCTCTCCCGCCTCCGCCCCAGCCAGCTGCGCCGCAGGGAGAGCAGCGGCGGCCGGCAAGCCCAGCCCAGCCAGGCCGCTGGCTGCGCGCACCGCTTCTCCTCAGCAGCGCACTGTGGACCCGGCTCCCCCATCCCGCCCCGGGAGAGCCCCAAGTCCCCACCGCGGTTCTCAGGCGTCTCTCACGGCAGCCGACTGCAGCAGGCTGGGTGACGGCCGCCCCCGGTAACGAGCTTCGCTCCGGGCAACGGGGCCCTTTCACGGATTTCGGGGCCTTCGCCCCGGACCCGGCGCCCCACGGCTCCCGCAGCACCCAGCGGCGCCCCCCGCCGCGCTCCCCCTCACGCCCTGCCCCGGCGGCTCCCACCGCCTCCGGGACCGCTCCTTCCTCCTCTTCCTCCTGCCCGCTCGCCGGCCCCGCCCGGCCAGGTGCTGCGGAGGAGGCCGCGGGCTGCCCAGGCGCGGCCCGGCTGGGCGGCAG
>Ga0065711_1001416_pt1 | contig 43530 bp, 19 predicted proteins | sample Hoacrofraction12_FD_59098 | JGI IMG/M metagenome (GOLD analysis project Ga0065711, IMG submission 59098) | Hoatzin crop microbial communities from Cojedes, Venezuela - Epithelial fraction 12 v2 (version 2) | ecosystem: Host-associated > Birds > Digestive system > Esophagus > Crop | place... | reverse complement strand
TTCTCGCCCCCTCGGCCAGCCGTAAACCCCCTTCCCCCCGCCAAAAGCCAGTGCCCCCGGTATCAGAACGGCCCGGTCGGCTCGGCGGCGCGCCCGAGGGGACACCGGGCCCAGCGCGGGGGCTCTGACCCAGCCAGGCGCCCGCTCCGAAGCGGCTCCTTTCCCCCCTTTCCCCGCTCCGCTTTTAGCGAATATTTCTTTATTTGGTCAAGGAATCCTATCGACGACAGGGGAAAAGTTACGGTTGTATCTCATTTAATGTAAGGGCAAGGGGGGGACAAACCTCTCTCCCCCCTCTTCTTTGCCGGGCGCGGGTTCGAACGCACCGCCACCAGCTCGAGGGCTGCGGCCGGAGGGGCTGCGGGGTCCGGGCAGCGCGGGGTGCCGAGGGGGCTCCCAGGGGGCTGCGACGACGCGCCGAGCTTGAAGCCGGCTTGCTTCTCCTTTGCTTCCCGCCCGCACCGCATAGAGGCTTTTTGGTTTTGTCTCGAAAACCCCACAAGCGTGGAGCGCGGGAAGGCGGGCGGGTGTGACATCGCCCAAGACTGCACGAAGCCTGGGCCGGCCCTCAGCGGGCAGCCGCCACCGCGGGACGAGCGCGGAGCTCCGCGTTGTCCCCGGCGTCTCCCGGGGGCAGGGGCACGGCACCCCGGGGCTGGGTGGCTCCTCATCCCCACACCCCCCCCGGCCGTGCGCTTCTAAAGGGAGATCCGGAGAGAAAACTCCCGGCGAATGTCCCCCTCCCTCCTCTGTCGCTCCCGCTGTCCTGCGGCGGAGGGAGAAAGCGCAGGGCTCTGCTGCTGGGAGCTGAAGCCGTGCTTCAGGGGTCGTGCCTGCGGGGCAGAAACCCGAGCCAGGTCCGAAGGGAGGGGTGCGGGGAGGGTCACTCCTCCGAGGCTTTCCCACGGTCGCTTCGCCACCGCCTTCCCGCCGGGGTACCGAGACACCCGTGGGGAGGTAAGAAACCGCCTCCGTCACCGGCTCCTGGGAGCCACGGTAACTGCGGGGCGGCGAAGGTGGAGAAGCCGCTGCTCCCAGTGGGCAGGAGAAGCGATTCGTTCGTACGGCTGAAGCCTGGTGATCTGCCTGCCAAGAATTTCCCTGGAAGTGTATTTTTATGTGCAATAAAAAAAAAATAATCCCCAGAACTGACAGAATCGGAATTACAGATGTATTGAAACTACACAGGCGTACCGAGCGCGGGACGCACACACCGCGTCTCGCTGTGGTTTGTACTGTAGGCATACGTGTGCGTGTTTCCTCTTCCCAGCAGGCTGCCTTCGACCTGGTGCAGACAAAGGCCATCTCTCTGGTCACGCTCTCAGCCGCGCTGGTGGGCAGTTCGCCTGTTCCCTCCAGCGTTTTGAGTTTTGCTAGGCGGTGGCGGTTCAGAGATTCCAAGGAAAGCAAAGAAGAGATGAAATCACGGCAGTCAGAAGAGATAAGTCGTACCAACCCCCAAAATAAATGAAAGGAATTAGATGGGAAATGTGCCTTTTGATAGTGAATAATTTAAATGATTAATTATATCTCCCTCCTTTATTTTTCTTTTCTCTCTTTGCATGTGCTTTAATCTGACATTCATGCAGTGACTAAAACTTACTTAGGCCTCTGTCTGCCAATCAAGACCTGAATCTGTTTTCACAGTTGCTTCAAATTTTTGCATTTTTATCATAAAAACATCCCAAATGGGAGTTTGCAAGTGTAAATACCAGGGCACCTGACTCTAGTTGTTTCTTCCTGCAAGATTTACAAGCGAAACACAGATTTTCTGGTCTTTTTTTTTTTCTAAGTAATATTTTTTTAACCATTTCCAGTTACAGGAGAAAATGTAAAGATGTCTTGGCACATCTCTCTCTCTTTTTTCTCCCCTTTGCATTCCAGTCATTCTTTTTCTGCCCATAAACTGTTACTACTCTGCAAGAGCCTGATTCTGCACAGCCTACTGAGCCTGTTTTTTTTGTTGGATGCAGGAAGAAATCCTGTCAGATGGGGTCTTCAATGTACATTCACGAAACAGAGCAAAAGCCTCTCTCAGAATGTGCTCTGGAACAGCAAATAGTTACTTTTCAGCTGTGGATTACATCTGCCTCTGAAAAGAGGACCACAAATCATTGGGTTTTTAAAGGTTCCGCATGAGTTGTATATTAATCCCAGTTTCCCTAGGGAAGGATTAATCCCAGCTTCCCAGTTGTGTGGCTACAGGCAATGTTGATGGGGTTGGGGGCAGGGGAGAAGGGAGATGGGGAAAGGAGAGGGAAATTACGAAGATATATCGCAGGAATACATGGCCTGAGTGGCAAGGAGCCGTAGGTACTTAAGTTTCAATACCTCTTCTACCTCTGTCACCACATGCGAGTTGAAGCAAATCACTTCAGCTCACTGTTTTGGTTTCTTCATGTGTAAATTGGGAATAATGCTGCTGCTTTTACTCCCAAGAGGGCTGGCACACTCGTGTAGAAACTCCTGCTCAGCCCTCAGTAGTGAAAGGAGATCACCTGGGCACCTGAAAGCAGTGGCTGATCCAGGAGATCCAGTGGAGTGTGCAAGAGAAATTTATGTTCACGTGGAATTCTGTTCCAGCCCCGGCAGTTGTGTTGAGAGATTGAGTCCGAGAGCCCAGCATGCATCTTTTCTCTACATTCCTATTCAATGACTAAACAGGAGGAATGGCATGGGCCAAATTCATCCCTGCTGGGACTCCAATGACATCAGTCATCTTTATAGGAGTTTTTTGAATGAAGTCAATTGGGTTTTACGAGGACCGAGTTTGGCCACATGCATATTTAACTGCTCAAAGAACTGCAGCAGTGAAGGAAGCTTTGCTTGTCTTAGAATCATTTCTGAGTCTGGGAGACACAAGCTAAGCCATTGACCTGTTTTGCACAGTCAAGCTTACCTTGTTTAAACTCAGGGAGCAGCTGATATGTGGTCAGCATCCAGCAGAACTTAAAAAAACCCCTAAACCAGCTGCCCAAAATGTTCACAGCTTTTGCTGAAACTCTGCATTTGTCCATGCCGCTTGGTGCAGCATCATGCCACGGAGACCCAGCAGACATGTCTATATGACACAGGGCAGCACCCTGCAAGGACATTGGCATGAAGCCTGCAAGCAGAAGGGTGGCTTTAGCACGATGCTGTGCTGGAGCTGTTTGGCTCTGCCCTTTGTTAGGCCTAGCTGTTCCAGAATCCCCGTCATGGCCTGTACGTCTCGGTCACTTCCAGCTCACACCTCCCTTCAGACTGCTCTCTGGGACTTTAACTCCTCTGCCAGTTATACCTGATGAGAACATGGTAGATCACTATAAAAGGGTGTTCCTTCCTCTACCTGTGCCTTAGCTGCTGGTGCTGACTCCCCCTACACCTTATGCTTGTGCTTTGCTGGAGTCTGATATTGCACCAAACATACAAAAATGTTTATACTAGTATTATAGTTCCTGACACAGTAGCTATCGAAAAGTAAAACAAAGCAACAATTTGATCAGTGACAGTGATTATCAAAAGTTTGTCTACAGATCTTGTCACCACTAAGTAGTTACATTATTTGCAAGGTTTATTGGTTCTGCATTCTTACTGTATCTTCTAAGGAATGAGTCAACTTGAACAGTTAGAGAACTGTATTGCTGAGTGGCAGAATGTGTCCTCTGATCATGTAAGGCACCTCAACTATTTTCCAAGGGATGAATGTCGTATCTCTTTTCCTGATTTCTAACTTGCCTTCTGTCTTTACTAGATCTTTGGTAATGGAACTCACATTTAATTTTCAATATTTTTGCACTATACGTGTGGAATAATGGAACCTGAGTTTATGGGCTTGTTCTTCTCTTTTACAGCAGTTTGACTTGGCTGAATCTAGTGGAGCTGTTCTAGTTTACAGCAGAAGTAGTGAGAAGAGAATTAGACTTACTGATGGTTTTGCTGAAGCCACAAAATCCACATTGATAAGACCCACTATCACTTTTTGTCTACATTTAATCTTCCTAAGTTTTATTTTACCACTTTGTCTTCTGTCCCTATCTGTCTGTATTTCATACCAGGGTAAATTGGGGAGAAAAAAAAGAAAGAACTTGTTACTGGCTTTTCAACAGGAATATAATCTTGTACCAGAGAACTGATACCTAGTTTTCCCTTTTTGTCCTTCAATCCTTATTTCTCAGGCAATAATACTTTTTTTTCCTTCGTATTTTTTTTGCATTTGCTAATACTTCTTCTTGTCTAATTTTTGCTTCCTCTATGTCTCTAGAGTTCCTTCCATGCCTGTCTCATTTCTCAGTTTGTATTTTTACCTGTTACTCAGCTCCCCTTTAGTTTGCCTACATGTTGCTGCAGCTGTAATTTTATTTGTCACATCACTGGACCAGTTGACTCTATTTCAATATGGCCTTGTTTTGGCTACCCTTTGGCCTTCTGCATCAAGTTCAAGTTAGTGTCTTCCAGAACAATACTCAGCATGAATCTGTCTTTCTCTACGTCTCTGAATTCATTCATCTCTTCTTCCTCTTGCTTCCTTCACTTGGTTCAAACAACCACATAATTACCACTGTTCTCTCATCATGACATCTCTTCTCTTTCCAGCCCTTTGACTTCTAACTGGGGCTGCTCAAATCACATGTTTTGGGTGAATGATTAATCTGTTTAACAACTTTTTTTCCATTCAAGAGATGTCCAGACACAGCATGGCATTTTTCCAAATGTATGTGATGATATTTCAGTTGATGTATGTTTTGTAAATTCTTTTGATGCTGTTTCTTTATCTGTTTGTTCTCCAGGAGTTCCGCACCAGGCTGCAGAAAAGTCTTAGGTACATTTTCAGAAAACAGAGGAGAAAACTTCCCAATAAGGAAATATTAAAGTAAGTAAAAGCAGATCTCATCTAAAGTTATATTAGGTAGGAGGGGTCTGTGTGCTAAATGCCGCCCTTAAGGAATAACTACATGCTGATAAGTATGTTCATGATCCTGCTGTCCTTCCTCACCTGCTGTAGCCACTGAGGCTGGTCAGACACATGTTCAGAGGAAGGACAGTACTGCACTTCAGAGAATGAAGCAGGACATCAGTGATACACAACTATACAGGGCTGTGGGAGTCTTCCTCTGCTCAGGGAAAGCCTCTTTCAGGCTCTTCAACCCCTTGTTAGTTGAACTCTCAAACCTCACAAGTAACAACCCCTCGTGTTTCTTCCCAAACTTGCCCAGGCTGCTGGGGCCACTGCTGTGGTCCAGGCACCGTCACCTCTGTCCTGCAGGTTTTCCTCTCTGCTGGTTGTCTCTGCTGTTACAGAGACCTCCTGCAGCCTCACACTGGTAACTCTTCCAGCCTGACACTCAGCTGGTCTCACGGGGATGTGCTCATGGGTTAATATGGCTGACCATACTGCCATGAGGCCTTAAGGATGGATGTTTTCATGTGGGGTGAGTTCCGTTGTAACCAAGCATGGTGACAGAACAGCTAATTGCACTTTCCGATTTTTCTTTCGCGATTGTTTGATCTGAACTTTACTGAAATTCCTCATTGCACCCAAGATGATTTTTTTGCAGCTTCAGATGGGAAATTTTGTATTATGAGTAAAACCATATCATCTATGGGCCTCCAAGTTCTTCTCCCTAGCTATTTCTTTACATACATGAAACTTGGTTTATGTAAGTGCTCTTGAAAGGACTTGAAAAATATAATCTGTGGCAGAAGGAGAAATCACAGACCTTCAAGAATGTGCCACTTTCCACCACTTTCCTTCGAATTGTCAGTCAATTCTTTTGGTGTCTATTGTGTACTCCTTTCACGTTCTTCCTTAAAATGCAGTGCTCCTAGAAAATGACTTATCCAGCGCTTTACAAACAGCTCTGGCTTTTACCGCTCATCACATGCATTGCTGGATGTCTACTGAGCATCCAGCGAGTTGCTGGATACTGTTGGTATGCCAAATTTAGACTGTGTTATGAAGGCTGCCCTGCACAGCTCTGAGCACAGTGTTGGTTGCTGGTCTTAGCAACCAATATATAATTAAGAAGCTGGATATTTGGTGATTCTTAAAGAATAATGACTCAGCTAACCCTCTACTGTTAATTTCTTCATTAGCACAGGCATAGATCCAGGCCAAGAGCTGGTTTTCCCTTACGCATTCATTTGGTGACCATTTGGATATGGCTTAGGAAACAGTTAGTGGTTCTCCAGCAGTTTGGAATAGTTTGCTTCCAGATGTTTATTTCCCTCAGTGGATTAATACGCCTATTTCAAAATACTGCAAAAAGGAAAACTAGATTTTCAAAATGGGAAGGAAGAACATTCATAGTGACAAAGTATTTTCATCAAACTCTCTTTTTCCTGAACCACAAAGGAAATGTGGAGAGTTTCCTTGACTTTCCAATGTGCCTAGCCAAATATATAAACTATATAAAACATAACAGAAGCAATTGCATCAGTTGGGGAAAATGGAAGGGGAAAGCAGATGGTGGTGTTAATATCCCTAAACACAACCTTTCCACTGAAGTAATATCAGCCTGATCATCACATTATGGAAGCAACACTAACATTCTGCAAAGATTTCACTCACTATAAAATAGTCGGCAAGGAGGACTCAGTGCTTGGTGCCATTTAGTCAGAAGCCCTGTGATCCATGAAGTTTCTTGCTCTTTCCCTCTGGCACGTAGACTTTTTGTCATTTTTACCGAAGTCTTCTATTACTTACAAGGTGGGGATTTTGTGTCTCTTGAGTTTGGGGGAAACACCTATCACATAGCTACCCATGATCTTAAGGAGACAGACCTTGCAGTCCTGGATGGATGGCACATACTATCCTGTTCTCCTGGGATGCAGCGGGTAGGTTCCCTTCGACAGCGATCTTGCTAAAGTAGAATGAACACGGGTAAAGTTGATCGTAGGGGCAAAGCACTCATTACTTCTGGCAGTCCTGCAAGGGCAATGAGATGCATCAGAAGGGACTGAAGAGCGAACAAGAGAACAAGCCCACCTTCCAGGCATGCCAGTTTGCTTGCAATCCCATGGACAAGCAATGAAGCAGGTATGCTGGATACAAGTTTGCCCAGAGCTGGCATATTTCTGTGACCCATTCTTGCCACCGTGGAGAACATAGAAGACAAAAGATCAAGAGAGGTTAAGCTAAACCTGGAGGTGTGAATACGGATTTGAAAGTCAGAAGTCCAAAGCCAAACTTCTAAACTTAAAATGTAAGCACCAAACTCATGGTGTCCCAATTTTCAGAGATACAGATTGCCAGAAAGTCCCAACTGAAGTCTTTGTTGGCTGCAGGTTCTTAGCAGTTACAGCATTGATTTTGGCACTTAAATTCAAAATTGCTAGTTGACTTCAGTAGGGCTACCCAGTTTATAAATCACTCCTTGCATTTGGCCCAATCTTTGTAGATGTCCAGATGGAGAAGAGTGTGACCCAAAGGTGGATTTGACAACTCCAATATGCCTTAGGTCGAACATCTGTAGAGAACATGTGTCTGATTTCCTTACAACTTCATTGTTTCTGTAGACGGTGTATTCAATGCAATGTTATATCTGCTACTGAAATAGCTGAATGCAAATACCAGGAACCTCTGGGAAATTTTAGTTAATAGGAAAATAATCTAAAACAAATTCATCCAGTTATACAGCCAGGAGAAAAGAAACGAAAATAAAAGGAATTACTGATCCAACCAAGTAGGCACAGAAACGAAATCCCTCTAGGATTTTCTTTTTAGTTTCTCCAACTTCTATTAATTTAACGAGCAAACTAGGTCAGCAGCACAGTTTTGTTATGAATAAACCAGTGCCATAGATTCACTAATGTTAAAGTGTCCAGGCATTCAGCATCATTCACTGTTCTGCTGAGGGAGCTGTGGCACAGCAACTCTGTATTTGGCTTTAATCCTAATTCAGACATTCAGCCCTTTGAGTCCATGTAACACAACTGCTGTAATGAAAACCTAACTATAGAGAAAGCAAACTGAAGTATCACAAAACATCAATTAGCCTTGCTTTCAAGGGTAAGGGAAATAGTGTAAACTGCATTTTAAGTTCCTAAATTTGGATTTCACACTGACAAAAGACTGGGAGGTCAGACTGACATGTGGAAAGTTTTGCATCTCACTCCCATTACCATACTGATGTATTCACTTCTACTCTTCAACAACATCATCAATAATGAACTTAGTTGCAAAATTCGAAGAAAGAATACAGGTGCTGTTTTCTTCATATGCTGTCTCTTGCTTTGAGGAAGGAAAGCTTACTCACTGTCAGTTTAAACTGGTTACTGAAAATCTCCCTGGACCACAAGCTGATAGTAGTGCTTAATACAAATGGTATTTTATTTCTTATGTGGTGGGTGGAGATCTTCATGGGAGATTCTCCTCCATGAAAGAGGTTTGAGCAGTATTTAGAATTCTGTAGCACTTCTTCCTATAGGCATACAAAGGACTTTTGAATCAACTCATCCTGAATTTATAACCTGTCTCTTTGTACTTTTGATTAAAAAAAGAAACTACTGGACGCTGAAAGGTGGTTAAGATATGCTAAGTCTGACTCTTGATTTCCAAAATAGCATGTATCCATCTTTGAGGTTTTTTGTTTTGTTTTGTTTTGTTTTTTTTTTTTAATGTTACAGCTATCAGGAACAGGAGCTACCAAATCCTGTTGCAGATATATGCCATCCTTCATATGGGCATTGCTGAGGGCAGTAATTCCTGCCTGAACATGCATAAATGAAGAGGTGTGTGCATGGCTCCTTGGCTGCATTCATGTACCATTTTGTGACCTGTGGCGACCTCTTGGTCTAGAGGGTAGAACTTACAGTTTTTCTCAACTAAGGGATATTTTCATGATTTCTGTGATCTTGGAAAGGTTTAATCCCTCAAAATGTGGAGAAATTAGTTGAGGAAATTAACTGGAGATTTAACTCTTCCACCTTTTCTGCTGATGTGAAGAGTGATTTGCTGAAGGAGAATTTGCCACAAAATGGGAGTTGCCTTTAAAAAAGAGAGTTGGTTGTACTGAAGACTTGTTTGACCACTTTATAGTACAGGCCATCTCATAAAATTTCAGATTCAGAACCTTTTCTCATTTTCTTTTATTTTTACTCTGTTTGTCATGGGAACAGTTCACAGTGACAACAGTCACATATCGACACCCCTGAAGGCAGTGTTCTATGTACAGTGTCTTGAAGAGACACCAAAATCAACAACACTTGTGATCTAGGATGAATTAGAAAATGAATCAAACCCCTTTATTCAAACTGGCCATCATTTTTAATTACCACTGATGTTTCTCTACCCACAGCATATCAAACTACGCACTGCTTGGCTTAGCGTTTGCGTCTGTAACACAGATACACCAATCTGTAACTGAAGTTTGGCAAAAGCAGAGAAAATAAAAATATATTCAGCATATTTGTTTAAAGCATGACATAAAATTAGTCAAATTAATGAACAAATATTTGCTATATCAGAGTATTCTAGTGTTTATGTTGTCCAGATGATCTTTGCTATGTAAATTTTTTGTGGACAGCCAATATTTGCTTTTCAAACTGTCACTGGTTGGACTAGCTGCCTGGCAGTATTCCTTTTTCCTGATTAGATGTGTGAGTAGTATGTCCAATGAATGCTTTTGCAGTTCTAGGTTCCACAAGTACTCACATATCCATCCTTCAAATTTGGTGTCTGAATCCTTTGTGCCAGCAAATTTCATGGAAATTGTGGCTTGGAGATATTAATTAATGATAAAAGGAAAAGGATATTTCTATTCAAAATAAATTGCACTGCTTTCCCCAGACTAACACACAGACACCCATTCTCTGGTGATAGACAATGCAGATGATACTTATAAAGAAATAAATGCACATAAATAAAACAGTTTAATTTTATTTCCTGCTTGCATACTGCGTGTGGGTGGCAGTTTATTCTCTTCTCTTATTCCAACTGGGTCAGATTCAAGTTGTACTGGAACATAGTTTGCATCTTGCCCTTTTTCTTGTGAAACTTGGGAACTTGTGGAAAGGGGTCTTTCGGCAGGAGGAAGTGTAGTGTTTAAAATTAGAGTTTGCAGCAGTGCTGAAGCCCAGCTTATTGTATTCATATGGTGGCTAGATGGTGCTTGGTTGCTCCTCTCATGTCAGCAAATCAGAAGACAGATGTCTTCTTTTTTTCTTTATTTCCAGACTCAGCAGTGAGTGTATTGTAAAAGTCAAATAAGTATCCATGTATTCAGAAGCAAAAATTATGATCCTGCTGAAGGATTTACAGTCAAGCCTGAATGTTTCAGAATTTGTTTTTGAGTCAACGTTCACACTCAGGCTTTTGTTGCAAAAAAAGGTTTGGAAATAAGGGATAAAATACTTCACTGTTGATGGAATTTTCCATATAAGTTTCTATATTTTTATTTATAGATATTTTCAAATGTTCATCTATATGATATACAAATAAGAATAATTCTGCTTTATTTTTTTGTTGATGTGTTGTAGCCATAATGTCTGTATAGACTGGTCAGAGTATGAGTTACATGTTGTGCATATGAATTTGTTGGTTTTGCCTATTATGAAAGTTAAACTATAGTTCAAACTATAGGTCAAACCACAGGCACTATGTATGGCTTAAGGGTAATATCTGAACTGCTTATGACTGGTAGACTATTAGCTCTTTAGATAACTTCTGAAGCTACATCCATGCTAGTGCACGAAGTGCATCAGGGACTGCAGTCTGACTGTAAGACCAACTGGAGCATATGAATATACAGTTAAAAGGAACAATTAACGTTAATGCTTACACAATAAAAATGTCTTATCTAATATGCTGTCAAAAAAACGGCAGTGTTAGCAATGCAATTATTTCAACCTTTTGTGATATCTGTAGGACACTCTTTAAAATTGAGAAGTATGGGAGTTGTATCATGAATATATTCCTCAGAAAGATCATCAGCTTGACTTTTCCAGCCTCATGCTAGAAGGAAGCCTGGTGGAAGTCTCGTCTGTGATGATCTGGTGTGGTTGTGGAGCTAGGCCAATGCAGTATGCTGAAGTGGAGGCTACCAGGGGTGATGGGATAGAGAGAAACAAGGAAAGTCTTTTTAGAACAGAGAACACGAAACAATAAATACAGATGCCATTCTCTAAAAAACAAAATCACTGAGCAGTTAAATACACCACAGATTATCTGGAAAAGGCTTTGCCTTGCTGTGCTGGGCAGAGCTTCCTTTCACTGCTCCCAATGGCTAGAAGAAATAAGAAAAACATAGCCTCCTCCTTCTCCCCAGGCAAATTTTCTGTTTGAAGTTGTCCTGCATCTAACAGTGCTTTTAGATTGACTTGGATACTAATCTTGGCTACCTGGCTTTTCTGTATTTTTCTCTACTGAGGAGCTAGGTAGTTGATGATCTATCGGTCTGAACATTTGTTTGAGAGCCTGTTTTGGGGTTTTCCAGTTTCCTCAGAACTGTCATCATAGGGCTCTAACAAACAAAATCTAAGTCCCTTGCTTGAGTGGACCTGTGTAACCACATCAGAACTAAAGTCCGTCTGAAACCTGGAGCTTTTGCTCTGTTTCCTGGGAGTTTGAATGCATTACTGCTAAGACAGGAGTTAAAAGAGAAGTAGGAGAGGAATCTCTTGTTTCTAAAGAGTCAGAAATAATCTTTGAAAGACGGTCCCTTTCTCATGCAGGCTGTTAAGACATGACTGAGCCCAGATTTAATAACTGTTACAAAATTTATCCTGAGCATGTTCACCCAGTGGGAGAGAGAGAGACCTCCTTCCTAGAAAGACATCATGCACCACTGTAATTGACAACATGTGCATTACATGCACAACCTAAAATTAAACTGACATGTCTCAGCGATTCCATCTACTGTTAGATCTAACCTACCACAAAGCGAGTAGCAGAGCTAGGCTCACTAGGAGCCTCGGTTTCTCCCCTAAATCTGCAATACTATGAAAAACGGGGAGTTAAGGCACAAGACTTGTCACCATTATTCTGTTTAGTATTCTGAAGAAAGATGTGATCATCAAGATGAGTTATAATGGCCACAAATTAGAAGTCTGCTCTGTTCCACGTAATGATTACTCACCGTTTCTTACATCTTCCTTTGATGCATCTAACGCTACTCATAGCTGACGGAGGTTACCTGGCAACTGATTCACCAGTTGCTGACTTACCATGCAAGGTGTTTCTAGAAATGGACCTGACAACAAAACGAAATAAAATGGATTATTAATGAGAATTAAAAGGTCATATGGTGTTTCTAGTACTGTACAAATGTGTAAGCCAGCAGAAAGACTTCTAAAGAAAGCATGACAAAACAGAGTTCATCCTGTAGATGTTTGTTAAGCACAGGGATTACTAACCAAAGGAGTCTAATTGGCTTAAATAATTCCTTCCTTATGGTTAAAAGGACTCACGGTAGCAGGCATTGTGTTGCAGGACAACATTGTTCATTTTGCTGTGTATTGTCAAAAAGAAGTCGTCCACATGCGTAGAGACTGCAATATTGATTTTAAACAGAACAGAAGCAGGCATTTGCAGTTCATCTGTCAATAACACACAGAAAGCATTTTCTTGACTTGGAAGATACTTACATTAAAAACATTTTTAGCTGTAATAGCAATCCCTGACTATTTAAAAAAAACCTAACTAATTGGAAAGAACTGTTTATCACAGCCCAGCATTCCCAGAAGGAAAATCAATTTATATAAACATGCTAAAACTGACCTATTTATGAAATGTTATGGAAAGCTGAGAGGAGAACCACAACAGATCTTTATCTTATGTTCACTGTTTTAAAAGATCAACAGTAGGGTGAAGGCTGAGACTGGTTATTGCATATGTTTTAGACGTGAATGTTAAGGTCATCTAAAATCCATTGCCAAAGCCACTGTGATTGCCAGCAAAACGTAAACCAATGTTCCAGGACTTTCACTATATGCTTAATCTGAATATGCTTCCCTTTCCACATAAATCACTTTGAATGCAGCAATCAGTTGTTCCTATGAAAGTCACTAAATATAAATGTAGATGGAAGGCTGAAAACTCTAAAGAAACCATCATAAGTAGCTGATGTAGCCCCTAAGGAAACAAATCACAAGAAGGATATATTAGTAAATGAATACATGTAAATACGCTATTTAAAAAGGAACATTTATATGCATAGGGGCAGATTTATTTTTAACGCAGTTTAATCTAGTAAATTAATATGCATGTCAGAATAATAAATGAAAAGACCAAATTAAGTCTGCAAGTTCTGTTTTGTCCGTAAAATGTCTGTCACCTTCAGAGAGCACTCTGCAGGCCTCATTTATGTCAACCAACAAGGAAAATCCCCATGTTGTTGAGATCAATTGCAAAATTACCATGGAATTCAGCAGAGCAGCAATTTCTGCCAGTCTTACTTTTACCAGGTAAAGACTGATTTGTGTAAGGACTGCACTTACCACTTTTCACTAAGTGAGAGGTCATTATGCATGGTCATGTACACTTAAGAAAGACCGTGAAAGTGCAAAACAGCCTCTTTCTGTCATGACCTTTTTGTAACAGGTTGGAAAAGTTCATTTATGTCATTTGTTCATCTCCATTATGTCCAGAGGCTTGTAGATGCAAGAGCTATATTCAGAGTTCCTCCAGGAGATTTGGCATATACTGCAGAATGCTCCCAGTTAGGAGTGGGGCTGCCTGAAGTATCTTTCAGGAGCTCCTGGTCTGTCTGTGCTGATGTTCCTGATGCCGATACAGATGCTTCTTCCGAGCACTTAGTTACCACAGGAAGATTTAGGTAATTTCAAAGTACTTTCTCCTTGCTGGAGATTGCAGCTCCCAGGCTTAAGTTCTAAAGTTTCGCTAAAGTCAATGCAAAGGTGAGCCAAAGCCTTAGGCAGCATCTTTATTACAAACTTAGAAAATTAGAACCGATGGGAATGTTGACATGAAGTAAAATAATTTTGCAAATGAGTGAAGCTCATGAAACTTCTGGGAAGTGTGAGACAGAAATTATAGAACAGTGCCCCAGAAAAGGGTTTTATTTATGATGTTGCACAGTAGCATTGCTCTAAGCTAAGACAACCACCATATAAACATGGATTTTTCTATGAGTGTTAGCTCTCTTCACTGAGAAACTAGGTGAGAGATAAAGGGAAGGTAGACAAAGCAAAGAAGAAGCAAGGGAAAAAGGCTGACAGAAAAAACAAGGAGAGTGCCAAAGCACAGAAAATAGTGTTTGTGTTTAAAAGAAGAACTTGAGGCTGTGCCAAATCAGAATTTTCTTTAGGAACTTGAGAGCTGAAAAGCTTCATGAGTGTGCACAGATCATTTGAGGAGGGAGACACTGCAAGTTCACTTTAATGTACTGTTACAAGGCTGGGGAGACAAAATGGAGAAAAGAAAGAAGTTGGCTTTAGCCATCACTGTAATGAACTGAGGAAGGTTCATTGGATAGAAAATGAACCTTAGCCATTCTTTCAGTAAGCCTGGCTCAAGCAGAAGGTGTTTAGCAAAACCCAGTAGCAGGCAGGGGATTTCATATCTCTTATGTTCTAGGATCAATAAATAAATCAATGAAACGCATACATAAGCAAACACATAAACCAATGAGATTCAGCTGGTGGATTTGCTTTAGCTCTGAGTTTGCAGTGAGAGGCTTCTGGAAGTTGAAATTCTTTGAAAGTCAGGCCTATAAATGGCTGAACTAACAAGGGCTTGCAGAAACTCTGTGAAAATTAATAAACTATTGGAATGGCACAAACACATTTTGACTGGATTTACACTAGAGTTCATTTCAGCCCAGGGAGTTCAGAGCTTCTGGTTTCAGTGCACTGAGATCAGATCTACATGCTTCACTCTTGTTGGGAGAAGACAGTGGATGTGGGAGGTGGTTTTGAAATTTTCTTTCCAGCTCAGTGTAAGTCTGGGTAGGTTGTGTGTGGACTATAACTGTATCAATAATATTACAAGAAATTATTTGCTTTCATTGCCATAAGCTACTAGAACTCCAATCTCTAATGTAGGCCAAAAATATGGCATCTCATTTATGGGATTTGTAAGGCAGGTAACAGTCCTCGTCCACTGCATATCCCAGTTTCTAGCCCTTCTTTTAGAAGATGAACAGTTGAATTAAGACAGAACCTAAAGTTCCCTCCCCGTGCAAGGAAATAATGAGAGCTAGGGCTGCAGAGTCTCAGTGGAAAAAGTTTCAGCCATTTCATAAGGGTTTTTAGCTCACTACAGGTGACTCTCTTACTGCCATTGAAAGTGTTCAATTCCTACCAAAAAGGATGAGAGAGCTGGGCCATTATTTCTCCCCTGTCCATCTTCCCAAATATGGATTTCAGTGTGGGGCAGTATGGTGCACTATAGTGAAAGAAACTAAATGAACTGGGAAAGGTCTGTAAAATCTTGTAAAGCTAGGAAAAAGTGAATAAGGAATGACTGTTCACCGTGTTCTCACTGTTCTTGTATGGGAATCTCCCTACTGGGCACCACTGGAATCCATTTACTGAACTAGCTGGATGACTGTTTGGCTTGGTACTGTGGTTGTTCTCATGTAGAAAGCATCACTATTCAAAATGCTAAATGACAGTGCTCTTCTGCTAGACTTTCAGGGAACTGAGAAAAAAAAAATCTTGGCCCAAACATTGCTGCTTTATATAATGAAAAATAATATTTTATCCAATATGCAACTAGATAAACTTTACAGACACCATTGTAAGAGGGAAACTCAGAGCATCCTATTTCCTCCTCCAAACACCAACACATTAACTGCTTACAGAATCACAGAGCTGGGAGGGATCTCAATAAATCACCTGCTTTTCTCCTGCTTTGACCTACTGTATTTCTGTCATTTCTGACAGAAGTAGTTCTAATCTATTTTAGAAACCCTCAATGATGGAGAGTTTACAACTTCCCCAGATATTCTATTTCCATTAGAATGTGATTTCTTAAGGTCCAACATGACTCTTCCATGTTTCATTTTCATCATACTATTTTTCAGTCTGTTCAGCCTCAACAGGAAGTGTATTATTCAAATTTTCTTTGCTGCAGTCTTTTATATGTCATTAAGTCTTTCTTCCAGTCCTTTATTTTGAAGACTACATCCTAGGTCATATTTGGGATTGGACCTTGCTCTGGTTACTCCATTCCATCTTTAGTAAAAGAAAATGTATGTCATGTAAGTGATGAAAAAAATCTATATTAAAAGTAATAACAACAAGAGAGACTTGTGTGTGCAGTGCTTCGTCCATGCAGACCACAGCTTTGGATTGGATTCCAGGGCTCTGTGTAACCACAATATTCAGGAGCTTGCAAAAGAGCAGTGGCAGGAGTAGTCTTTACTGTTCTACACTTTATTTAAATACTTCATCAAATATTTGGTAAACGTTATGGTCACTTGGAAGTCACTGATTTTATAGTTGATGTGCTAGTACATTAATTTTGCACCAAAACAGAGAAAAAAAGTAAGAGACAAACAGTTCTTACTGTCAAACTCTACAGCCATTTTTTTTCTGTAGAGATAATATGAACCTCCATGAGAATCTCTGTATCTCAGACCTGAGACACTCAGATCTGATTAACTAAATGAGGAATTTGTATTAACAGGACAGAATTTTCTAAGGTGTTTTTCTTTGAAGTATACAAATTTTAATAGAAATACTTACATCTTTGTAGTGCTGGGATAAACTTGGTCTGTGAAAGTGACTTTCATGCTCTCATAATAATTCATAGAGTTAAAGGTCTCTCTAACTTGCTTCACTGGATATCTGTTTACTCTTAGGAATACCGAAGATTTAAAACAGTATGACTCTGTCCCTTGTCCCTGATTACTAATTCAGGAGAAGTGTCATAAAAAAAAATCAAAGAAATGAAAATAAGTGGCATGACACAGTAGACCCCGTTCTAGCAATGTTGCAGCTCATGCTGGAAATGGAATCTCCAGTTTCATTTGTTTTGATGTACTGTATAAATATTTAAAGAATGCAAGCTGCAATTTTATCCAGCCTTTGCTGAATTTCAGTGTCATGTCTTGGTGGGGGTTTTAATGCTGATACTAATTAGTGTTAGAACTGCTGGTTCAGCAGACCAATGAGGGGTGTACATAAGTCCTTTTCTGCTCAGAAAAACAATTCAGCACAAGTTTGACTTGAAGCAGTGGTCCAAGTGTCATTGAAATACCTTGGAAGACAGTGAGCCTTATGTTACGAAGTTCAATGCATGCACAATGAATCTCACCTAACCTTACTCTGCACAGAAGCCTTTACTGTATTTCATGGCATTTTGGCATAGAAGAGGTAATATCGTACGCAACTAAGTAATTTACAAGTGACTAATTTTAAATAGTCGAATATCTTCATGTGAGTAACAGTGCCATTAAATAATATTTTGTGACCATTTTATTTAGAACATGTATATGCATATGAATATCTCATAACCTGCTTATTGAGAAATTAGATCCTTGTAAGACTGGAGAGCTGGGACACTCCATCACACCAACTAGCAGTGGTGTAAGATCAGCAGCTGAAGATTAAAATACTAATGTGACAGCTGTGATGGTGTCTGATGCACTGTGTCTTAAATTGAGGACCTCCAGAGATAAAAATATGAAGTGAAAAGCCTAGACTTTCTAGCATGGGTTAACAATGGACTTACATCCACCAATAAAATATGTACCATGGAGACATGTAGTCTATCTTGGAGAATGAAAAACTGCCACCTAAAAATCTGTCAGACTCACAGGGTAACTATACTGAACTGTGATGTGAAAACTCGGGGGAAATCGTAAAATACAGTTGGTCATTTGGTTGTCAGTTCAGCACACTTTCTAACTGTATGTTTGCTGAAGAGTATCCTCAGCATCTGAACAGAAGAACACATGAAGAAAGAGGATGTACCTGTGGGGTCAATTGTTTAACCACTATGACTACATTCATATTCTTAAACAAAATAAGCCAGGGCTGTTTGTCTGGCCCTGGAGCTAAGTGGCAGAATATAATTCCTATCCATGTGTCCAACCTGGATTGTTCCCTCAAAGAGGGTGGCTGTGTCCAGGCTGCTGACTGGAAGCTTTGCTTGGTTTGTGCTGTTTCCAAGCTGTATTCATGCACTGTGAGTCATCTCATGCAAAACTGTGCCTTGGGTGCACCCTAGCAATTCAATGTCAGGGACAACCACAAGACAGCACTTGCTCCTGTACCTGGCCCTGTTTTATCAGGAATGCAGATGAAATTCATGGACGAGGACCTTAATCTATCCAGCCTATATACCAGTAATGATAATAGTAAAGGAAAATGTGCGTGTGACTTGTCTCCAGCTGACTAGCTGTCAGATCATAGAATCATAGAATAGTTTGTGTTGGAAGGGGAATGGACCTTTAAAGGTCATCTAGTCCAACCCCCCTGCAAAGAGCAGGGTCGTCAACCACTAGATCAGGTTGCTCAGAGCCCTGTCCAACCTGACCTTGAATGTTTCCAGGGAGAGGGCATCAACCACCTCTCTGGGCAACCTGTTCCACTGTCACACCACACTCACTGTAAAAAAACTCTTCCATATATCTAAGCTGAATCTACCTTCTTTTAGTTCAAAGCCATTACCCCTTGTCCTATCGCTTCAGGCCCTACCAAAAAGCCTGTCCCCATATTTCTTATAAGCCCCCTTCAGGCACCGAAAGGCTGCAGTAAGGTCTCCCCGGAGCCCTCTCTTCTTCAGGCTGAACACCCCAACTCACTCAGCCTTTCTTCACAGGAGAGGAGAGGTGTAACAGTCCTCGGATCATCCCAGTGGCCCTCCTCTGGACCCACTCCAACAGGTCCATGTCTGTCCTGTGCTGCAGGCTCCAGAGACAGACACAGGATTCCAGGTGGGGTTTCACCAGAGCAGAGCAGAGGGGCAGAATCCCCTCCCTCACCCTGCTGGTCACAACATGACTAACTGTCTCAGAGAATAAATTCAAAAGTTAAGTAGGAAAAGACTTGGTTAGTTCTGATGGACTTCACCATCCTGCGTGGTTCATTGAAGATGAACTAATACATTCAAGCCATTAGTCAGTAAATGTAGCCCTGTAAGAGAAAGTACTGGTTTTCCATATAAAATGATTATTTTTTGTTTAAAGAGTAGCTCAGGAAACAGAGAAAAATATCGTTAAATGTTGCTGAGGTATTTCTGGGAGGTTAGGAGTCTCATGTCTTTGTCCTTCTCTAGCATCTAGACTACTAATGAAGACATTATCATCTAAAAAGACAGTGACCACAGGCTCCTGTACTACAACACAGCGTCCCAGTGAGAAGAGGAAATACGGGGCGATACCAAAATATATAGCCCATTACTGGAGTCTGAGGAGGGAGAAGGCAGGTGGCATCAGAACTGCATGATTTTGAGCTCCCAGAAAGCACTTCAGAAGCTTTTTTTTCCTAAAATTACTTTTGTTTTTTTTCTGACTACTTGATTTCCTTGAAAAATAAATTAAAAATTTTTGTTTTCATTAGCATCTTCCAAGAAAAACCCTTTCCCTGAAATATTTTTCCGTTCACTTCAGGGACAACATATTATGTATAACATTCCCCCTGAAAAAGCTGTCGCATGTTTAAACATACCCGTACAAAATATAGGGAATGTACTTATCTCGATTTCTTTATATATAGATGACATTGAACTGAAGTTGCTAATCTCACTTCTAAGCAAAGTTGTCTTTTCTCCATGTGATAGAACTGTCCTTTCTGGAGCTCACAAAAATATACTGCTTTATGCTATGGGTCTGACTGTCTTTAAGGCTAGGGAATACATTATAGTGAGTGTCCTCATTCTGCTCCATGAGACTTAGGTAATTCTTAGTGCTGTGTAAATAGCTCTTGAAATTTCGCCCACGGGAGATATGCAATTCTAATACCATTCTGTATTTGTTATCTCTGAACTGAAATTTACTTCCTTCAAGGAGTCTTCTGTTTTAAAAGACAGGCCTCCATTTTGGTTTTGGTGGAATGAAGTCTTGCAAAGAAAGAACACAATGTTCTCTTGTAATCTTCACTGTCATTTTTTTCTTATTTTGCAATTTCTTGCTAAATTTTCCCATGCCTCAGAATACTGATAAGAATATCAGGAGTAACCAAGAGAAAGTTCAAAGTGGAGAAGAGAAGAAACTTCCTGATTAGCAAGAAAAATAAGAATTAAATGGCCAATATTGTGACAGATCTGCAATACATGACCAGATAAAAAAAGAACAGTTGGAAAGACACATACAAAGGTTTAACAGATTCATAATACAATTGCTCTAAACCATTGTTTATAAGCCTATCCACAGAAGATAGTTTATGGACCTGCTCTGGGATTTTTCTGGTTGAAAGACAGTACATCATTCTCATGCAACTATGACCACATTATGTACTGTATGTTGCATGATTGGAGAAATTAAAAACATGATGGACTATACAGTGTGCTGTTAAATAGAAATTAGTGAACTACCATGCTAATGAGCAAATGACATATTAAACATGTTATGAAGCAGAATTAGTAGTAGAAAACTAATGACTGTTTGCAGATGACCTAGGTTTGCTACTTTGAAAGGAGAATCTTAAAGTAAAGCAAGTGCAGAGTCATTCCTTTGCTTGTACACAAGTCAATTAATTTTTGCTTTCTACAGTGTTGAGGGAGGAACCCAAGATTAGTTTTCAGAGTGTTACATGAATGAGTAAAATTAATGTGATATCGCTATCTGGAGAGTGCATTTTTACATGTGAGGATAAATTACTTTTGTGTCACTTTCAAATCTTAAATAGCCTGTGTCAAGAGAATAAAATATCCATTTAAAAGATAATTTTAATGCTTATCGGAGGTGTTTCTGTGCCAAATACACACTATTCTGTGAAGTACAGTGGTGTGTTGGTACTCTTTTGATCTCAGTATCCTTCATCCTGGTCTGCTGCCAAGGTTCATTCACTCTGCACACATCAGTTGGGACAGGAAAAAAATGAATGAAACTGAACTCTGGAGCTGAACTCACATCTCACTTTCCCTACTTCTCTGTCTGTCTGACTCTGATGTCTTCAGGGAAGATATTGCTCATTTATTGTGGTATGGGTAACACCACCCACAGCTGTGCCTTAAGCACAGACAGATGGCATCTTCCTTGCTTAGTCAAATAAAAGACAAAGTAGCCCTCTTTAAGCTTGTAGTTGGCCATGTTATGATGACTTTTCCGAGGAAGGACAGCCTGTGGCACAAATACACTACAAAGGGTAATGCAGAGTGATTGAGGTAACTCTGCCCGCTGCAGTATGTGATCACCTCAGCATGGCACTGTTAGTTCAGGTGCCAGTATTATTAGTTCAGGTGCAGCAATGTGCTAACATGGCTCTGCTGCTTCCAACATCCACTTAATTTTCCCTGCAAAGCACTGCCATGCCTTGTTCAGCTCTGCTGCATGTGACTGCACAAGGACCTGTAGAGGTGCCCTGTCTACACCATGCCTCCTTTAGATACCCATATTCACATGTATATCAACCTTTTTTTTGGATTTAACCTTCACACACCTGAAGGAGTTAGGAAATATTCTTGTCTCCTTTCCTATGAATGGAGACGAATTAATGTGTCACATCCAAAGAATGGAGGAGGACAACGGTTTACTCCCAGGCATGCCAGCAACAGGGACCACTGCCCTGACTGGTGACCCATCCTCCTTCCTTAGTTCAGTGTTTGGTTCTGTGTTTCTATCTTGTGCCCAGGTGTCTGTAGCAGGGATTTCACTGTGGATGCAGACACGAATTTTGTATTCTTAAGCACTTACCGAAGTTGGGTCTCAAACATAACTGGCTCAAATAACTTTGATGGTGAATGGACCTCTAGTAAACAACTTTGCCTTGAAGAGTTCAGCATTCTAATAGACCAGGAGGAATAAGGGTTTGCCTAAAACTGGGGTTTGAATTCACACTGTAGTGGCTCTCCCATGCCTCTGTGGATGCTGCTTGTGAGAGATGCATGCCCCTGTGCAAGGCAACTTACTCCAAGATAAATCACTTCACATCTGTAGCGTACTACGGCCCAATTGCTGCCCATTGAACTACGGACATCTAACACTGATGTAGGGGCTGGCCTGTGACCCTGCAACCAAGCAGCACAGCTCACGGCCACCAAGACAAGCTCTCTCAATCAGCACAATGCAACACCGTCCATATTGCCTACCTGGCTGCTGCAAAGCGCAGTGGAGCCTCACAGGGAAATAATAGCCAAGCACTGGTTTCTCATGCTTACACTGTGGCAAGCACAAAGTTTGAGAAGTTTATGGAACTTTGGGAAAGTAATAACTTAGGATTCACCTGAAAACATGGTGCAGAGATGCCTGAAGTCACATGCTCAAGCCTTCAGAGAGCAGTTCCTTCAAGCAATTGAATTCTCGTATATACAACACAATGATATCAGATATAAAACCTCAGATCATCTGAAAGTAAATGCATGATGTAACCTTAGATTAGACTAATTTTTCTGAGAAATTTTTTCCCCTATTTGTTCTGGTTTCCACCATGTTTTTAAGGTGGTTTTAGGATGTCCTTACTGTAGCATAAACCTGGATCTGACCTATATATCTTCCACTGATTTATCATTTTTCTACACACTACATCTGTGTAGAGCTTGATATGATGAAGCTGTGATTCTGTAAAGAACAGAATAAAGAAAGGCTAAAGAAGCCTGAAGTGTTGCCGTTGAAGAAAAGATAGCAATGGGCCCCAGCCAGTAAGTGCTTTACACACATAACTCTTGACAGTCTGACCTTTCGTTTTTGCACTAAAGCAGCATAAATGTGCCTTAGAGTGGGATTGATTAGGATTACATATATCCATTTTACAGCACTTTTATCAGCAGGGGTTATGGAAGAGCCCCGACTGTAAACTAAAATGAGGCATTTTCAGTCAAAATTGCTTTGAATCCCTGCGTTCATGTAATAGTGGCAATATGCTCTCTTGATACACTGCAAAAGTTCCATGCCTGCAACACCTATGACACGGCTCACAACTGTAATCCTTGCAGAGCCAGATATAGTGGTGAATGCCAGAAATTCCTTCAGCAGTTTTTCAAAGGGTACATGTATTTCTGCATATGTATCTATGTACTTCAGCCTCTGGTACTGAAACAAACATTGTGGCATGCAATACTTACCCATGTGGCTCCTATTCCTGTCTGTGAATAGTCAAAGCAGCACCTCCTTATGCAGTAACAGAGGTTACATAGGGTTATAGTAAGGTGCTAGTAGTACAGCTGCAGCTGTGCTGGAGCAGCGTGTTTGTCTAAGTTATCCACTGCAGATAGCAGACGTGAAGGACCCAATACCTGCTTCTAGAAATTCCTTATGTTGGAGGGGTTTTTTTATTTTCCTTTTGAAAGACTTATTCCAAAAACCCTCAGTCTGTTTCGAATTTATGTCATGATCTTTTAATTTGCAGGCTAGATGAATAAATTTTGAATACCTTTTCATTTACCTATTAATATCTGATAGAGGAAGCATTTCTGAATGCAATACAACATAAAAAAGTAACACCAGACAAATGTTCAGCTTCTGCACAAAATGGCTCTAGTCTTCCAGGTTCTTGCACCTCAAGTCGGTGACTAAGCAGGTGCAAAGCCAGCTTAAATGTCCACCATTACAGTAGGTGATGGATGAGAAGGAGAGGCAGGAGAGGCCTTACATTAAAATGATTTTGTACTACCTGGTATATTAGAATGATCTTAAAGAAAACATAATTTCAAGTCCTTTACATCACCAGAAAGTAAATAAGACTGAAATCCCTCAGTTTTGAACTCATATGGCACAGGTGCAAATGATTACTCTGGAGTTATGTGAGCAGAGGCAGCACACGCCGATGTTTGGGCATGAGAGACTAGACATTTGCACATACATCTTCTGTGGGTGCAGTCTAAAAGCAGCAGCAGATTTACCACTTTCCATACCTGCAAGCCAGAACTTGATGACACAAGGATGCTCAGGAAAGGCAGTGTGCATTAGCTGTTAAAGTGGATTAGTTAAGGATAATTAAAAGGCTTCAGGAACTCACTCAAAAGGAAAGGAGATCAATTACATTTATTTTATTTTGCTTCCCAAAAGAACACAAGCTACCAATGTCTCATTTGTGCATGAACCTATGACATTGCAAATGTGAACTAAGACATATTGATTTAAATCACTGTTACTGTGAATGAAGCTAATGTGTTTTATGTCATGCTCACCAAGGAGTTCAAAGAATCCAGTCATTACCACGTTTCGGCTGATGGGCAGAGAGTGCCTTGGTGTGGTGTACTGTATATTGGAACCATGAAACAGCCTTCCACTAACAGTGACTTGTATTCTTAAGAATAATTTTAAATTTTGGTGAAAAAGAATAAGTGAAAAGAAAACCAAAAGAAAAAACAAAGGTCAACTGACTGAAAACTGCTGGAACAGACCAAGTGAAAACGGATTCCTACACATGTGCTGTTCCATGACATGTCTAAGAAAAGTACAGTGGAACATAACCCCTTTGAAGCTCTTTATGTGTTCAGTGTTTGCTGAGGTGTGTTGCTTTGTACCTGCATTTCTGAAATAAGATGTATTTTGAAGAGGGGCAGGGTTGATTTTGGAAGGTTGAGTTGGCTCACTTTGTTGTGTGAGTCAAGTGCAATGGCAGCACACTGCAGATGTCTGCCACATGTTGCACACATTTAAATGCTCAGTAGCAAGCATTCTTACTATATGAGAGCAAGAAGAATAAGGTTCGTTTCATGAAAGCAGGTGAAGTAAGTCCCATTGAGATGTATGTCTTATGGAATGCATAATAGATGATGGTCAAGATACATCCAAAAAAGAAACGTGCTTGGTATGCAGCTGAGATAGGGAAGTTTGTGGTACATTCTGCCCTTTGTCTATGAGGCTTTGGCTCTGGACAGGCATTCTTGTCATGCATTTCTGCCAAATATGTTAGTATTTAACCCATACGTATTACCATATATAGGTATCTACTTAAGCACTTTTGTGTTTACAATGTGTGTATTTTTTTCCTTTTCATTCTCGCAGAACTGCTTAGTTAAAAATTCAGTGGGCCTAATTGTTGAGTTTTCATTAACTCAAGAGAAAACATACACTTTTACTTTAGAGTAAGTAGGACACGTGGAAGAAAGGAAGAAAATCGAACAAATGGAAATTCTCAACGAGAGAACATTGCAACCAAACTCTGCCCTCAAAAATGTATTCAGCTACCAGAGCCTTTACGAGAGAAGTTGCATGGGTAACTGCACGAGCTGAACTTTCATCCAGTGGGAGATATGGTTCCATTTTACAATGGCCATTTCAGATGGAAGCTGCAGTCTAAGAAAAAAGACCTAAATAAAATGTCGTCTGTTTGTCCAGGTCTAACTTTCCCTGGGATCTTATTCCAGTGTAATTATCACAATGGTAGTTACAGCAGTTAGTATACACAACTCCCTCTTATAAGATGGGGTTCCAGTTCTTAATAAGTCTGACTGAATTCAGATGATGAGGGTCAGGAAATAAAACATAGGCTTTTACCAGAATCCTAATGCGTCAAATCAGGCTGCTTATTTAGATGCCTAAATACGGATTTGTTGCCTGATGTTTGTGTTTTACATTAGACTTGCATGAGTAACATCTGAAGCCTTACATTCTTGGCCTGAACAAATGAGTAATGTTTCTTTAAGGAAAAAAATAAATGAAGCCAAAAAAGCTAAAAACCCCAGAGCCTTCATTAGGTTTTGTGCTAACCAACATTCCTATGTTTTATATTCAAACCAACATATTAACATGAAACAAACATTCCAGATGGAAGAAAATATCACTTCTAGGGTCAGGAAAGGGGTACATAAGATTCTGGCAAATTAGAAGGAGAAATCTACAGGGGCTAAAAAGCTCATTAATCTATGCTTTAATCCTCTTGTGGGTCGTTGTGGTTTGGACCTGCAGAAACTGAAATGAGAAAATGCTACCACAAGCTGACCAGTTTTAGTGCTGAAAGGCAGTATCCAAAACGTTCCTCAGGCTTCCAGGCAATGGAAGACCTTGAATGGATATGTTTGTACATTCTACTGAACAGCTGACTAAGTAGACGCCTACAGTAAATTAACATGTCTCAGATTATGGTGTGAACTTCAACAGAAAACATGTACCTAGCCAAAAGCCAGCATAATTTAGAAAGTATGGCACTTTATATGCATTGTATTTTTAAAGCTGTTTTTTGTTGAGAAACAACAACAACAAAAAAACCTCAACTATTGAGCTTTTTAGTTTTGCCTTGGGGACAGCATTTCAAGAAACTGCAGTTTATGCCATGCTTTAGCTAATCTACCTAAATACAGCATCTGTAACTCCTTTATGTGGTATTTAGTACTTTGACAAGAAAATTTTACTGGTTTTCTGTCACAAAACATTACCAGACTATGCTAGTACATGCTCTAAATTTGAGTTTTAAAAGTAGAATCAGATGCTTCTTCATTCTACATGTTTAGCCTGATAATATCAGCAAACAAGTTTCATCTCCTTTAACTGTCTATCCTTCCTGCTATGGGTTTGACTGATTGCCGCTTCAGGAGCCATGTCAAGGGGCACCAGCTCATAGAATGAAATGGAACATTTTCCAACCATCTTCAGCTACACCTGACTCTTTGTACCTTTCATTGGGACCCAGAAATTAATTACCTCCAGGGTGAGAAGTGGAACTCATTGGAGCACTGATATGAAAGTGGCCAAAAAGTAGGAGCTGAACTCGCAGCACAAAGCCGCAAAGTCAAGCCTGTGACAGTGGTACTGTATGAATTTCACCAGTTGGCTGTCTACTAGCAACCTCAGTGTCCCTGGCCAGGACCTGCATAGATTTGAGGGTGCTGTCTGAAAGGCAGTCCATCTATTTCATACCCTCCAAAGCAAAACGTGATTTACGGCTGGCTCAGGATGGGCCTCTTAGATCCAAACATCTTACTGGAGGAAGTACTTCCTCATAAACTACTACTTCTACTTTCCTTCTGTATCTCTCTTACCTACATATACCACATTTGCATGTGTGTTACTTGTACAGTACATATAACTGTTGATTATTTCAAGACGTTGGATCAACAGAAGCTCAGCAAAGAGTGAGGCAACTCTTTCAGCCAGGAACCCAAGACATTTCTGAAATGTTTCCTAAACATTAGCAGGAACCAGGAGGTATTTTGATAGACTTATAAACTTAAACACATTTATAACAAATACTGAATTTATTGGTTTATTATGCCAGCAGGAATTACATTTTGTATTATAAAATCAAAGGCCAACATAGTTCAGATATCTTCAGCTATAATTAAGACTTCCATGTATTTTACAAGATTCGAGAGAGAGGAATACTATAAAATCTCTAGACCTTATTCATTAAAAAAGCTGCTTATGTAATCAATTCACATTTTTCATTGTGTTTTATGGGCATTCTGGAATATCTGCATTCAATATATGTTGGATGATTTCAGCTATATTTATAATGTTTATGTCTCTGGATCTACAAATATAGATGAGATACAGCTGCTAAAAGGTAGGTCTGTTTTCATACTTGTTATTATTTTTTGTGTATATCACAGTAGCACCCAAACTGCACATGTTTAATGTCACTCATGTCAGTCCCCACGTTGGCAGCAAGATCTCTCCTCCTAGATTTGTAGCTAGGCATACAGAAGATTGGTGCTCTGGTCTACATACAACAGTGGGAAGAAGTCTATGAAATAAACCAGGGATTTCTCCAACTGAGTTTGTTTGAGGACTGCCCTCAGAAGCAGCATAGCAGCAGATCCTGGCATCCTGGTTTCTGACCATGTCCTCTTTATGTTCACCAAACAAGGACTCTGATCTCATGCCCCTCACCTGGTTGGTCTTTCTGTCAAGCCCGTTCAAGCCTCTAGCCTGCACACATTCCTTCATTTAGCTCTATACACCTGTCATGACAAACTGCCCTAGGATGTTAACATCCTTCTGGTGCACAGGCCAGTGCTGTTGTCCCTATCCCATCACCTCACCTTATCCTACCACACCTATGGTAATGTCAGTCTGAGAAGAGCAGTTCTCACAGACTTTAAAACGGTGAGTCAGTGCCAGCAGCTTCAAAGTCAGCTGCAGTTTTGCTTATATAGAAGGCAGCGGCAGTCACAGCTCCTTATTATGCAGGGTTATGCTTTCTCATAGGATCGGTGAGGCACTTCTAACACTATCCTTGTAAGATATTACACATGGGAAGCACTGGCAAAACAGTTTCAAAGGTCCGCATATCATGACTGATGAACTTCTTGCATGAATAATTCAGTTATAATTAGCATCATTACTGTTATTGAAGTCAATGGTTTCTGCGGTGCTGAGTAAAATCCTACTTTCAAATTCCTATACCTCTGGCATCCCAAACCTGTCTGATACTCCACTAATATGGAGTATGCCCATATATTTTGTAAAAATGCATCTGAAGTAGAAGAGGGGTGGGAAAGTGTGCTCAGAAAGCCACCTACCTCAAGTCCAGAGAAGCCTAGAGATTTTCTAATCCATTACACCAGTTAGTGGTTTTCTTGCTTTAAACTGAGCGACGTCATCTCCACAGCTTAAAGGGATCTACTCAGTTGAGAGGGTGGCCTCCAGTCATGCCTGGGAAGTGCCTGTAGATTTTCTGCCTGTATCTGCTATTAATTTGTTCTGGAGAAGTGTCTTAAAATAACTCGTAGGCATTCCCATAGGAACTCCAAGTTGAAAATACATGAAGGACTGGGCAGGATCAGGTTCACTGTTCACATTTGTGATCAGTTTTTTGATGCAGAATACTCTAGTGCGCAGTTTTGCTACAGAGTTTTTCTCTAGCAATCAGCCTTAGTGCTAAACATCTAAAGCAGAACGATGCAAACTACTGCATAGTTCATCACAATAGGGGAAGATTTATTTATCCAGAGAGATTTCAAGTGGACATTTAGGTACTGCCACTGTGGCACTGGGAAAGTGCTGCTGATTCTACTTTCCAATAATCTAGCGCATTACCAGAACACCACGGGCTGGAAAAAATTATAATCTACAAATGGAAAATTGAAATATACTGAAATCTAACCAGGGAGTCAAAGGAACATGCCTCCTGGAATGGCTCCTGTGTTGGCAGAAGTGACTGGGCAGTGATCCCAGAGTGTATTAATCTCCAGTCATGAAGCTAGCACAGGAAGGTCATTTAGTTATTAGGAAAATAAAGCAGTTTTTATAAACTGAAGTTTGGTGATCATGAAAGGATTACACTCCTACCTGTTTTGCTCAGGACTGTCCAGTAGGTATGGTGAGGGCAGCAGGACTTCCTACTACAGGGCTAGAGATTGTCCCCAGCCTGGGACAACATGGCTTGCAACCACATGGTTTGGCTTTCTGTCTGCTCCCAAACAAGGGTGCTGCCAGGGTGCATCGCTGGATCATGACCAACTTGTGCCCACCAGGACATCAGAGCCTTTTCAGCAGAGCTGCTTCCTGGCCAGGCAGTGTCCAGCCTGTACCTTTGTAAGAGGTTAATGTGTAAACTAAAGGATTAATCCTCCAGAAGTCCTTCAGGGAGCTATCTGAACCCCTGTGGTAAATCTCACTGTTCTAGTTCCAGCTATGCTTTAAAGGATTCACCGTCACCACGCTTCTGATAGCAAATGTGTAGGTGGCCACAGTCAGAGAAGGTTCTGGATGAGAAGATAAAGGAATATGCTGATGAGTTACAACAAAACATGATATTTAAGATATGCCATTGTGTATAATGCTTTTCAGCTAATCAGCTTAAGCTATTTCCAGGTCAAACGTGCTGTTGTTTAGGATTTCTCTGCTCCACTTGTTGGTTCTTGCTGGAGACCAGGTATTATACAGGAAATGGAAATGCCTGACTGAGGGCTATGAATTCCTCATGGTAATAAGATCTGCTACTTGGTCCCTCCTGACCTACAGCAGGTTCACTGCAGCAGCAAGGGGCCACAGTAGTGATTTCCACACAAGACTGAAGCTTGCAGATGACCTCACCAACATTCAGTGTTGCCTAGAGAAGTCTGAAATCATGTCTGAAATGCTCGTTGGTGTTTTTGTACTCTCCTGTCTACATCTCTGTACTACCAGCAGAAGTAGGAAGAGCTGAGGATCAGGCCTGTGACATCCGACATACCCTTGGCTGGGAAGACTGGAATGAGACCTGGACATGTCTGAATGCATTTTTGGGCCAGTGGCTGAGGAAGGACAGGAAGGTGCCTCCCTTCCAACACAGTAAAAAGCACGTCTTAGAGCCATGCAAATCAAGGAAAATTTGAGAACTGCTAGAAGGCACCAGTGGGTGCTCTAGAACTGCTCTGGGAGCTGCAGAGCCAGCGTCAACAACTGCCTGTACTGCTTCCTGCAGCAGGGAGCAATGCCTCACCCAGACCCCTGCTCTGGCACTGCTTCTCTGGGACTGGCTCCCTCTGCAGCAGGCTGACTGACTGCCCAAAGTGTAGCACTTTTGACCCTATGGCTCTTCTGGACATTATGTACAATCCCTTGGCCTTTCGGCATAATTATGATTGTGTGTGTGTTTGTTTTTTCCTGAAATAACTTCAGGGCTGTGCTGCAGCCCAATAGCAAGGTGCTTTTACAGCACTGAATTAAACGTATGTGCTGCGTGTCTGAGGTAAGAGTGGGGGCTGATGGTCGTGGTTGAGGAAAATGCTGAACAATGTCAGACAGTGCCAGAGAGCAGAAGGAGCCCAGCCTCACGTGGTGTTGTTCTCAGTGCCAGCTGGAAAAATGTTTTTGACACAAGCTAATTTGTGGACTGTCCCTGGGCAACTGACAGCAGCCCTACTGCACCTAAGTTCACTCATTTGCCTTCTTCATTCAACAGTGCTGGCACAAGCTAACCTCATGCCTCCTTGGTAGATGAACCAGTGCCAAAAAGGGGACTGGAACACAAGTACACTACTCTTAAATTGTTGGAAAGTTTTCAGCAGTGCTTTTGGCTCAGGTGAGTACTGTACCTGCTCTGAAGGCTGCCCTCAGATTGCCAAGCTGGACCCCAAAAGCCAGGGTAGGGCTGTCGTTGAAGCAAGGAATGCTGCCTCTCCCCCCGTCCTTGCCTTAGACTCACACATCAGAGAAAGTGTTGAGAAAAGAGATGAGAAAGGAAAAAATATTGTTTTCACTAGATCTGTGTTTTCATTTGCTTCATATTTTAGGAGCCACCAGACAAAAGGGCAAGAGAGGAAGCTACAAATCCTTTTCAAAAGGCAGAGAAAAGAAAAGAATAGCAACAACAACAAAAAAAAAGAAAGCCAAAAGGTGATTTTGAAATAAATCCTTAACTTCTAAGCTTTAGAGCCAGGCCTTGGATATTGTTAATGAACCATTAGCCCTGCCTTAATCACAACATCTCTTTCTTTTGTTCTCACACCCCACTGCTTTTTCGCAGCCGGAGACACTTGGATTTTCAGAAGTGACAGCGCTCCTCGTGAGCATAGTTCATGCTGGTTATAATGGACACATCTGTGCTTACAATGTTTGTCCGTCGTACCCACTGTTTGCTTTTAGCAGCACGATGAAGGGTGTGCGGCAGCCTGTATGTGTGCGTGTGTGGGAGCAGCAGCGAGAATGCAGAGACTACTCAAAACCCTGCTAAGCCGCTCTGTTTCTCAATACTGTATTTATTGCAACTCACTTTGTAGTTAGATGAATGGAGTATTTCTTTTTAAGGAATTTTACTCCCAATTGTTTTTACTACAACATAAATTTGCTGACTCTTTTTTAGACAGTAAGAACCCGGGCAACCCTTTGTGTGACTTGATCTTCTATTGAAATATGTAGAGCTTTGCCCTGGAAGTAGGCCTTTCAGCCGAGTAACAAAGGCTTACAGACAAAATTTCGCCTCACAGTCACAGCACTGCTTTGCTCTGTACGAGCCTTACTCCACCACTGCTCCTCAAATCAGTTCCCTGTGGTGGTGGCAGCACTGGTGAATGAAACTGGGCCAGGGCACAGGTCAGGGCACCTGTAGGCAATTGCTGTTAAGTTGTTAGCATGGTCCCTGGCACGGTTTTGTCCCCGGCCGACAAGCAGGCTCCTGCACAATGCCTGGCGAGGCTTGGGGAACTGCCTGTGCAGCCTGGCTGCTGCCATGCTGGTGTGGTGGGGTGTGAGCCATGCCATGTCCTCTGGCCTGCCACCGGAGACCGCGTCCTGGCCTGTGTTATTGACTTCAGGAGATGCAATCACAGTATCTGCTTTTTATGTTTTCTTTATCCTAGCAACAACTTAGATTACTGTTGTTTTAGGCTCTGATTCTGCAATGAAGGTTGCATGGGTGATTCTCTCTGCAGCTTCGGGTTGTTTCTCATCGGTGTGAGACTGAGTTTTTACCCCACAGCAATTCCACCGACTCCGTGCTTACACTGAAGAAAGCAAAGGAAAACACTGCAGTGCTCTTCATAAGTTCGACTGCTTGTTGTCCTTGAAAATACAGAAAAAATAACCACACAGTCCCATTTAAGGGAGGCCTAAGAAAACCTGTTTTTTTCTTCTTGATAATTTTATTTTCCTCCAATATTTCTTAAATGATTTTGCTGTTCTCATAATGTGTCCAGAGTTTGCATATCAGGAAGTTTTTTGTATATAATGCTGATTTTTTTCTTCAGGTTAATCCTAGAAATTATTATGTAAGATACAAGGTAATGAAATTTAAGCCTAAAGCATAGTTAAATTTCCTTTGTCCTCTTGGGCATTTTCCTACTGTCATTCATTCAATCTGCTGTTATGTCTCCTGTTGTATATTATGTCCTAGCAATCCCTTTAGAATATTTCCAGAATGCTTGTTAGCCAAAATGGATATTGTGAAGCGAATGACTCTAAGTATCAAATTAATTTCCCTATTGGCTGGATATTCTTGGGTTAGTAATATGCTCGTTTGAAATAACCAGTATTTCAAACACTAACTGTTTCTTGTGTATTTATTTTTTATTTCTTTGAGCAAAACAAGAGTAATGTGAAGCAACAATACAAATTAATGTTAAAAAGATTCGTAATTTACTTTTCCTTAGTGATAATGATAGCTGGAAGAGCAATGGCAAATATATTTAAAGTTGCATAACTCTTCTATTCTATCCTCTTCTTAATTCTCTCATAGTTTTCTTAATTGATGACTATCCATTCCCAATGTTTGTATTCATAGTTTCTGTCTGAAAGTGATTTTTTTGTGGAAATCTATGTAAAAAATGTTCCAGCCATTCTTGAGAATAGCAAAATACAAAACAAGACAAAGCTCAAAACTATCCCATAAATCCATTATTTTTCCCCATAAAAAGAATAGCTAAAAAAGTCTATCTTTTATGAATAGCTTTCGTTATAACATCTTCAGGAGAAGGCTAAAGAGCCAAACACTTTGTTGGCATAAATGAGAAAATGTCGATAGGAAAAACAGGACCTGTGGTCATTTTTATGTGCAGAAGATTTGGCACATAACTTGCCATGGAAATAGCCTCTTTTGAGAGGCAGTGATTTGGTACCTATTGGCTGTGTTTTGACCAGAATATGAANCTTTGGAAACCAGACTCTGTTCACATGCAGTAGATTTCTTGTACATAGCTATGAGCTGCCACTCAGTGAACAGGTGATCTAACTGTACAGTGAGTGAGAAATGTTTTGGAGATTTGTGTGGGTTAAGCTAAAATTTTGCATCCACAAAGCTCAACAGTAAGCATGGCTTTGACACCCAGAGCGTCCAACATCACTGAAACACATCTTTGAAAGAATTGATGGCTGCATCTCAGTGGGTCAAATTTTAGGTCTTCTTTCAGAGTTTAATTACGGCATAGATTTTGCACATGCTCTAAAGTAAGAATAGAAATTTATCTTAAATCTTGATTCAATGTTTTGCTTTTATACTATTAGATATGTTACAATAATTTTGGCTTGATACCTATTTTAATCCCAAACACTACTTTTGAGACAAGATCCAGATTCAGACACAAAATCTGATCTTTCTTTTGGCTGATAGTTCATTATGTAAGGTCATAATACATTTTACTCACCATCACTAGCAAAATTTTCCACTTCTGTTACCTTTTTCTGCTTTACATCTGGGAATTTATTGACATCTGGGTTCAATTTGACAGAATACGTAGTTGTAAATACAGCACAAATAGTAAGATCCCCTTTTTTTCAAAGGAATGTAAGCAAGAAAGCAAATGGTTTGATTTTTCCCCAGATACATTCTCAGTACTACTTATTTTAGAAGAACTGTTCCTGTCTTCATGCTTCTAACATTGAACAAAATTGTACTGGTTGTCTGTAGAAGGAAAAGAGCAGAGTTAATCCTGAAAGTAGATTATAGGTTTTACTGGTCACCTGTCAGCTACAGACTAGCACAGTAAAGATGATATTTGGAAGAGAAGCCTGTCACTGTTATAAATTATGACCCATCAATATTAATGATGGTGAAATCCTTTACATCTGATTTTACCCATTCAAAAGCTAGACATCTAGCTTAAACTAGTTACTGAGGCTCATTCTGTAGGCAGTGGAGAAATAAATACCAGCCCTTTTGGATGGTGATGCATCCTAGCTTTCAGGTGATGGTGGTGATGCAGGATAAGCTGTCATCTGAAGGTGTTTTCTCATTCGCTGAGATTTGGAGCGATCTTCATGCATCACTGCAGGCTTAAACTGTGAAAGTCAGGGTAGACAAATCCCAGAACAATTTCTCTACCATCAGCAATAGTCAGATGTAACCTATTGCTAAAACGCAGCAGTTTATTAAATGATCCTTTTTCAATGACATAATAGCAGGACTTGGCTATGCCACTTAACAGAAATGTTCCTGGGATAGGAGAAGAGAGGAGTGAGGAAGTTGTATATGCTTCACAAACCTAGGAGCAACTTCTGTGAATACTAAGTCTCAGATAAATTTTCTTCTTGTTTCTGCCTCATACTAGGTGGAAATTGCTGAAGTCTGGGGTGTCCTGTTAGTGCTATTTATTGTATAACTAAGAGTACCCTAGTTGGCACAGTCTTGTGCTGTGATATTCCTGGGTGGGAGTGGTAACCACACCTTTAATTTCCTCATAGCTGTAAAGCAGAGATCATTTCATGATATTTTCTAATTTAAGGAATATTATCTTTAAAAACGTGTTAGTTTTTATCATTGTTCTCACATTCACCCCTCAGCCAGTGCTAGATCAGTTGAGAGCTATGTTTTTGCTTCTAACCCTGGAATTAATATTTTCAGCTGGTGCAAATATGTTTAATCCAGCACAATATCTTTTCCTTGCATAGAGTTTTTTTTCTAACTAATTTTCACTTTCTTTTAAATATACACCATGCTACATATGAAAACAGAAAATGTTCAGATTTGGTAAGCACACACATAAAAGGAAGGTGTGAAAAAAAAAACTTTTCAAGGCTCTGAAACCAGTGATCACAATGTGTCACACAAGACCACCCCACAAGTAAGAAATTAGAAATGTTGAGGGCTGTTGAACACCAAATTTTCACAGCAGATCGGCACAAAGTTATCTCGCACAGATGTTTCTGTAATTGTGATACACTGGGAAAATTCTCAGTGTTCAAACTTCAGTGGCTCCCAGACTCACACTTCCACCTGCGTGTTGTGGTGGTCTACTCTTAATACACTGGCCTGTAATGTGAACCATGTGGTAACATGTGTCTGGCTCAAAAACCTGCTAAACCCCCTCCCTTCCCCCAGTGTTCTCACATCTTTAGGCTTGTTTCCTCACTTCTATTTTTATGTTTAAAGGATTTACAAAATGGAGAAAATAAAGACACCAGGAAGCTCATGGGACCAGAGGTGTGGGAGGGAGCAAGATCAGGTACTTCCAATTTGGTAGTGATCGAAAGTCGTTAGCTGCTCTGTGCAGTGCCTGCGATGGCCTTTGAAAAGCAACATGGTGGTGCTTGGTACAGCTGGCCAATCTATTTGTGGGGGAAAAAATGTTATTAGATGCATTGCTTCTTTTGTTTGGGTTAAGACACTACTTTAAAAAAAAGTTTGTCATTCAAATACATTTCAACCTATTAATTTTTGTTGTGAGCTACTGATTTGGGCCAACATTATTATCATGCCTACTAGCTGTCACATAACACTTTACTTAAGTAGATATTGGTATGTTTTCCAAGGAGTGGTCACTATATACTTGCTATCAGAGGTTTGCTGCTGAGCTCATGATTGTGTGTGTGTGTGTCTGTGAGAACAGGTAAGTCTCAACCTCATAACACAGGAAAAGTGAACAAATATTTCGCTAACACTTTTATAAACATGCAGTAGCCTGCGGGTCCCAAAAATGCATGAATAATATTTCTTAAAACAAAGATGTCTGTAAAAATATTGGTAGATAACAGAACATAAAGCACATGAGTTCAACAAATACTCTACTGAAAAAAAATGAAACAAATACTTGTTTCCCCTCAAAGTCTTGGTTAAAGCAATAGAAGCTAGTTGTATATGACTGAGGTTTATGTGTATACTTTCACCTGTTGCTTGCTATTTTGTTCAGGTACCTCATTATTGATAATATTCACAGCTAGAAGATTTTCAAAATTTTTCCCACAGAATGTTTTTGCAGTGGAAAATTACTGATTCACCAAAATCAACTTGCTTTAGAGAAAGAAACAATTTTTAAAGGAAAAATACAGAACTATTTTGGTAAGATCAAACCTATTAATTTTGTTATTTTACAAAGTAATATTTTTCTTAAATGTTACTTATTTTTAAATTTATTTTGAATTGTAAAGTCTATTTAAAATTATTCTTTGCAAGACACACTTAACTGCTCCTGAATATAATATCTCAGGGAATGTAATTTCATAGGAATCTAATTTTAAGCAAATTTCTTTCTTTCGTTTTTTCTAGTAAGAAAGATAATCTTGTTTCTGAGTAGTAGTGCTTATAACATCCATGCTATTGATGTTTGAGAAATGGTGAAGTTAGACAGGGACTTTGAGCAATTCTGGCAGGTTTTTTTGTGGTATCATTAAAAAGACAAAACTATCACTAAGATTACAGTTTTACCACAGAAAAGTTCTTAAACTGATAATAAATGTTTCCGTACAAGTACTTTTATAAAAGTTAAACTGTATGCAACCTAGAGGTCAGTTTTACCATCTTAAAATGGCACAGTTTGAGCTTATATGTCAGTTAGCAATAGTGTCACGTGTCATCTAGAGAATCACTGGGTCGTCTTGAAAAATATTTGAGCAGACAGAGTTTAAAACATAGATTTTTCAGAAGTATGTTAAAAAAATTTAATATCTTATCAAGTTCCTAAAAGTCATTTAGAATTTGGGGCTGTTGCTTCTGGAGATATGAAAACTGAGCCGAACTGAATATTGAAGTAAAGCCCCAAAGACTGAAGCAACCCCCTTTTCCTAGCTGTTTGTAATCTTAAAATAACACTGAGGCAGAGAGGGAGACCATACTGCTTCTGATCCCGAGAAGCAGGGCTCCCTCTCTAGATCCCTCCCACAGCCCACAGAAAATGGTTGAGCTTTCGGCAGGCTTCCTGGTCCTCACTGACCTTGGGCTAACTCTTCGCCACAGGGTCACCAAACAACGGATTGATCACCCTGAAAGTGCGAGTTTCTCAAGGGTTACACAAACAACCTCCAATCGTTAAAACTAACCATAGAAAAGGTCCAATTCTCCTTTTTTTTGAAGAGGTTGAGTCACAGTTTGAGAATGGAAAAGTGGACAAACCAACTGAATAAACTGTTCTTAAATAATTTGTTTACTTCTTGTTAGTAGGCCTTGTAGATGAAGACAGAAGTGGTGATGGATGTGAACACTCTCTGTTTGAATCTATTGAAATTATTATTTTTTTCACATTTTAATTAGAGCCAACTCATATTAGCACTGCAGAGTAAAGAAAAGTGAGTTGCTTCTACAAATCCTATAGTAAACTTGTAATCTGATGTTGATATATCTGAGTCACAGCTCAAGGAATGGCCTCACCTGTGCTGTGAAACAGGATGAAATGCTTTCTAGCTCAAAAAGATGAAGGTTAAAGGTGGTTGAAATATCAGTGATTTATGTGACATTTTTCTAAAAGAAATCTTTTTATTGAAATTCAGTTTTTAATTGTCCAGGATGTCACAGCTTTGACTAGATTTGCAAGTGTTCAGGCAGAAGAGGATATCATGTTTTTACAGAGACCTCCATCAAAACACAAACTTTCTAGAAACAATAATCTGAAATGTTTTTATTTAGAAAAAATGAAAAAGAAAAAATATTCCTAATTTTCATTGAACTTTGACATTTTGGCAAAAAATAAATGCATTGAAACTCAAAATATTTTCACAAGAATTTAACTTTTTGGGATTATTAATGTACATCTTTGAAGAGCTGAGAATGCACCTAAAATCATAATGCTGAAAAAGAAGGGTTTTTTTTTTTAGAGAGTTGTAAGAAAAAAATTTAGTAAGACCTTATCCCTATAGTTTTTTCTTTTTTTCTCTCTTTTCATAGTGTGAAATCTGAGGTGGGTGTAATGAGCTTTCAGAGGACTGTTCTTGCTTAGTGGACATACCCATTGTAATAAGCCATACACCTGAGCTTCCAGGATCCTCACCTTTTGCATTCTGTTAGGTAGCTAGATGCAAAGCCCACATAATGCTAGACACAATCATGAGGGACCATGGTGGATTTCAGACCTTCTGGAACTGTCACTTTTTGCATAAAAAACTACTACCTAGTATAAAATGTTACCTTTTTGTAGCTGTTATTTCTGTTCTGCTGAAAATTTGCTTTAATGCAGTTAAAGAGATTTCAGAGAGTCTATCTTGAGTCCCCCAGATACCTATAAGATAGGCTGGATCATGGGTCTGAAGATACAGATCATAACTTTAGAGAAGCTTGTGTTTATGTTGAGGATCAGAAAGGTGTAGTGTCAATGTTATGAAGCGTAAATAAAAGGATGACAAGCATTAGCCCCATTTTCTTCTGCTCTGAGATCACAGAATCACAGAATCACAGAATGTTCAAGGTTGGAAGGGACCTCTGTGGGTCATCTAATCCAACCCTCCTGCCAAAGGGGGATAGCATTTGCTTGGGGTTACATATTCTTTGGTGCTAGGAAAAGAAATATTCAGAGAACGTTTGTAATAATTACAGATATACTTCCCTTTTAATTACTTTTTCTCTGTAAAAGCTGTCTTTCACTGTATGTATGTATGTATGTATGAAGATACAATGTACGTAACATACTGAATTGGCTCTTAAGTTTTGTGGACTTGATGATTCTTTACTGCTTCCTGTCACACAGACAAAAGCTGATACACAATTTAAGTTTCTGGCTGACTTTTAATAAGTGTTATGTCCATTTAAAAGGCCAAATAAACTCTCCAATTTCTGTGAAATAGTATTTCTTACAAGAAGCAATGGTCCTATTGCAGCACTTGAGTGCTTAGGTTAGAATTCATATGCTTCATCTTAGAAATTTAAATTCTCTGTCACGTCTTGAAAGGGACTCTTGGGAGCTTGAATAAACAGTTTTGAAGAAAATGCTTTGCTTTAATGATGTTTGTGTTTTCTTTGTAAACTGCAATGGAACCTGGTAACCCATGGAAGACATTTGTGGCTCCAATGTTTTCATCTGTAGCTAAGAGAGAGTAGGTTACACTGAACCCAACAGCTTTGGCTTTGTGACTGATGCTTTCATATACAATTTGAAACTCATAAAAAGCATAAAAAGTCCTTTCTTCCCTCACCATACATTGCAACAGATCTGGTAATGGAAAGTATTTGCTAAAGGGTTATCTAAAGAGAAACACAAAGACTTCAGCAAACTTTTTGCTGGAGAAGAGTTGAGCTACCTTGTCCTCCCAGGCCTTGAGGAAAAAGATTAGAAACTCGATACAGGTGGACTGAGGTGAAATAACAGCAAAATTTTTTTCTGAGGAGAACTTTTTATATCAATTTATGTGTAGATGAAAAAAAGAGCAGGAGCAAGCAGAGCTGGGTAGACAGCTGGGTTAACAGTAGGTAAGCACTTGCAGCCTGGTGACATTTGTGAAAATAACAATATTTTTCATTTGCAGACTCCTCATTTACGCAGCCGAGCTTTTCAAGCAAGTGAGATCCCTGTAGAGTGAGATCCTTTCGTGGGGTAAACTAATGTGTCTGCATATTGGATGCCTTTTTCCTTGTTTGTGTATGTCACTTTCTTGTTACCCTGTCTACTTTTTTGAGATTTTCTGAGCTATTTTTTGTAATGATGACTGACAGATGTTGTGGATTGAATGTGTATGGCACCAGTTACGGAGCCAAATCAAGAAAAAGGCAATCTCATTTTGACTGCAAGTTTAGAAGGAAGTTCTGCAGGAAAAAAACATGCTGGGTCCAAGTACTCTGGCTTTATGCTCCCTGCTTCCTGCAGCTGATTTTTTAGCTAAAATTCTGACTAATTTTCATGGTGTCCTTATAAAAGTAGTGGTCACCTCAGACCTGACCCACAGCAGCTCCTCCGGCTGCCAACTTGCAGTAAAATTTATTGCCTTGTTTTATCAGATGACATGAAACAACGCTGGCAATTTCTCCAGTGCTATCTATATGTGATCAAACAGCACTGAAGTTACTCACACTGAGAAAAGATATGCTATTTTCTCATCAATATTTTTAACCTGTAAAGTCTACTGGAAGCATATTTGTTTGATAAGAAGCAAATAACAGATCTTTAAGCCAGAAGCTTGTCAAAAAGAATGCTTGAGAAGCCAACATTCAAAAATTCTGGGAAAAGGAATCTTATTTTATACTGCAGAACTTTGCAGTATCAGTTGATTTAGAGGTCAGCCCATTAAAGTTATTTATTGTTCAAAAGGTGTTTTTAATCAATTTGAAAAAGTATGGCTTCTATCCAAATATGCCTCCCTTCTCCACAAGCACCAGTAGTCAGGATTAAAGAAGTTTAAACAACAACAAACCAAGCTTTGTATTTGCGCCTAGTGTCAACTTGCACTGCTGTAGAAAAAGAAAAGTTGATTTTTCTTTTGTTACAGTGCACTTAAAATAGTTTAAAAAGTCATCTTACAGTATTTACGAGTACTCTAAAGAATTCTCCAAGCCCTCTCTTTCACAGTGCTTTACCCCTAAAATCTCTGATCAGTCATTCCTTAAACCTAAGGGCATGTCAACATTTGCAGTCGAGTGGAGTAAATATGCCTCTGCAAATGGAAATTGAAATCAGTAATGTCTCTCTGTGCATCCGCATCCTACTGATAAATTGACAGGAATCCAAAAAGAGGACAGCCACTTTCATGCCTTGCTCTGACCAAGCATCTTTGAAGTTGTTTGAGACCTTTTTCTTTCAATGCAACTCTGCATAAATGCAGTGAACTGCTCTGCAAACCAGCAAGGCTGCCACTGCATTGCGCTCTTCCACATCTCCATGAATATGCACAGAACTCTTTTGCATCTACAGTAAGCTATCATCTGTTGTACTTTTAAGGTCTTTATTACTGTGGCTTCTGCAAACCTCACATATTTTGTGGCATTTACATTAACCCAACTTCTTTAGGCAGAGAATGCTATTAGTCCATTTGACAAATGAGGAACTGAGGCACAGAAAGGTTAAGTGACATACCTCTGGTCACAGAGAAATTCCAGGACAGATGTAGTCACCTTACGTAACCTGAAACATTTAACTCAAATGCTCTGAGTTGCCGATTTCCTTCCATGGACTTAGTGAACAGCAATACCTAAATAGTTTAGATATAATATTTCAGGCTGAATTAAATGCTTCAAATACCTTGCCCCATCTTCAGATTAACATTCCCTTTGTTTGCTTCTGCCAGGTTATAAAGATGTGTCAGCATACAGATTAAATCCTTTATTGTTCAAAACATGAGTAAATCTTGAGTTGCCCTGTTGCAGTCCTTGGCAGGAGATTGCATAAACTCAGTGCATACTAGTCATATGTTGAATGAATATTCATGTGTTGCTTACTGTTTTGATATGCATTGTCTAAGTTACTACTTGCCATACAATCAAAGTTATTGATGATGACAAACATTATAAAAGAAAAAATATGAAACCTAAAAGGGATTACGGGCTAGCTTCTGTACTCCAGGTCAATGGGAGTTTGCATGTGCACGCAAAACTCCAGCACTCCTACAATCAATGGAAATTTTGTCTTTGGCTTCAGTGGGGACCGATTTTCACCCTCAGACTTTCTATGCATAATGTTCTCATTTTCTAAAAGTCTACATTGCTTATTTTTAATTTGGTGATAGAAAGTACACTTTAAGACTAATTGCAAATCACAGTGCAGTGATTTAGATATATTATTCTTCATTTTCATAACTTGGTCTGCTATGTTTATTTTTAGCTAAGTTCTTTCTTCTGTTCTCCATTTTTTCTTTTCCATAGTGGCTTTAGCAACTTCTGCAGAGTTTTATAAATTTACCTTCTTTCAGTAAACTATTTGGAAACAACCATACTTTTAGAATTAAAATTTTTCTTGCTCGTTCCCCACAAACACATTGGCAGCTAAGTAAAAGCTAAACTATCAAGTGGTATTTATTTAATTGTGATTTTCTGCAGTTATTTAGGAGGAGTTATTGCATTAGGTTATTTAAACCGAGCTATATTGAACAGAATGTGCACTGTACAGAATTACATCAAAGTTGTATAACCTATAATACTAGACTTCTATATCAGCATTTTTGTTCTGTTTCAATATTTCATGGATTTTTTTATGTTGAAGTTGTAGACATCTGCATGGAAAAAGCCCAAAATCATTAACGATATTCTACCTGCAGAAAGTCTGCCTTATTGAATAAAGTAACTAATTGGAGTATGACTCCAAATATTATGCCTTTAATATTGTATAAGCATTATTTTTCTCTCTTCAGTCCTTTTAGTTTCAAAAATATACTGGGGTTGACAGTATCCTTATAAACTCAAAGAGTGGGGCTGGAATTTCATCCGTACCCACCTCAGACAGAAAGGACTTGGTAATTCTCTCTTGCAAGGAATATTCATATCTATTAGCTGGCTGTGTGTGGGAGAGCACCCTCTGTAGTGTTAATCCTGGTTTTTGTAGGTGGGACCTCTCTGAACTTTGGATCTGATCCCCATGATGCACCAGCCAGAAGAATTGAGCTGGCACATGGGAGTGGAAATAACTTGTGCCAGTTACAAGACTCTTGCGGATCAGTGCAGGGGGAGCAGGGGCTGCATCAAAACCGACTCACAGTCTGGTGGGCTGCCCTGGGGCAATGCAACCTTCTGCTGCACCATGGTCTGTGCTTGTTGTAAAGCTATGGTTGATGTCTAAATTAGTCGGTGGTGTTCACTGTAGTTTCTCAGGACATGCCACAAGACCTACTCCCATTGGCCCACATGGAAGGAAAAAGCGGGGAACTTGCTATTCACAGATCCGTTAGTTGAAGCTCTTTGGTATTGGCTACAATGAAAAAGTGCTGGTTGAGATGAAGAAACCGCTACTACTAGAATATGGAAATTGTTCCAGCTTAATGAAAACAGAAAAGTGTTTTCACTTGAATTAGTAAAACTTTGTTGAAGAGCTCTTTAAAAAAAGGCCGGGGGGGGGGGGGG
>Ga0065711_1001415_pt1 | contig 43530 bp, 31 predicted proteins | sample Hoacrofraction12_FD_59098 | JGI IMG/M metagenome (GOLD analysis project Ga0065711, IMG submission 59098) | Hoatzin crop microbial communities from Cojedes, Venezuela - Epithelial fraction 12 v2 (version 2) | ecosystem: Host-associated > Birds > Digestive system > Esophagus > Crop | place... | reverse complement strand
CATCCTCTGTGGCCAGTCCCTCACATTCCAGAGCCCCATACCTGTTGCTTAAGGGCAACTGAGCAGGTGAGGGAGGCCGGGGGGAAATTCGCTTGCCCCCCCGAGCAGGGACCTGTTTCCATTCCCAAATGTTAACTGGATGTTGTTATCCAGTATCCAGTATATGTTGTTATCCAGTATTCCAGTATATGTTGTTATCCAGTAGCTTTTTAAGGCTGTGTAAACTTACAGTATCACCAGAAAGGTTAATTCTCTCCAAAGTAAGGGAGTGGTAGCAAAGCACAGAGATGAGGTGATTCCCTTAACATACAATTGGAGGCAAAAGATGCCTGCCTTGAGCTGTATTGATTCAATCCCAGCATCGTCAGAACTGATTCTGTGTGGTTTGTACCTCATATATTCTCTCAGAAATACACTAATTTTTTGCCTGGAGTAATAATTGACAGGAGGAGATCACATGAAATACTGGAAGTTCAGGCCCTAGTGACTTCTATTGCCACAGTTGTTACAGTTCTTTCTGAGTTTTGTAATGTGTAACAATACCTCTGTGTTTGAGAAACATGTCTTAGATTAATGTGTTAAGTCCATCAAAACCTCTTACCCCTATGTTCTATTAACTGGACTTCAGGATACCAAGTCTGCAATGTATTTGGCTTGCCTTCATTCCTACTTGCTTGTAAGAGTCAAATGTCTGTTGATTTATCACCAGCAGAGATCTCTGCTTTTAGAGTGTTTTTGTAAGCTCAAGAGAAAGGTTCATAAGGGACAATGATGCTACAGTATCTTTTATTCTCTCATCTGAACAATCAATTCCATATAGAAATGCAAGTCATGGCTTCCTGCATGTTTCAGATTATGCTAAAAACTCTATTAATTTTAGATTTCCAGAACTGCAGAAACTTTAAAAAAAAAAAAAACTACACACAAAATCCCCTTCTTATTCTGACCTCATAGACTTTAATAGATTAACTACCTTGAGAGAACATTAAACCAGAATAATTTATCTCACTGCATGACCTTAACATAAGCTAATCATTGTTCTTGCCCACTGCTTAAAACCTTTGCTTAGTCCTAATGAAACCGATTATCTACCCCATGCTTAAAACATGCACAGTTATCTTGCTGAATTAAAATGTCTTTATGTAGCCTGGTTTTTTTAATGAACGACAATGGTTTTATCAAGATACCATTTTTCAGTGAGTACAATATCATAGTGATTGTTGTATTAAAAACAAGAATAAATACTTAAGAAGTTTAGCTGTTCTTTTGAGTGTATGTGATAGCACTAATAACTTTATGTGTTCAATACAGTCATAAACGGTCAGCCTATAGATTACCAGTTTTGTCTTGTCTTGTAAAGAAAGATTGACCTCTGATCAGATCTAGAAAATCTCTAGCAAATAAAGTTGCTAAATATGTCTTGTGATACAGTGTTTAATTCCTCTAATCTGTTCTGCGCATACATTTATTTTTGCCGTTTTAAAATATAATAGTCTTAAAACCATTCACATTAAGACCCTCACGTTCGTAGCATGTCTTTTCTCTGGATTTATCACAATTTAATGAATTCAGTCTTTAATATGTGCCTAGCACTTTTCCATAGCAAGTGCTGTTTGAGCTCCTTCTGTTTAAAGAATTTTGTACATTCCTCACAAGTCATGTCTCTAATACGCACACACTTTCATACACAAATAATATTTCTGTATTGCATCATACCAGCTGTAAATATGGCTAGCATTTTTTTTACATCACACTTGTACTGGAAAAATAAGTGATATCCTGCAAAAGCGTCCTTCTAAACCTTTATTTAATCCAGCTTCGTCAACTGAAATTTATCTTATTTTCCTTGTAACTGTCACTTACAAATATAAAAAGCTACTACTGGAACCAGTATGCTGCTCATTAGCTCAGTTCACCAGGGCATGAATAAACTTCATGTTTGAATTAAATTCTTTTGTGTTGGTTCCTTTCTTCTGCTTGATTTTCGTACTTGAGTGCTAAGGTTCAGTTAGCTTTCCCTGTCTTGTAGAGATTATATCAAGTAGTCTGTTTGGAAAATATGTACTAAGTAGACTTAATATAAAAGCAAAATTAGAAGACAAATACAGTTCCTTAATGTTGAAAATTGATCCCTGCAATAAAACAAGGTATTCCTCAAGTAAAGTTGGACAATATGCTAAATATACAGGAATATATTCAAAGTTGTTCAGTTGTAGTAGTCTCACTAAACAAGAATAAATGGTAGTAAGTTCATGAAAAGCCACTAGCTAATGTTTATACTGTAGACAGGATTCAGTCTCCTCTAATTCTTGTAGCAAATATTCTAATTCTAATGAACAGAAATGACTCTTAAATATGACTTCTTTCTTGATCTTTAAAAGCTGATGTCAGTTTAGTTGAAGTATTCAACTTTTTACCTTAAAAAAAAAAAAAGTTCAGCTTACTTGCTTACATAACTTATCTGTGCTGTCTTCATTTCTTTCCACAAATAGGGGCAGCTTAGGGCAGAGTTGTGTCAGTACTGGTAGAACCAGTTTTTCTTTGCTTCAGACTAAAACTTCCAGTGCTTCACACTCTGAAAGCATCCTGAATGTCTGCAAAGAAAGTTCACCTAACACACCACCATATAAAGGTGAACCTTTTCCTAGCCTTATATGAATGACAAATCATCCAGTGTTTGAAGTGTTGTTCATTTATTTCTCTCTCTCTCTTTTTCTGTGTAGAATATTTTACAGTCAAGATATGGCCCTCAGCCAAAGAGAAAAGGTTAAAGTAGAACCTATCTGTTGAAATAGCTATACCTCTTTAGTTCGTGGTTCTTAAAATACATTTAAATGACCTTTGGTATTGTGAGAGTAGAAATGTCATGTTAGACTTTGTTTCTTTCTCTTCAAAAAAGAAGTGATAATTTTAATTCATCTCTGACCAGAAGTTAACCAGTGTAAACAAAATGCTCAGCTGCCTCAAATCCTCAGTAACAGAAGGTGGTCAGTAGTAGCAATAGTTAGTTAATTAAAGCATTTGACACAAAGGTTGCTTAGAGTTGCAAACAGTCTTCCTTGTTTTGTAGACGAGGAGTTTCACATATGTCATTTTCATTAAAGTGAAAGTATCTCATTAGAGATACAGTAGAAGTTTTTCTAAGAATTAGGTGTTGGCTGTATTAATATTTACAGAAATTTTGCTCACGTCATTTTCTAGCTCTTTTACTAACATGTAATCATTCATTTTACATGCTTTTTAATTAGCAAAAATTAGTCTGTAAAAGTTGGACTTAATTTCAGCAACTCTTTTCTTCAATCTTAAATCATATGTAAGTTTAAAAAAAAAAACCAACCCACACTTTTGTTTTTTTCTTTCCCCAACTTTCATAAAGACCAGGCTAACTTTCTTTAAATTCTTGGTAGCATTAGAATTAATTTTCTCACTAAATCACATGTGAGAAGTACCAGAGTATCAACAGTTCAGCCCCACCACAGCCTTAGAGGTGCACAAGACTTGTTTATCTAAGTACTATTGTCACCTTTGAAATACATAAAAGCTCAGACAGGTACTTTGCAAATTGAGTGTATAAAGTGATGCCTTTCCCTGAACTACATGGTTCATCTAGCAAGCATATTTTACTTCATTGTTCACAAGACTTTTTAAAATTGGAAATCTAGCACTGACATAAGCTACAGCTTTTTGTTGTGCAAATAAGTCATATTTATTCAAGTTACTGCATTATACATAGCTTTCCCAAATACTGTTACGGATATACTATTAACCAAAAGCATGCTAACTATATTAATATACTATAAAAGGTAATATTCCTTGTATATTACCTATAATAACAGTATACAAATGCTATAACAAGTAGATTAATGAGAGCTGTGAATCCTAGCAAATACCAATGCCAAGTAAGTTTGATTTACTGTATATAGTCTTTACAGGGATTCTGCTGTGTTTTGAAAATATCTTTCAAACTGTTTTGCTGCTTCAGGATACAGCAGACCTTAACAGGTACATTTTGGGGCATTTCATTCAATTCCAAGAGGATGTGTGTTGATGAAAGTTGCATGTTTTGTATCAGTCACAGTATTCACTAGCTGTTTCATTAGGTCAAAACATAGAGAGCACAACTGGAAAAAATGGGGTTACTCTGTGTAGGTCAGAGTCTGAGGAATCCTGACAAACTACATACTCTACAGCTGGAATGTGGACACAAAACATGTATGGATCCACTGTACCATTCAGAAAATGTCTGTTGAGTTGATTTTTTTAAAAGTAGAAAAACAGCACATCCTCCTCAAAAGGAACTTTTCATAACTAATTAATTTCTAGAGTCCTGGTACTTGGGGGGAGGGGGGTTATAGCATTAGGGGGTTTGTATGTGCTACACTACCAACCTGCCCTTGCTTCAGTTCTGACGATTGTGCTGGTCACGTTCATCGGCATGTGTGAAGAATTGGCCTGATGTTTGTGGTTGGTTCTGGCAGCCTGAAATAGTGATCATAAAGCTACGGCTGAACAGGAATTATGGGATAGTATAGGGAAGCTTGTACTGTTGCTATAGCAAGAGTTAACTTCACATGACACTTGCAAGCACTTACACAACTTCGAAGTGTAAATGAGATCAGACAATACTTCCTTCATCTTCTCACAGTAAAAAAGATTCCTTTTAAATACTTCTTCCGTGTCACCTAGTTACTGTCTTTGGTCAGGCAACATGCCTAATGACAAACTTCTGAAAGCATGTTGAGCTGCCTTGTATCTCAAAAATCCTGACAAGCAAGCTCCTTAATTTCCTGTTTCAGTACCACATAGATAATTAAAGTCAAAGCAAAGATTAATTAAGTAATCAATTTGCTGCTTCTACACAAATAAATGTGTGCTCCCTTGTAAACATTAATGAGACCACATCAATGAGCTGTAAGAAATTTGTGGCACTCTGGGACAGGAAGTCCTAAAATAAAAAGATTTTGTAAAAGGGTTAAAAAGTAACAAAGTAGTAAACTTCTGCTTTGAAAAACAAGTGCCTCCCTCTGTTAGAGCAGTCCAAATTTGCCTGCTGCATCCATGAAAGCTGTCCATTCAGTGAAGGTCAAAGGTTTTGTTGTTGGTACACCAGCTGATCATCTGTAAGCCTGTCGGGCTGTGCTGCTGAGCGGAACAAACTGCTGCGCACTGCTGATGTGCGTCACAGGACCCTGGGGTTTTGCACGGGGATTAGTCAGGCTGTATTTGGAAACGCCCTCAACTGCACCTTGTGCTGCTATATTAGTGTTTCTCAAGCGAGAGGAATTTTCTTTTGCTTCTGCAGCTGCTCCTGCAAAACCCTCTGGTAAGTGCACAGCTTCCGTCAGCAGTACTAACTGTCTCCTGCCTGCATTTTTAAGGCAGGGTTATGAGCTAAAGCATTACTAAACAGTTGTTTATTGTGACAAATTGTATTTTTTAAGTAAAAATTTGATAGCACAGAATTGGCAACAGCATTGAAGGAATAAATATATTTACCAGTTTTTATTGAATAGGTTAATTCAACTTCAATGTTCCTCTACTTTTAAATATGTATCAGAGTATTCTTAAGTGTGGGTGTTTTCAGAGTGACCTAGCTATGTACCATGCATGTCTGCTTTTATTTCTATACAGCAGGAATAGCAAAGATCACATAATATAGCAGACCAATTCTTTAAAAGCGTTTGGTTGGTTTTTGTTGGCAGCCTGTATGCAAGCCCTGCGTCTCTGGACTCTGCTTGCCACCTATGCTGTTGCAGTAGGACAAAATCAAGGACAGAAGAATAAGGAGTGCCCTAAGCTCAGCGCACAGGTACTCTTCTTTAAAAGCACAAGAGGAAATGCTGTTGTCATGTTTTCTGTGAACACTCTCCAGATTTTTTATATGCGGGGTTTTTTTTTCAAACTAAATATCAGAATCCAGCCCATTAAGTGTAAAAAGATGTAAATAATTAAACAAAATAGACCAGGAAAAATTATTTTTAGCATGCATCCTATTCAATTTCTTAAAATAGCTTAGGTAGTGAAGCCAGTTCCAGTTATTTCATATAACCTGTGGTCATTATATGCAGTTTTGCAGCATGTTATCAAGCAACTGTGAAGATACTCAATGGTCTATTATTTCATTTCCATAATAATATTTGCCTATTTACTTTTTAGATAAGTAGCCCTAAGGCTATTTCTTGGCAAAACTACCAAAAGAGTAATTTGGTAATTACTGCTTACTCAGGATTTCTTACCATATTTGAGTTTATATCATATAAATATAAAACATATTATGGTTTTGGGTTAGGTAATTATAGATTAATAAATATCTGTCCTGAGCTCAGGTTATGCTAGTGGACTGCATAACCACTAGTGCAATTCTCCTGACTAGCTGCACATAATGCAGAGACTGATGTGACTACACTCACGTCCAGTAGCTTTTAATGTTCCTGTCTAAAAGGTAAGCCTATTGACAACTGGGGCGGCTAAGAGAAACCTCTGTTGCACTCATGGACCAAAATTCAAATTGTCTGAATTAAAGCCAAAACTTGGTTTATACATATATCAGTGTACAAGCACATGTGGCTATATATGAGCATATACAGATGGAGGAAAAGATACGCACGCACTCCCATTCTGTGGCTTTTGTTACGGCTCCCCCACTTCTTGCAGCTCATATATTGCAAATAGCAGAAGTTACATTAAGAAGTTTGCAGGCTTTTCAGAAGCTTTTTGGTAAGCTTTGTTGTCTAGAGTAAGTTGATGAACATAACGTTATGTAATAATATAAAAAAGAAAAGGGGAGTGGAAAATAAGATGTAAATGTAAATTAAGGAATGTGCCCCTTTTCTTTATAATTTCACCAAACTGTTACTTTCTACCACCAAGAACAAATTTTCTGTAGCTTGCCAGGGTATCAAATTTCACAGCTATCATGGATGCCATGCCCTGGCTTTTTTGGTACATGTCGATAAGTAAGTATATGTGATAGCTAGTCTCAGACCTTGGATTTGAGCATCTGCAGTTCCCAAAATAAATGTCATTTACTCTTAGTTTATACTCTTTTACCAAGAAACTCTCACCAGGGACAAGAAATAAAATTTACAAATAATTGAATCCTATCCATTTTATCACTTTGATTTACATTTTCCTTGTTCAGAAATAACATTAATACTTCCCCCTCCTTGACAGCCCACCCTTGTGTGTCCTCTGCATCAAAAGTTAATAGATTTCGAACCTAGTCTAGTCTAAGGCAGGTTAACCAACAAAGTAGAAAAAAAGAAATTGTGTGATAATTGAAATTCACATACTGTCAATAGTACTATGGCTAGTTCTTATTCATTGTCTTATCACTTCTGTGACATTATGGTCATCTGAAATTTTGTGGAATATTTTTAATATGTCTGTAAGTGCAAGAACAGTCCTTGTTATTATTCAGAATTATTGACACTTAACAAAGTACTCTATCAATCATTGAGAATTATAGAGAAGTGCCCTTAAAATTTAATCTACCCATAACGCAGAGTATTTTCTTAGCAGTGATTTTTGGGAGGCATCTGTACTGGATTAGTCTTTGTAATATAAAAAAACTTTGTATTTGCCAAGTAGTGTAGGCTTACAGGGTATCAATATAAAAGTACTTGGCCTCATTTTCATATGTCCTTGATCAAAGCATTACTTAGTAGACTTATGATAACAACCTCTTATATTTTTAGTTATTACTAGTAAGATGTCAGGCTGTGTATCTGGATTTGATTGTGAAATGAGCCGTATCACCATGCAGTTAAGATAGCAAGTCATTCATCAGCTCATCTTTCCCAGTTTAAAATTATGGATAGTGAAAACAACAGAAAGTCCCACAGTCATCCTTTATATGAAGTTTCCTTTCTTATTGGATTTTTTTTTTAACCACGGAGACTTACGTTATTGTTTTACTAGGTAGGGGGAGGGAAGTAACTGCTCTGCCTCCAGCACTCAGTAGTTTCGAAACTTCAGTATAATCTTAACTCCAGAATATGACATTACACCTTGTGCACACAATCAGTTATTAATTCCTTAGGATACCTAATTGGAAATACCTACTATAGCAGCTGTGAATTCACTTAGATACCTGCCTTTCATTTTAGTGATTAGCACCAACTCCTGTTTAATCATCGAACCCACGCAGCATGCACTTAGATACACACTGTCTCAAATACTAAGGAAACAATGTATATAAGCAGCACCCAGATACAACATAAAAGCAGCTCTGTTTGCAGTCCTGCCATCTAATTGTATAGAAGAAACTTTATTTCAAAACTAGAATTCAATGCGATCTTTACAGTAAATACTTTTCCTCTTTATTTAGCCCAGCTACATAGATGCATGTCTCATGAACTAAATATACTTGTGATTTTCAGAACTATCCTTGTTGTAAATGACCCATTCTGTGGTTTGTAGGACTGGGGGATTTCCAAACCTGTGTGAATCCATTACTGTTCATTCATCAAGGTATGACTATAACATTGTTAGCTACAAAAGATTTCCTGCATCCTTATTCCAGTTACCTACTATCACAAACAAGCAGATCTGTCTTTCCTTTTCATATATCCAGTTAAGCTCAACCTTTAAAATAATCTTTTTCAGTTTTGTTCTCTTTGCTTCTCTTTGAAGGCTCTTTAAAAATGCTAGAGACTAGAAACTTAAATGTATTTGTGGCCAATGTATATGCCAACCACAAATTACCTGTGGGAGGTGTTGTCTTTTAACATGTGTTTTAAAAGAGATACCAGTCTCTGAGCTATTTCAGTAACATACAGATGTCCTTGGTAAGAAAGCAAAACTTTTATAAAATAACAGAATAAACAGGGGCAGATAAGTGATTCAATATGATGTACTGCCAGATGTGACAATGAAATATGAATTCCTTCTCCTGTGCTTATATAGTTTTAGTCCTGTATGTAGAAGCTCCTTGCTCCGAAAAGCTTTCCTGCTTTTGTTAGTTGCTGTGGAGTATTTTATTTAGTTGTTTTCTCCATATGCGTTCTTTGCAGTCAACTGAATTTTGGGCCTTTTGTGTATATTGAGTTGACTCCTAGAGCTCTCTTAAACAATTTACAGAAAGACAAATTTTGGTAAAATTGACTGAACTTTTCTTATTGGCACTTTTTCACTCTTTGTTCTTTCATCTGTCTTATCAGTTCTTTCCAACTTGAATCTTATTGTCTCTTTGAAGTATGAAGAATGGCAAATACGCAACAAGAAACTAGCAGCTAGACTGGGCAGAAGTAGAAGACATTGAAGGAGAGAGTTTGCCAGAAAACTGCTGACTGTTTATTAGACAGTTTTGTTAGCTTCTAATGTAATAATGATAAAGCCTAAATAAAAGAATTGCTACTTAATGTTCAGTTGCAAATATGAATACAAGGAACTAGTGAAGGCGGCGGTGGCTATTTTGACTAACCATGTTTGTCTGAGGCTTTATCATACCCATAATGAAGACTTGGTTTTGCCTATGAAAGTGCCTGTGAGACTGAAATTGTCGGCGTTATACTCGCTGCAGAAGACTTTTCTTTTTTTCCCCCCTAAATTAAAATACTCTTCAACTGACTTCAGTTCTTGTGTAAAAATGAAAGATGGATTAGAAATAAATGAACCTTAAAAACTGATCTTGAGTAGGAGTATCAGTTTACAACATCAAAGCAGGAAGTTTTCATCATGCTTAAAATCTTAAGCAATGTCTTGTTTAACACCACCTACTGAAAGTGTTTACTGAGGAGGCTTTTCCCTCAGGTTGTTTCAGAAATTTACAAGAGGCCTCAGTCTGGAAGAAAACAGGAGCAAGCAATCCAACTTTCATCATAACAGTCGCTCCCTCTGGTCTCTCCATCTCCCTCAACATCTGTTCTGTTTAAATCAGTTTTATTAGGAAGTCTGTTGCTTAGCAGCTACGTAAACCAAATGTTTGAGCTACGTCTCACAAAAGCACACATTTAGATTTCACTTTGTTTAATTTTTGCATTTCAAGTCTAACAATACATCTATAATTTGCCTCCTGAAAGTCAAAGGAATTAGACTAGTCAATTTACAGTGAAAAAAATTACAAAACAGAGTCAAATTGCTTTATCTTTCATTATAGATGAAAAAATGCTATGTACCCAACAAACAAGTGGTAAGATTAGTTTTGTTTACCAGCACTGTATAACATACAGAAGAAATACCATAAAACTCCTTCAAAGAGTTGCGTATTATTAATATTTTATTTGTGAAGGTAGAGAAGTTGATTTATTTCTGCTGATGATTGTGAATAAATATCTATAAATGCTTTGTCGATGTATTTCTCAAAAGATGAGAGAATTCTTTAATGGATATTCTTCAGGAATTTTTTTTTAATGCTCATTAGCTTTCTTAATGATTCCCAGCCTGGGATGTAGCCATTCCTAATGTACCTTTTTGAATTTGCTGTGCTAATAACAGTAGCAAGGCACTGCAACCACATGGAGAACAACTATCTTGGTTTAGGCGGTACCACTTTTACAGAAAATGTCTTTGCCATAGGATGACAAAGGAAACCCTTAAATCTTCCAAACTAAGTGAAATGAATCCAGTTTGTTACTAGACAGTAAGAAAGGTTAAATAGAGATTAAGCAAACTTTTCCGAAGATAAAGATAGTTGAGCACTAAAATACATGGTTGAGGAAAGTGAGGAATATGTGAGTGGAGGTTTTGAAGAATGGGTTAGACACATATCACCGAGAATGATGCAGCTGTAATAGTTTGCTCCTGCCTGGGGGAAGAGTGGACTAGAGCCGATATTTAAAAGTACCTGCAGCTCCTGCTTTTTGCTGACACACAAGTGTCTTTTCCATTACTAAAGCACGTGTCTGCAAGACTTTAAAATATGCTCTTTTTCTTAAATGATAACTTAATTCCAATTTGACTGTGAGTTGGTTGTTAATAATAAACAAACCACTTAGCAGCATCAAGAGCAGGAAGACAGGGTGTTGTGTGACTTATTAACAATTGGTGATCTGAGTACTCTGGTTCCACAAATGTGTCTGGAAATAAAAGTTGCTCTTTTTTTTTTTTTAATTAGCTCCTTGCGGGAAAGATTACATACTAGGTATAAGAAAAGGAAAGTTCAATGATCAGAATGTGAATAATGTAGTTCCTAGCACTTGATAATCTCTGAAGTTCTATACACAGAAAATAAAATTTGCTCTGTCAACAGATTGCAAATGTCTGATACCTTTGCTTTAGAAAGAATCCATACATGATTATACAGGAAAGAAATACACACTAAATTTGGAGATTTTTGTCAATAAGTAGTTCTTTTACCATTTCTGCAAGGTTGAAGAGAAACTTTTAGAGCAAGCACAGGCGGGGGGGGTGTTGTTGAGGGTGTGGGTTTTTTGTGGGCTTTTTTTTCCCTTTTTTACCAAATTCAGCATTAATCATAATATTCAAGAAATATTCTTCATTCAAAAGGAATACATGGTGTGATAGCATGTGTTATTTCAAAAGTGTGCAGTAAAATAGGTAATGGAAAATGACTGATGGGACTGGCTAGGGAGCAGGAATTCCTATATGGCCTTGTATTAAAGTACTTAGTTGACACATGCAGTGTTCTCAACAAAACAATGGGTGTCTAAAATCAGCCTCTCTTCTTTATTAACTACGTTGAAACTTTAAGGGCATATTAACTGCACAAAGAGCTAGTTTTAAGGTTCACCATCACCCAGTGACATATTTGAACCAGAAGATGATCCTGTCTGTCCTGTTTATATCTCCCTTATTTCCTGCAAATACAATTATCTTTTGCATGAGTGTCAGCTTATTGAATAATGTGATATTAGGAAAGGGAATGAAGACAGACATTGAAAGCAAACAGAAGTTAATGCAGTCATCAGTTAATATATGCAGAGTATTTTCTGTTTCTTCTCACTCATAACTTGCCTTCCTGTCCTGACCATGTCTTGCTGTCACGTGAAACTGTGTATAGATGCAGAGCTCCCAATCTGATGGACAGCAGGTATTATTCAATACATTTTCCTCTGTAAGTATATTACTGTCTTTGTTCTTACTCTTCACAGATGCCAGAATTTCAGAAGAAGACTGTCCATATTAAGGACCCAGGAAGAGTAGAAGAGATTATCTGTGGCCTCATCAAAGGTGGAGCTGCGAAACTTCAGGTAAAGATAGTAGAAGGTGTAACCAGTTTGGAATGAAAGCAATCATATGATTTTTGCTCTATGCCAAAAATTGTAAGAATATTTATAACCAAAGCCAGCCTTCAAGTAATCTCCAAAACTTAGACATCATTAACTCTTTTAATAGCCCTTGTTGATTCAACTGTAATTCAGCCAGACACTAGTTAACTAAATAACATAAACATATAAGCTTGGTAATTTCAGGAAATATTCTGAGAAAAGGAATTAGAAAAACAGTTTTGTTAGAATAAAGTTATGGGATATTCTGGTTTATGTTACAACAGTTCAATAAAATAGGAAGATTTCTGTGACACATGATACTCAACTGCAACTATCGTTGATCGTTCAAAATTTCTAGCCATTCTTTATTTTGTCCCTCCATGTTGTAAGACAGTTTTGCTTTTTCTTTCCTTAAATAGATTATTACAGATTTTGATATGACATTAAGTAGATTTTCCTACAATGGAAAAAGATGTCCAACTTGTCATAGTGAGTACTTTTTTTTTTTTTTTAATACAGATCGGTTTGTTCACTCCTTTTAGTTTTTCCTAGATTTTAATTTTCTATCCAACTTACTCCCTAATAAATGAGATTTTATATTGTCTTTTTACCTAACTTGTACATCCTAATGAAATAGTATTATAGTGAGTGTCTATGTGTTTTATTTATATATATTTTAATCAGAATCTTTGTGAATTAAAATCAGATAAGTTGCCATTCACAATTAAAAAACTAAGTTCTGAACTATAAGATGTTACTGGCTAGATACAGTAGGTGTGACATTTTTTAAGAGCTGTTAATAGTCCTGATGCCTCCAAGAACCAAGATAGTAAACTGCTCAGAATTGACATTTTTATCCTGTAGCCTTTCAGAACAATCACAAAAAACGAATTTAATAATGAAGTGGGAATCCTAAAACATATACGATGCCCCATGATGATTTCAGAAACAGTTAAATCTCAAGAAACAGATAAGAGGCTTGTAATTAACCTTTTAATTCAGAGATGAGGGGAAGGACATCTTGTTTATGAAGAAAAACCTGCCTTTTACTGGTTGCTGGTAAGAAAAGTTCTGAGGAAACATAGTGGTATATAATCTAACATTGCCTTCTATGCCATGTACATTGTTGTATAGCAAAGCAAAAGAAATACGGCATCTGTTTTAACACTTTTTTTTCCACCCCCCAGACATCATTGATAACTGCAAGCTCATCACGGAGGAATGTCGGAAAAAGGTAAACGAGAAACCTACTAGCGGTTGGTTTGTTGTTCAGAACTGTTAATATTCCCTGGCTGTACTGTGTATTGAATTACACAACACTATGAGACATGGGATACTTTCAAATCCTTAAAGCTCTCTGAGCTTTCTCACTGACTGTAAGGCATCCAGTCACTAACAGAAGTGATCAGAAATATTTGTATTCTTGATAGTGGCATGTCATTCAGTTTAACGGTGTCTATGTTTTCTTCTTAGATATATTTACAAGTTAACTCTGTTCAAAGAGCATTTCAGATTCCATTATATCTAAATAATGTAACCAGAATAAAGGAAGTTATTTTGATTGGTTAGATGAAAAACCAAGTGTTATTTTATAAAAATACATTAAACATCTGGCTTTTTTTTCCCCTTCAGTTATTGCAGCTGAAAGAAACCTATTATGCCATTGAAATTGATCCAGCTCTCACTATTGAAGAAAAATATCCATATATGGTAGAATGGTAAGAGACACCTCCCATCTTCAAATTGTACTAAGATTAGATTTAATAATTTTTTAAAAGCCATTAACTATGGCAGTAATTAGCTTTTGGCTAATGCATTAACTGAATTAATCTCTTGGAGTGTTGTGCAACAACTGCTTTTGCTTTGCTGTTGAATGAGCAAGAATGAACCATATAGGATCATGAGATGTAATGAAAGGTAAATCTTTACAAGTCAGTTTCCACCCATTTTTTGTTTGTATTCTAGGTACAATAAATCTCATGCACTACTCATTGAACAAGGTTTACAAAAGGATAAACTTGCAGAAATTGTGAGGGAATCTGATGTTATGCTGAAGTAAGTTCCTTTTGATTTGAACAACACTGTTTCGGAGCATTTTCTGTGGTTTCTTACTGTGTGTTTTCAGGGGAAGAACAAACAAACAAACACACACATTCCTGAGACTGTGACACTGAAATCTTGGAACGTAGCGAGCTCTTCATGCCCCCTGCTTTATTCATATTTTGTAGCTAAATGCTCACAACTATCACACTGTATACTCTAGAGATCTTAAAAAAAATTTTTTTAAAGTTTGAGTCCCATCTCTACAACCTTCATTTCTGTAGACTTTCATCCTCCTGAAATTGCACTGGTGGCTCTTTTTTTGTAAGAGGAATGTAGAGTTCAACTTTGTTCCTTTGAAAAACAATCCCTGTAATAGTTTTACCTGAGATAAAAATGCAGTGACTTGAGGAATATGTCTCATATGTTGTATTAAATATTGTTCTTCCTTTATGGCTAAAGGCAAGTTTACAAGACGGCAAAATCCTTACATGAAATGTGCTGCGGCTCCCATCTCTTCTGAAGTTCTCCAAAATTGTCTGTAAATTTGGGACTACTGAAACAAGATATTAAGACTTGATTTGTGGAAGTGTTTGTTTATGCTACTGACTAAATTCTTGTCTTTTGCAAAACAGACAATCACACCATCTCATGTCTGTTTGAAAGCCTATATCCATGTGGATTGAAACTTCATTCACAGGCTAAAACTCCCTCAAAAATTTTCATCATAATAATTTTTTTTCTTAAATGTAAAATTCTACCAATCACTGTCTGTGTGGAGAAGGTGTACACAGATAAGATTATCTTGTTCCTGGAATACTATAAACAGTTTTGATTGGATACTGAAAACTATTAAAAGCTTTCAGGAAAGAGTGACAATAAATGTTTTCAGGATTTCAAAACAACAAAAAAATGGTTTTATGGTAATAACCCTTTAGAAAGTCAAATATTTAAGCAAAGAAGATTGAAAGGAAATGTATAGCCTGATAGTAGCTAGAGAGAGTTCTACTAGTTGCTTGCTTATTGTGGGGTGTTTGGGGAGGGGGAACTGTTTTTAAGTCTTTAAAACATGATTAGATGTTTGGGGGGAAAAAATTCTGCAGATCAAGACCAAACAGGCCTTGATGTAAGGGTTTCTTTCTAAAACTGTGTGCCTTGTGTTAGGTTGATAGTTCTTGCTAGTCTGCAGAGGTGAGGCAAAGGAAATAAAGTGAAATGCTCAGGGATAATTAATTCTATTTTCCAAAGAAGATGTGAATGGCTTCTGAAAACTATCACTTTTCTTGGCTTGCTTTATTTGAGATTTGATTTGTATTTACACCCTGTGTTACAGAGAAGGGTATGAGAACTTCTTTGATAAGCTCAGTGAACATAATATTCCTGTGTTCATATTTTCTGCTGGGATCGGGGACGTTCTTGAGGAAGTTATCCACCAGGCTGGAGTCTACCATTCTAACGTCAAAGTGGTTTCCAACTTCATGGATTTTGATGAAAATGTACGTATGAAATAACCCATTCTTAGCAAACATGACTGAGGTATTTAGGAGCTATTTATATATACTACAAGTTGAACATTTTAATGCAACAGATGTAGGCATCTACCTGCCGTATAGAAAATTAGAATTGCATACTCATCACTCCCCCAGGCAAAAAACAAGCAGAGGATACCAGACCAAACACTGTTAGTGTGGTGTGACTACGATACCATTAATTTCCTTTAATGACAGCTTCAGGCTCAGCCCGGTACAGCGCTACTCCTCCTCCAGGCAGGGAGAATTGCTGTCTGTCTAGTCTTAACAGTGCTATTGCAGTCATTACGTTATTTAAGAGTAATTTATCTTGTTCGTCACTAGAGATTACGTAGCTCAATGTTAGTTCAAGAATAATACCACCAATTTCATTCTGGATTCTATCTTGTCTATATGATACTAGAAATAACTTCAGTGGGGTTTTTTTTATAGGGGATATTAAAAGGATTTAAAGGAGAATTGATTCATGTTTACAACAAACATGATGGTGCCTTGAAGAATACAGAGTACTTCAAACAACTGAAAGACAACAGTAATATCATACTGCTGGGTGATTCCCAAGGCGACTTGAGTATGGCAGATGGAGTAGCCAACGTTGAACACATTCTTAAGATCGGCTATCTCAATGATAAAGTAAGTAGCCCTGTAACCTTTTGAACTTTGAGTCAAATACTGTAAGTTAGAAACAGGTTCATTATAATAAGCTTCAGATAGATATCAAATCAAGTGTTTGGCCCACATTTGTTTTGAGATTTCAAACATTTTTCATGGGTTTCTTGCCCCGAGTGTTTTTCTAACCCAAAAGCTACTAAAACACAAATGTAAATTGCTTTGGTTTTCGTCCTGAACTACTTCCAAAAAGGTATTTTGTCAAGAAATAAAGCTCAGAGGCTACAGAAATTAATAAATTAATTCTTTTAAATTCCTGTGGCTCCTCCCCCTCCTTTCAATACTGGATTGATAACTGAGCAAAATTATAATCTTCCAAATAACAAATTTAGGCAGTGTCTCCTTTTTTTTGATTTTTGAGAAGACACAACTGATTGTTTGCTAAGTTATAATGTGCATCCGTTTGCATTCAGGAGAGAGAAAACTTCAGTTTTTTATTTCTCTCTGCCTTTCAGGAAGCTGAGGAAGTAGGTTTTCTTTCAGTATCTTTATGTGTGAGATCCTGGAATAAACGTGAGGTATTATGTCCTGGAATGCACACGCAGTTATGTCAGGCTACTCCTACTCTGTCATCCTATGGAATTCACTCATAGGAGCGATACATATTTGCACGGCTCATTCCCTGAATTTGGTGAAAAGACTGGTCAGTGTTTTAATGACAAAAAGTCTTTCAGTAATTAATTCTAAAACTAAGTGGGTCTTTCTCTTTGTCCCTTCTGCAATTAGGTAGATGAGCTTTTGGAAAAATATATGGACTCTTATGATATTGTCTTGGTGAAAGATGAATCCCTGGAAGTTGCCAACTCCATCCTACAGAAAATCCTGTAAATTGCAGTCTGAAGTCACTCCATTCCTTCCAGGAGGCAACTGGACAGAAGAGCACACGTGTGCTATTTTAGATGTGTTTATTACTCATTTACAGAACTGTTTTAATTTAATTTAAGACTTTTATCTTCATTTTGGTATTTTGAAATATATATGGTATCCATTGTCAACTAGAAGCTCCTTTTACTGCTCTTATGCTGTTCTTTATTGTCTCACACTCCTATTATAACTAAATTTATATTGGATTTATAGATGTCAAACTACTGCTGGTGGGATACTGTGGTTCATTGTATTTTAATCGGGCATTTCAGAGGACCATTTTAGAAAATGTGGCTATTTTGTAAAATTGAAGATGTAAACGTTCTGTGAATAAGCGGTGTGCACGTGTCTGTTGCCTTTTCTTCTTTCAAAGAAGATATTTCAGTCTAAGCTGTACTTTGAAGGATCTTACTCGTATGCTACAGACTTTTGCAGAAGTTTTTCATACGTATATTTTTCTTCAGTAAAAATGCTCTATTCACCCAATTCTGGCAAAGTGTTTCTTAATAGATTTTTGTATCATTATGAAATATTCAGTATGCTTATGGTTTCTTTATCCTCTGTGGAAAGGGAAGAACGTTTTAAGTTAGTATGTCTGAGGTTTGACATCTTTGTAACAACAGATAGTTTCACAAGCTAATAGTACACAGCCATAACTTCAGCCCCTTTTCAGATTTTATTTCGTGTACGACTCCAATTCCAGCCTGCTGTTTCACGTCAAAGCCAGTATGGCTCGTCTAAAACAACTTTTCTTGGAATTCTCAGTGAGCTGCTCTGGGCACAGAAAATGAAAACAAAGCTAGATCTTCATCGTGGATTTTAAAAGCTGACTTGCCATCTTGCAGAATCAAGTTTTCTTGCTACCAGCCCCATGCCTCAGAAGCACTTACAGAGGACCGCTCCAGACTGGCTTTAGATCACATTCCCACTCTCTGCAAATTGTAAGCGCAAGTGTCAGCATGGCATCCTGGCCCTTCCAGCTTTGTTATGCACGTCCTCTCTGTGTAAACACCCGTTGAATCTTCAGAAAGTATTTCCCCTGTACTGTACATGTTACAGTACCTCTCAGCATCACGTACCAAATAGCGTAGCTGAATCTAGCCGCAGCTTTGGAAGCCTACTCTGACATGTTGCAGGAGAAGTTAAAGGTGGTGTTGTGACCCTAGCCCTAAGAGGTCTCAGCTGATCTAGCTCTATTCATTAATAAAATAGAGGCAATCATATAACTTCCCTAACATGCAATATAGTCATTGTTCCCCTTTGCTTTCTTTTATACACAGCAAGAACTGTGCCATCTTCCATTCCCTGGGAACTGTAACACAGTACGGGAGAGCCTAGATCTGCATTCTCTCCCACCAGCAAGTAATACACATCTCAGGAGATGGCCTCTTTCCTGTCCAACCTGTGGCCCATTACCTAAATTCTGACTTCGTAGCACCAGTCATATTTTTTTTCCAAATCAGCAGACTTACATCTGTTACCACTCCTACTGGAACTTTTCCAAGAAGGCCAGATGGGAGGTAGTTCCCTTACCCCACCTCTGCGTCCTCCACAGTAAACCAGAACCAAATCATCCCCATATTTTGAATGCACGGCAGAAGCTTGACGTACAGTCTGAAGTAGTGCGAGAATCCTCTCCTACTCGCACTGCACATGCTGTGCTGGCAGGGAACTGCTGAGCACAGAGACCTCTCACAAATTCCAGCCTGGATCTTAACAGGCAAAGACTGTTTGAGGGACGATGCCCTCCCTGTACACGATCTACAGTCATGGAATTCCCTGCTCCTGGCACAGGGGCAGCTAGATTCCCCAGAAGCCGTCCATTTGAGCAGAAAACCACTTTAACCATACGGCGACGGAGAGGATAGCATCTTGGCTGCCTTCCGTTTGAGAGCCACGGCTCGGGCGGCAGCAGGCTGAAGAGCTGACAGCGCCCTAGCAGTACCAGTGACAGGAGGAGACAGGAGCAGCAGCTGCCTCAGCCCTGGCCTGCCAAGAGCCCATCAGCCAAAGCCAGAAGGCGGGGAGAGCTCGAAAGCAGGAGTGACAGCTGCTGAGTCAGTGGCATCTAAAGGGCTGTTATTCACCCTCCCTTTCCTGCATACACACAAAACCAAGTGCCCAGCGGCAGCACGTGCTGCAGCTGATGTGTGACCGACAGGAGCTAACACTGGCCGAGTGGGAGACACTGCACAGAACAGGCTGAAGGCAAGGAGGACTTGTGGCAGTGGGGCTGAGCAGGGGTGTAGCAGATCCTCTCAGAGTAGCCAGGGACAGCAGCAGCTTTGTAGAAGTTGGCACAGAAGAGCAGGAGGAAGCGTATTAGGACATGCCAACCACGGTGGGACGCAGGCTTGCAGGTGCCCCAAACACCCACCCAGGAGGGGCAGGAAGGATGTTCCTCAATGCAGGAGGTAGGAACTTCCTCCTTTTCCTCTCTTGCTTGGATTTGCCATCGAGCCAACCTTCACCCCCAGCCCCTGTGGCCTCTCTCCCTGGCCCCCCCTATTTGCCTGGGCCAGGGAGGAGGGCAGGACGGTCGTACTGCAAAACTGCAAGGGAGGGAGCAGTCATCTTCTGCCAACACTTCTGCCAGCACCGCTGGCAAGAGAAGCCGGGCAACGTTACGTGTGACACCCCACAGGGCATCAGCATGAGCTGCCTGCTCAGCAGCATGGTCTGCACCACCCGGGACATGGCAAGGCTCTTGGGGAACGCTGCAGCGTTTCCAAGGGTGGCCAGCAGGCACAATTTCTTCAACAGGTGACATTTTGGGGTTTACGCACCTACAGAATTTACATTAGCTGAGCTGACATCAAGGTTTTAGGGGGCGTGGGGGGTTGGTGAGTTTTGTGGTTTTTAAACAAGCAACCGCACTGGCTCTTTTGTCATAGCTGCCAAATAAAAGTCCAAAATGCAAAGGCCTTCTGAAAAACACCAAGGTGTTCAGATGCACTGCTTACTCAACCAGTCTCCCGTTGCAAAGGGCTAATTACCAGGCATTACTCCCAAAGTTTACACTGGGGCAAAATTTTCCGTCTACAGGCGGGTTACCTTTGGAATACAGATAACAGTTAAGATTTAGAGTATGTGAAAAGTGGCTGATAGCCACAGCTCCACAACACAAGATACCTCAGCAACACACACTGCAGCACAAGGTCATTCTGGCTACAGGCATAATGGATTTCCCTGGCCATCCCAGCACTGGTGAAAAGTTGGGGGCAATTCTGGTCTCTCTGCGTAGGGTTTCTGAGAGGCGAGAAACACTCATCCAACTTGTCTCCAGATTTCACATGAAGTTAGTGATCCTCTCACCAGAATTTGTCCTCAGCCTCACCCAACCCTACAAGAAGCAAGCTATCGCTCCTTCAACGTGATCAGGATCTCATTGTTCAACCCACCCACAATTAAAAAAAAAACAAAAAACCAAAAAACAAACACCCAAACAACCAAAACTATCTCGAAAAGCACATGCAGAGCAATATGGAAAATGATTAGGCAGTATCTTTAAAAGTAGTTAGCAAAACAGTTCTCCAACTAGATCTTCATCCCAGTTAACGAAATTAGTATCCAGCTTGCTAGAGCCCAGGCATATCAGCAGTGACCATTTGATGGTTTCCCAACTACACCAACACTTCAAAGTCTTTGCCTTGGTAGAAGATTTCAGATCAAACAACCATCTCTCAAGCATTTTTTAAGGCAGATTTTTCCAATCATCTCACCTCCAAGCAGATGGACAATGAATCGTCAGTGCCCGAATGCTCAGTCCACAGTGACAGCCACTTCACGAAAAGGATTCTTGCCCTTCCACAAGCCCGCAGGCAAGCCAAGACCTCCAGCACACTCTCTCCATTAAAGCCTGGCAGTCTCAGGTTCTGTGCTAGGGCTCTGCCAGAGCAGTGAGCCTCTGCTAGGATATAAAAGCAGCTAAAGCCACGTTGCGGTAACCTGACAGAACCCATTTACTGCACAACGGGTATCCGCACGCCAAAGAAGTTGCTGGTTGAAATGCCAAACACACAGCTTTCTAGAAAAAAACAGTTACCGACATGCTCAACCTGAACCAGGAGTTGCGATTTAAAAAACTGACATAGTGCTGTGCAGATTATCAATATCCTTTCATCATCTCACTGTTAACCATGACTCTTGCTTGTATGGTAGTTAAGGGAAAACACAAGATGCGCTTTTAGATATCCTCCGCTTTTTCAAAATCCCATCTTTTTATTGCTGATCTGTTGGCTAGAAATAAGAATGGATACTATCAGTCGCCTCTCCAACACCATGAACGAAATTAACGGCAAACAAAATGAACACCCCACCTACAAGTTAAATCGCCCTTCTCCAGCAAGTCAAATTGTTGTAATTGCCATCCAGATCCTGCAGTCAGTTTTAGGGAAGAGACACTACTCAGTCTGTCTTTCTGAATCAACTTTCTAACTAGCAACATTCTGCCACCCTAAAAGCGTATTTCATTTATGCCTCAGTTAGGAAAGAAAGGTATCATACATTTCCCAGACCATTTTCCCACAGCCAAAAGAGTATTTCTAAAGTTAAAATCAAGGAGTAAGCAGCAAAGTTAAGCGAGTTTGTTACTTTTTGCCCCCTCTGCTCACAATATCTGTTCTGTCTGTAGCACATGTCCAAGGTCAAGTATTTGGGACCTTTATTTAGCTAAAAATGTGTCGTCCTCCTGAGTGGGTGTTGCAGCCAGCTCAAATGTCCTCTTACTGTCAAACACAAATTAGTAGTCCTGAACTGAGCCAAAAACACGCACCAAGTACGAGCTAAAGATACCAATTCAAGCTTAAAGGAAAATCAATGTTTTTTCACACAGAAAAAACCATTTGAGTTCGACAACTGCAAAAAAACACAAACCCTAATTTAAGGATGGTTTTTAAAATATACAAAGCACATACAGAGTTATACAGCATTTTAGGGCAGAAACCTCACACAGAAAATATAAATACCCGTATTTTTCTGGGTGCACACCCGTGTTCCTTTTCCACTGAGCCTCTGACAATCCAGAAGGTAAGCGCCAACCTTGACTGCAGGCAGCTCCCTTCCATCCACCAGCTGCCCGGCAGGAGTCAGCGGCCCGGCTCTGGGAATAGCACCTGGCTGTTTCATTACAGGTGGGGCAGCAGCCTGATCTCCGGTCAGTCCCTCCTCAGCTAAACCGTCCATTTTCATCCGGCTATTAATGATCTGTGAAGAGTTAGCATCTATTTTTCTAAATAAGTATGTAAGAAAGTATATAAATAGATCTCTCAATAGAATCTAAATATAGATAGAATATCTATATTTATATAGAATCTAAATAGACACTTTCTGCATAAATAAATTATTTTGCACGTTGAGGCAGAAAACATTTCCCTTCTATCTCTGCCCACCAGAGGCCACCCTCTCTAACAGGACAGTGACGTAGTGGGATTGATTTCTCGCTGGAGGTGAGCTGAGCTCTCCCAGTCCGTACCAGCACAGTTTCAATCCCCAACCAGCTCCCCCCATCCCAGGCTCTGGTTTGGCTCCCTAGCACGCAGGCTGCCCTCACTTTTATCAAAAGGCTGCCACGCACCGCGAGGAGCGACGGGTAGCGGCACTCAAGCGAAGCACAACTCTTTTCTGAGAAGGAAGGTGGCCCTGAGCTTTCCTTTGGGGTAGGGGCTGATAGCTGCCCACAGAAAGGAAAAGAACTGATAAGGTCTACGTTAAGTAATAAAAAATTCTGGATTTTAAGCAGTTTAGCCTAATGCAACCAGGTAGTCCTGGCCTCTGTTGCCTTTGTCTGGGCAAGTAAACGCTGTGTAAATACGAATATTTTGCAGCAAGTTTTTCCATTTACTCTCTGCTTTCCCCCAGAGTTGCATTCTCTTTTCCAAAATGGCAGCCTCCAGGCTTGGGGAGGGGGGCGGATGAGGTCAGGGGGCAACAAAAACTTCCTCTCGACAGAAAAACATCATTTAGATGCACCACAAGCCATGTTTGCTATGGCCTAGGGAGCAACAGAATGAGAATTTCAGAGGTACTTACCCTAGCCAGAGGCACTGGAAAAGTCACACCTGCTATCCCATCGCTGACGTGCTTTTCCAAAAAAATTCCAGCATGGCGACCTTCGGGATTACCAACTGACGGCACTTCTGTGTGCGGGGCCGCTCTTGGTTCTGCACCTGCCCTGCAGCACGGCTCTGCTGTCCTGGTTTGCCACGCACTCCTCAGACCACCTCCTGGGAACCATCTGGAACGATCCTCTGCGCAGAAAGGGCCGTTCACGAAGATTTTCTCAGACAAAACAATTCCAGACATCCAGAAGACACACTTGGTTTTTGGGGTACATATGAGAACAGAGTAAGATGCTATTTCCACACCGAGGACTACTTCTAGCAGCACTCAATCACAACTTGCTTCCAGCTGCTTATCTCAGCTTGGTAAGCGCCCAGAAGCAACGCACCTGAACCACAGCGACAAGCGAGCAATCTACTTCCCAATCAAAAAAAAGGAGAATTTTGTGCAACAGCCTTCTGAGAAAGCGGCTTTCACAAGATGGTAGCACTTCTACGGAGTCATTCGGGCCATCAACTTTTGGACTGCAAGTGCCATCCACTGATATGCACAGTATTTATATCTGGCATAAAGGACTGGGATCTGCATCAACCCCAAACCACACCACACTTCCAGCATTTTATGTGCAGTGGATGGGGTTTTGGAGCTACAGATGGAGTGAAAACATCAAATCTCGGGTACAAAGCCCGGCGAGTTTGCTTTCGCTGGCCTGGGGGATGAAATGTTGTTTCTTACATAAAAGGATTTAATTCCATCAGGGAGCTGGAGTTGCCAGCTGAGAGAGCCATCACCCTCCCAACTGTCGCAGCTGACGGCAATATGGGATGGGCAATTTAGGGAACTCCTTGGAAGGCCAAAGAATGACTTCACTTCACCTGTGTGAAGCACTACACCAAAATCTTCTATTGTGGTTTATTACTCTCAATCATTTTGAATCAAATAATCTTAGTTTAAAATATTTTTCCTGAAGATCAACAGCAATACTGAACATCTGCAGGATAAGCCTGCCAGGTGCACAGGGAGAGTGCTGCACGAAGGGTATCTGTTGCTACTCAGATTCCCCGCCCACCAAAATGGCAGGAAAAAAAAAAGAAACTTTAACAGTAATAGTTGATCAACATTTTATTTAACAAAAAGATCAGTTATCCAACATTTAATGGTATCAAACTCAAAAAAATATTTCACTGCCCTTTCTATAACAACTGTATCAAAAACCTACACAAAACGTTTTCGTCCAACTGCAATACCAGTTTTTAACAAGAGCGTCTCGGGGAGCTTACAAGCCACATGTACAGATCAAGAAAAGCAAGAAACTCAACACAAAGCATATCATGGAAACACAGCTCCCTTTCTGCTTGTCTTTGACACTGTCGCACTATAGCTATTTGTGCTCTTTACACGTAGTCTGCTTGAGGGGGGGTCATACAGCCTTCAGAAAAATCTGTCTGTTGAGTGTGTTTGCTATTAAACCGCTCGCTACATTTATAGATCCAATGGGTGACTGTCCCACGAAGTCACGTAATCTCAGCAGTGCTCCCACGGCCGATTTTGTACCGAGGGAGAGGCCAGCACGTTTGCAGGCATAAACAGACGGGTCTGTTTCTTGATTCTGTCACTGTCTTTTTGTTTGTTTGCCGTGCCAGACTGCTCTGCTGCGTAAGCTCAAAGTACTTACTCGTTAGCCTAACAATTCCCAAAATAGGAGGCAGAAACCCAACATAAAATCAGTTCTATCCAGTATTTAGGACAGTATTGGGACCCCATAGTACTAATATTTAAAGTCTAACGAAACTATAAATAAGGTTGCAACTAGAAAGGTTTGGGAATCACTGACCAGAACACTGTTTCAACAGGGCAGCAAGAAGAGTCAAGGTTGTTAATTAAATACAATGCACACGGTAGCAAACTTTTATTTTGTAAGGTAAAAGCCCAACACATACGCAGTTACAATTCTAGGCCTGTTTAATTTAATTCACAGCTTACAGAATTTTGCAGTGGCACAGCTATCATTTGCAATTGCATTATCATTCTGCAGTTTGCAAATCAGAGCTCCTGCTGGCAAATATTCACATGAGTTTGTTCAGTTACTGGAAAGAGTGCTCATGCCTTTGCAAAGGAACGGGGCTCAACGTCTGACAATGTTTACAGGTTATTTTCGTGGGGAATACTTTCGGGTTTGTTCTCCTGCAGAAATAGTTTGGATACAGAAGGTTTTTTAAAACTCTTTTAAAAGCACTCAGTAATTTTCTGCCTACCATCCATCCATGTGACCGTGTATTGTTCAATGACAACTTCTAATCTTTAGCATAACAACAGACCATGTGGTTCACGATACCACATAAAGCAGTACACTCTTTATCCATTTATACATCCTACCTTGAGGTACTTAACATTTTTTTCAAATATACCTAATGATTCCAACTGAAAATCTCTTCCTGTTTGAACAGTCTGCCAGCACATGGGCGCAGGCAGACACAGGCTACCTAGCTGAGTGCTAACCTTTCCGTAACGTGCTCGCCAAAACCTCTTCCAGGACACACGTTCCGACAGTAGGTCAGCTCAGGACTCTTCTTTTTTTCTTAGCTTTACAGTTCATCGTGCTCCTCTCTGGCCTCCTGGTCTTTCAACTTGAATTCTTCAGCGGTAACTTTGCCATTTCCATCCCGGTCTTGATTGGTAAACATATTTTTAACAATCTTTTCAAAATCAAAACCAGGAGCCAGTTTTCCTTTGCCAGAATCGACTTGAGCTTGAATGTACTCGGAAAACTAGGTGGAGGGAAAGGAGGAGAAAGCAGCTCACAATGAAACAGACATTTCAAACTGACAAGGTATTCGCCAAAGTAGCATTTATTTGTTCTGACTCTTCAGCATTTCACTACTGAAGTGTAGATACAAGTACACTGTGACAACGTAAATTAGACTAATTAGGTCAGACACCTGAGGTTAAATCACTCTTTCTGGAGTTCAGCAGGGATTTCCTCGCTTATTCCAGTGGGTCCCACACCCGTAACAAGAAAAGTTCTTTCTCATAATTTAGGGGGAGGATGAGTTGAACAGAGTGACTTAGGAACAGATCTGTATGGAGGGAAGGGGTTTAATTCCACGTGCTGATACAAGAAGCTCACACTGTAAAACACACATCCACCGGCATCTTACAAAAAAACAACAGACAAGAAAAAAGAATGGAACACAGAAACAAGACTTTAAGTATCAGGATACCGTGAGATTTCTTACAGTAGCTTCAGGCATTAGGCCTTCCACTTGACTCCTGTGACTTCGGTGGGAGAAGGGAGAAGAGCGATGAAAAGGTTGCAAGGTTACAAAGTTAGCTTTCCCTAAAATCCTTTTCCTGATACATCTGATGAAGCTATTCAAGCTGGTTAGACAACCATCTGACAGAAGTCATACTGCTGGCTTTCCCAAAACAGAAAGTCCACAGTCAAACATAACTTTTCCAACTACTGTTATCTCTGGCACTACTCGTTAAATAAGCTTCAGCAACGAGAGCTATTTCTGACATTCATTTACACCTTTTAGGCCAAGCATCCTCCCGCATCTCCTGGGCTTCTCCTCCTTGCTAGGGGACCAGAAGGATGTGGATAGCAATAGACATATCCCACCTTGCTTGTTCTCTAGACTGGTAAAAGCTCTTTCCTTCTCTGCAAGGGCAGAAGGAGAGGTAAACACAAGATGGAGAAAGAAGGAAAACAAAGAGGTGGAAGAGAGCGCTAGGAAAAGGGAAAAGAAGATTTTGATTTTGCCCCATTGGCTTGTTAAAATGCTCAACGGCATCTCACACTGTTCCATAGGTCCACAGCCCACCCCTCGAGCGCTGCAGGCAGCACTACTCGAGCGAGGAAGGACACAAACCAGAACAACAGAGAAAGCCAGCAAAGAAGACTGAAGAAGAGAATAAAAAAATTGAACTCCCAGATTAGAGAAACCACAGAGGAAAACCTCACGGAGGTTTATATTATCACGGACAGTGTGGCAAAGGCAAGCGGCTTTCAGTTAGGGCACCCAATGACATTCTCACACTGCAGATTTTAGAAGCAAGCAAGGGGAAAGGGACTTGTTCACACGGCGCACAGTTCACCCACAGATGGAGCAGCCACGTGCACTGCCAGGCTCCACAAGTGATTAAACGGTTCCTGGCTGCACTGCTGCAGGCTCAGCTCTGGCCCAAGAATTCACCACAAACCTCCAGTTGACGGACTCTGTGAAGGCCGACACAGTGCAGGATCGCCGAATACTAACTCTGCCTCTTACACCATGTATCTGTTGTGGACCAAGGAGACCATGACAGTAAATGGTCTTAAGTAGTATGGCCATTCTTCTATTTCTTTTTGGTTCTATCTCTAAGGCTAAACTACCATGCTCTAACTGACATCCCGTTAACTTGACAACAAACACCATGTCGAAGAGGAGAGGAGGAGAAGAGGAGGAAAGGAGGAGAAGAAGAGGAGGAGAGACCCCATTCTTCAGCATCTGCATTGATGGTGGTAGGAGAAAACCACTGCAAGTGTTTTCACTGTGTCAGCTTACCTCCTCCAGAAGAACCTCTCCATCATGATTCTGGTCTATTTCTTCAAAAAGATTGGGAGAGACTTCCCCGTTCCACACAAACATGTACCCTTCAGGCAAGCCAGACACCAGCTCCAGCAGTTCGATGTCGAAAACTAATACAGCACTACCAGGCACTTCTCCTTCTGTCACAACAAATGGCAAAGAGGGATATTTATCCTCACTTACACTGAAGGGTATATTTCCTTTTAATCCACAATTAAATTTCTCTTCCTGCTCCAACAGGTGCTTCTCTACTGTGATCCCCAAGCCCCGTGATCCCAATCCCACCAAATATCCCTGTTCACTTTGGCAGAGGTGATCAAACCATAAAGGAAGCTTTCATAATAGAACTGCATCCATTTTTTTCATTTCTAAAGATAAAACTGCAGGAATGAATCAATGAATCTTGCTGATACACTGTGTATCAAGGTGCTACTGCCAGACTCAACAGTGTTGCAACTGCTTGGGATGTTACCTCAGTGAAACCACGGAAGGAGTTGAATTTATTCTTGAAAAAGAAAACTGAGGACACCTCTAACTTCTGTCCAGTAGCAAACAAGTAATCTCTTCAGATATCCGGGTACATACCAAAACACTGACACTCACGCAATGTTTCAGACCATATATATTGAATGCAATTTGAATGATGGCAAATGCCTACGACAGGTACGTTTATAATGGCTTTTGACACAGCAGACTTCTTATGTTACAAGGAAAATTTCAATTTATTATATACAACTATACCATTTTACATAATAGTATAAAATGTTGCATATATAATACTTGTGTCATATTTCATGTAAGACAGGTACAAGTGAAAATGCTTCTTCATCTCTTATCACAAATTAATTCTCCATTAAGCTTGGCACATGATGCCTGACAGACAGTCTTTAGAAAATACAAACTGTTCTGGAGCTATTCTTTGAAGATAGCAACTTAAGCTGTTTCCACATACACCAGTTTGTTGATCTTAGTGATCTATCAATAGACTCTTTTCCCTCATGTCTTTTAACTCAGAAGACCAGTAACAACCACACATACTGGGAGATGAGAGTTCTTGTCACTTCTGTATTGTTCTTTTTATTATTGTTGCCTTTATCATTAAAAATTTGTAAGTCTCCATGCTCTAAAACAGAGCAAACTGCCTTAAATGTAGTGGCGCTGGGGTTTCAACAGCACCGATACACTGTTTCACAGATTGCATTCCGTTTAGGTAGTTTCTGAATTTTCAGGTTTCTTTGAATTTTCTAACCTATTAGAGCTGAACAGTCCTCTTCAGTTTTGTTTCCTGAATAACACGTCACACGTCCAGGCGTGAATACCCAAACCCCTATCACAGAGCACGGTGTTTACAGCCCTCTGCAACGCCAGAGCGCCTGGAGCTTTCCTTTTTGACAAAGCAACGTTACTGGGAGTGTGTGCTCCCTTTTGTACTGGGATGGTCTTTCTACTGGCCACAGCAACAGTATGACCTAAAATGCTACACAGACAGTACATCCATTTCACTGGAGAATGGGGGTGGGGGGTTGTCTAAAATATTGACATGAGAAACCTCTAAAAAAATCCCATTCAAGCAGCAAAGAGACCCTCACCTGATGTCCTAACGCACAGCACATAACAAAACATGCATATTTGCATTTCAGTTGCTCAAGAGATGCTAAGTGCATGTGCAATAGGTTTCGTTCACTTACCAACTCCATCTTCTCCATAACCAAGATGAGGTGGAATGATGACTGTTCGTCGTTCCCCGACACACATGTTTTGAAGGCCCATGTCCATCCCCACCACCACCTGTCCAGATCCCAGAACTATGTTGTAGGTCTTGCCAAGACTGTGTCTGGAGTGGGGATAGGAAAAAAAAAAACCAAAAAACCAACCCTCAACATACAACAGAGAATTTCTGTTATTCAAAATTACCGCAGGAACAGCGATTTCTAGTTAGTGTCCTGTCATTGCCAAAAATTAACTTCATGCCCAACGCTCTGTTCTACCAAGCGGTTACCTAAAGTTGTTCTCAAGGTAGCAAGTTACAGCCAACACCAAACAGAAGTGTCCTTACCATTGACAAGCCCTCTGGTACTAAAATTATAGGCTTCTTGAATGAAATCCAACGAAAATCATTAATCCTGCCAATTAAATCCCCAAAGTATTTTATCTCAATATAAGGGCCTTTGCCTTTCACATATGCATTTCCAACTAATGAAGTTGGACTTTTTAGCAGATGCAAAAATTTCAGATGTACATTTGTCCCAGAACTACCAACCTATACGGATCTGGGTGCGTTCACATGGATCAGCCATCCCTTTAACGAAATCGGTCGCTATAATGTAGTAGTCACTTCACCAAGACAGCACGGAAGTGTACCACTACTACTGCTATTTAACCACACTATGTTTTGATTTATACCTTGCTGCTGGTGGCTCATGTCTAAAATTAGAAATTAATCACAAGTTAAAACCCCAAAAGTTAAACACATATTGTGATTCTAAAAGCAGAGCGTGCAGTGTTAAGGCTTTTTGCTCGGTATGTGTCACAACAGCAGGACCCTTTCTTCTGTCGGCCTCCTTCCTTTGGTCGTTTGGCTTGGCCGCAGCACTGCAGGACATGCTTGTAGAACCGCGTATTATTTGGAAAGAAAACAATTCAGTGGCTGGGAGGTCAGCCTTAAAATCAGGAGCACAAGATTCATGATATTTGATTCCCTATAAACTGCTTTGAATGTAACAGTCTCAACATCTGTAATCGATGGCCTTGCTGGACTTGTCCACGCCAGACGAGAGACATGCTCGGACTCGGGCATCAAGAGCCAAAGAGTTAACAAATGGAGCAATTAACTTGCGCTTATCTTATCAGACAGAAGTAAGGGGGGACAGCCCATCACTGTAAACCCAGTGATCTGTGGGGCGCAGCAGAGGCCGCGCAGCCAGAGATTGCTTCGGATAAAGCACAGATGGCCCCCAGAAGCGCATACCACGATGCCTGCTCCATAGGCAGGCCAAACTGCTGAGTCCCGCTTCTGACGACACGACATCCCATGCCAAGAGCCAACCGACACATAATAATTGACTTCGTCCCACCTCGCAAAAGGATTTTCAAACATATAAAAATTGGCACTTGAAAGCTCCCTTTAGGAGGAGGAGCCAAGCGAGAACCTTACCTGACGGACGGGTCGACGGGCCTGAACCTCTCTTCCCCCCCAAGAAGGGACGACTTTTTGGTAAGAGTTGCGCCTCTGACTTTGTCAGACGTACCCCCGGGAACACATTGTTAACTAAAGCCCTAAACCATTACCTTTGAGCTCAACTTTTGTAGACAGTGCATTTATCAACAGCAATCCCGAATCTGTGATGCCTGTCCCTTGAATAAATTACCTATTGTTTCCACTTTGTGAAACTGTTTCAGTGAAAGTCCTTGGAGAGGCTCTGACAGGCAAGCTGAATCTGACAAGTGGCTACACACTTCACCCTGTAGACATAAACCATTGACCAAGTCTGGGACTAGGAGTAGGAGTAGATCCAGCCGCACCTGGACTCCTCTCTGAGAGAGAGTTTAGAATGCAAGGGGGTCTGCTCTGAACCTTGTGACTCAACGGGAGGGCTCTCCTTTTGCTGCTTATCAGACTCCCTTACCCCTTTTAACGCGACAGCATCCCTTGGTTCCTGCTACAAAATGCGAACTGAGCTTTCCTGCCATATAAAAGGGTTTTAAATCCAAACACATTACTTGCATACATACTTGCCTACAGCATCACACCATGTGCTTCAACGTAAGCCAGCTTTTCATCTCTGCAAGCTACTGTGTACACTGTGAAAACTATGAGCTGCTTCCTATGCTAATTAAAACCTGCTTAAAAATAGCTTTTCCCAACTTCCCTTCCAAAAATAAAATATTGTTTAGGTGACTTGCACTATCCAAAAGATGAAGGCAGAAAAAAAGCTAGCAGAGTTATTCTTGTAGCTGCAGCGAACAGCGTGATGGGCTTACTTTAGTTCTACATGAGACAGACCGGAGCAATCTCTTCTTCCCTCATAAACCTACTGTCAACAGGAAGAAGGAAGAGGAACATTATAACCACAGTCACGAACAAGCCCTCTTGATAGTTTCTCCATGCTGACACTTAGCGCAACGCTACAGTACAGGAAAATGAGCACCCATGTGTGGTACAAACGTGACAGTGACCATTTACTATCAGCTACACTCAAGCTAGCTTTAACTAGACTACACCGAGCATCCCCACCAGCCCTCTCTCAGGATCACCGAATCAGTGCAGAGTGCAAATCCTACCCAAGAAACCAAACACACTCGGACAGTTTGTTCACATGGAGCCCTGTGTCGCTCCAGTCTGACTGGCCCAGACACCTGAATTAGCCCTTCCAAACAGAGGGCCATACAGACACCCTGTCTCGTCACCCCACCTATAGTGTTTATGTTCTTCTCCAACACATTCCTACACCCACTTTGTTACCAGTTCTCTCATTATGCCATGATGGATTGTCTTTTTCTTGTCTTCCTCCTTTATATCTTAGGCAGGCAGACAGGAAAAGAAAAATACATTATATGTAAATACTCCATTTTTCACTTAAAAATTCATTATTCCCTGCCAGCCCACTTTATGGGCAATTCGTTCTGCTTTCACAGCTGCTAGGGACTTTTTTGTTTAACCAGGTAATATACTTACGTCGAGTCTAGCAAAGTACCGTCCAGGAGCGAAGCATTGTAGTGATACTTCAAGTAATCTCCCTTCTTACTCAGTACGGTACAGTTGGAAGGTTTGTAGTTAACCGTAATGCTGACCGAATCCGAGGGGTTGTGGAAATCAACCACGTGGATGTCAAAGACCAGCACGGCAGATCCTGGAATCTTTCCTAAATAGGAAGCAAATTAGGCAAGTAGAGAAAGAAACGGAACCCAAACAGGCTTCAGATGACCAGGTACTGCACCCCTGTAGGAATACGTATTCCCACCGTGTCTGCTACCGGGTCACTCTGCTCTTCTTGTTCAGACTTAAAGGGTTACATCTCCTCTGCACGCAGCAGATGCAAGCCGCATCCAGTGTAGGAAAGCGAACCAGTGGAAAAGCACTAAACAGGCACTCAGTTCAACACCAAAGGAAAAAATTTCCATTATTCTGAATTTGAAAATTATGCAGAAATTAAGGAAGAGCCATATATTTCCTGTGGCCATCCCAAGTGACTTATTCATGTTTCAGATACCAATTTGTTATTGGTCATCAAAATTCTCACAGAACTTCTCATGTGTCAAGGAACGCCATTCTGTCCAAAAGGTTACATTTCCTTAAAACATCCTGATAGTAAGTGACTTCTTCCCCCCCTTCCCAGGACAACGTGCAATCGCATTACCAAGACCGACAGACACATCCAGACCCAGGACTCGGTTTTGGAGGAGTCTAACACCCAGATCAACAGCACAGAATCTGCACTCCCAGAACAGAGGCTTCTCTTCTAACTCACTTTTTCCAAACAACATCCCAGGAGGTACCTTTTGAAACACCAGCCATAGAACTGATCGGCCAGAAGGGTTATCGTATTCAACCTCTCACAGCAATCTTTTTAGGTACTAACGAGTTTTCCCAAAGGAACCTTAACTGTATGCTATACATGCACAGGTACTTTGCTGTTACATGCATCCACCGTTTACAGAGGTGGCTTAGGAGTCCACAAAACCTGTGGCTGTGGAAGGAACAAGGAAGAAAACTCAACACAATTAATTCATCTGGCATACAGAGCTTGTGACGACACACAGGAAGGAAGATCTCACACCGCAAAGCTCCCGGCATCCAAGCACCAGTCTGTCTGAAACACTGACTATCCAAATGAGTTCAGGTCACCAGGTACCAGTCTGCCTGCAACACTAATTAGCCAAATAATCTCAGGTCACCAATTACACGTGAGATTGTTCTGCGTTCTTATTGTCCTGCCTGTTTAGCTAATTAAAACAATTTTTCAAATTCTGGGTGTAATCCTGTCAGTTGCATGCCCACAAAACAACGAACTAATTAATTCATAAGCCTTTCAAATGCCAAAACAATGGAACTACACACAGATGCACTAAACAATAAAGGAAACATTATTAATTATGGAAGACTTGAATGACAAGTCAAGCTCACCTCTTCCTTCTTCTCCATATCCAAGATGAGGAGGGATTATTATTCTTCTTTTTTCACCAGTGCATACACCTAGCAAACCTTCATCCATTCCAGCAATCACATAACCTTTCCCGACATAGGTGTCATACGTACGATTTCTTGAATAGCTATGGAAAATATTTGCATTTTAGCAGTGTCAGGTGCACTCAAGAAAACACACAATCTTGCAATAGGTCTGCAACAGAGTTCTTAAACCAGTTAAGGTCAAACACACAGTCACTGACCAGGCACCTGAGAGGCACAATGCAATCGCCATGCTCAGTGACTCTAGGCCACCAAGTTTCATAATCAGTGATGCTCGTCATTTGCTAATCAGTACTGGGACCCTGGCTATGGCACTGCTTCTCTGCAAATACGTTTCTACTATATCTTGAAAGAAAATCCAACCTGTTTATGTATTTTAGACTAAACAGAAAACATGTTTTGATAAGTAACTGAAAAAAAATGGTTTCCGCCTTTAAATTATCCTCTGCTCTGACTCTGCTTTAATAAGTGCTTATCAACTAGATACCGTTTACGTTCATTTTCATGAGACACCCTTCAGACTATCTCATTTTGCAACCACAGCTATGTGGTTCAACTACTCCAGGCAGGAGGTGAGATAAATAGGTTCTCCTGGGAGGCACAGTATTAACATGAGTCATGACACCAAAACAGTATCAATACTGTCCCTCCCTTCCAAACTATGCCAATCACTTGTACGTAAGTTGAGGGATCTGCTTCAACATCTGATGATACAATAAAACAAGCCTACGGCAACAAATGATGTTTGTTGTAAGGATGTGTCTGTCTTCCGCCTTTCTTCAAGGCACATTACATGAAGGCACTACCCAAGGAAGGCAAGGCAGCAAGGGCTGAATTCATCTTTACAAGGCAGCTCTGGGCATGAGCAAGATCAGCACAGACCCGGATATAACCCAGAGGTTTATTCAACTGCTCTGGGTCCAGACAGCCCTGGCTGAGCTGCCCAGGGGCAGTTCTGCAACTGAATATTGCAGAGGGGAAAAAACGAAGGACAATTGTTATTAGAGCTCTCGACCCCAGCCATTCGCAGTGCTTTCGGCATGCTCCCTGTACTAGTGAGAACATTTTTCCTGCCCAACTCCAAGGCTTTCAATAACTATCATTAGCTGCTCTATTTCTTTATGGATACCTGTTAGATATCAGCCTTTCTTGGCAGGCAACCAGGTTACGACACTCTAACAAATAAGCCCTCTGACAACTGTCAGCATTTGAGAATGATTTAGAGGCTGCTGCCCACAAAGTATTTATTACTATTTATTGACAACAACCCTAATATAAATACTACAGCCATTTTAAAATATTGTTTAATTACTGCAGACAACACTCATTTACGTCCCAGAAAAGAGAGATTCTGGGTAGGTGCACTGTGGATAAGCTTTAAGTTCTTAACTTAGAAGTTTTCATAAGCTGTAAATTAGTCTACAGCGATGACGGCTGATGCAGGTGTCTGGGCTTCTATCCTCCCACCAAGCTGGGCAGCTGAATGGGGAGGTCAGGGTTGATTCTGAACCTTACCGCACCTCAATTCAATTACATGAGATACAGCTGACTCCTCCTCATGGGAAGTAGCACAAGTGGCATACTACGCAGCCTATGTTTGCAAACTGATCCTGATCTTCAGCTTGCAGCAGCTGCAGTAGTACTAAACATTTTCCCACGAGTTTATTTCACAAAACAGTTTACTGTGGCTCATCTTCAACTCTTTTTAGCTACTTGTGCCAGCTGTTCTGAAAGCTGGCGTGAGCAAGTAAAGTACTGCTCATTAAAGAGCAAACAAAAGTGAAAGGAAGCTACAAGGGTATTATTATTCATCGTATAATTCTGTACACGAGGCTCATGTGCCCAGAGAGCTTTGAATCTGAAGTGACAGCAATCCTTCCTCCTTTATCACAGAAACCCCACTGCTGAATTCAGTCTTGAAAGACACCAGCCTTCAAAATGCAAGCAGCTTTCAAGTACAAAGGGAAAGGCTGTCCTAAGATTAACCTCAGACTAGCCACTAGCTCACAGACTCACAACTCTCAGGACATAAAACGGGAATCATCTTTATCTTCTCTCTCTTCAGGAGCATTACCTACTTGGCAGATAAAGCCCATGGGGCAAAACGTCTTCAGGCTCGAGTGCCTAGAGCGTACAAAGCTTCACGAGGGGGATCATCACCCCTAGATGGCGTCTGTGATATTGCCATGACACAACATGGGCCTTTGTCTTCCTTCCCATACTGAAAAGGCTTCTACGAGTTTTTTAAGAACAGAAGACTCCAACTCCACTCACAAATTTCAAAAAGGAAGGAAAAGCAAAGAACTGTATTTGGGCATATTACGGACCAGATAGATGAGCCAAACTGGAAATGGGATCTGTAGGGCTGAATGGTTCGGTTACCTGGAATCAAACAACGTGCCATCCAAAAGTGTGCCGTTGTAATGGTATCGAAGAAAGTCTCCCGTCTGGCTTCTCCGCTCGCAGGATTCAGGCACGTGCTGGTTCTCAATAGTAATACCATCTTTGGGGTTATGGAGATCTAGCAAAGCCACATCAAAGACGAGAGAAGCTTGGCCAGGGATGTCCTTACCTACAAAAGCATTAGAGCAGAAAGTTGGTAAGAAAGAGCAAGTGTTCTACAAGCAGCCTAAACATGTTTGCTGAAGAAAAGTAACCTACTGCTGAAGATCAGGCACCTCCCCTCCCAAAACAAATTAGCATGATCTGCTTCTAGTCAGTCATTTTTTTGTTTCGTGTGTGGGTTTGTCACTTTACTCTCCGACTCAGTTATTTCATTCTGTTCCTGTTGTGGTGGCACTGCTTCACCAAAACCAACAGCCTCTTCAACAACACACATCTTAGTCAATATACACCAGCTCTGCCTGAGCTACACGGCTTAGTCTACCAGTATTTCCAACACGCCTCATAGAATTGCATAAAATAACCATCAGAATGCGAATTTGGTACATCTGCTCTTCCCATCCTATTAATATCAAAACAGGAGACCGCATGATGCAAGTTGAAGAAGGGTAAATTGAGTATCTCAGTGAAAAAGTACCTTTCCACCAATACACAAATTATAGTGTGGGTTGCTTTGACTGGGAACCATTGAGGCCAAGATCTTGGCAAAATTTTAAAGCACAACTCTACGAAGTTTTGTTATCTATGGAGATGGCTATCACAGTTAACAGTAATGAAGTCATGCTGGGGTATGAAACCTTCTACACCACAGACACATTCTTAAACATTAGAGCAGAGAAAGAATTTAAGAAAGCGTCCCAAACTATACCCAATTGCCCTCTCATATGACATGGGGACCTCTGTGTATAACCTGCAGGATGCATACAATCTCATAGGACAATTAATCCATCCAATAGTTATTATTAGGGCATTGCTTGCAAAAAAAAGAACAAAACTGGAACTAAAAACACATTTTTCTTTTTCAAAAGTTTTCTGTCCTCTGTGGCAGTCATTGAAAGAAGTATGCAGTCACCTGACTTCCAGTTTTTGAAGCCACTAGATATTAATCACAGACTATATTCTCCAAATGAAATTTCAGTATACAGATTACAATTGTATCAACAATATGTCTGCTAAGCAACTTACTGTTTAAATTAAAAAAAAAAATCTTGTACTTGCTAACCAGTACAACCTTATACATAATACACTTTGAACCTCTCTTTTCTTCACTTTGTTCCATCTGTCTGAAATCAGTAATAATGCTGCCCATAAATTTAAAATACACTAAGTTTGTTTTAAAATATGGATGACTTGGATCAAAAAAAAAAAAAAAGATAACTTTTACCATCTCCATCTTCTCCATATGCCAGGAAAGGTGGTATTGTGATAATGCGCTTCTCTCCTACGCACATTCCCAAGAGACCTTGGTCCATACCAGGAATCAGCCATCCAATTCCCACATAGGTATCATAAGTTCGCATTCGATTATGGCTAAAAATGGAAAACAAAACAAAACAAAACAAAACCATGAAAACAAAACAAAACAAAACCACACACAAATGTCAGACAGCCACAGGAAAGAACAATATTAATCCTCAAAAGCCACATGCTATGCACAATATAATTCATAACTTGCTGCTTCACAAATACTGCTCCTTGATTTACCACGGGCTGGCTGGGTAGTGCTTCCCAGAGCACTCAGCTATTTCAGGTACGCAACAGAGGTTTTGAAAACTGGCTCACAAACAGAATGGCAGCTGTTATTAAAGCACCATTTTCCACCAAACTTTACTGAAATACACATGCTGTAAACTTCAAATCTCAGTATGAAAGTGTTAGTACCTCTATTTCATTACATGCTTCGCTTAGTTTATAAAGCTTGTATCTAACTTTAATAGCTATGCTGCAGTGGTTATAGAATTTTTTAGACTGCAAATAAACAGTAATATAGATGCAGGGAATGGAATTTGGAAAAAAAAAAAGGGGGCGGGGGGAAGGATCTGGGCTCGTAATCCCCACTCAGAAATGATGTACTCGTTTATTGGTTTGAGTCAGTACTGCTGCCCCATAACCCCTCAATAAATTACTGAGACTTCTACAATGCTAGCTTTCATTTCTTGTGTTTCTGAGCAATTGGCATTAATTGTTATACCAGTGAAGAGGGAGTAAATGATGGTTGAAGGGGGAGTAAATGATGGTTTCAGGTGACATCAGATACCTGTTAAAATACACAAAAGACACACAACCAGCTGAGTACCTTGAATCAAACAGAGTCCCATCCAAGAATGTTCCATTGTAATGGTATCGTACAAAGTCCGACACCTGGACTGTCCGAGGACACTTCTCAGGTTTGAAGTAAGTCTGAACCTGCACTTCATCCTCCGAGTTCCAAAGGTCTATCAGGAGCACATCGAAATGGAGCACAGAGTTGGGGGGAATCACACCAGCTGCAAAAGCAAAATGACATAACCAGTTTTCTTTCCCTTTTTGTACAGGGCACCAGCGAAAAGGGAACCAAGCCACGCATACCCAAAAACAAAGGCACATAATGCACACCCTGATCCTTCTTACGCTTATATCCCCCTGGCCCCTTGTCACTGTTGCTGCTACCTAAGGGCGGGAATCTGGCAATATGTCTATCAGGCAAACTGATCTTGATTTAGCATTTATTGCCTCTACGAGTGTGTAGAGCAAAGCCGCTTTTGGCACTGACAAGGCCTTGTGCAGCACTACAACGCCAAAACACAGTAACTATTTAACGAGGTAGGTATAAATAACTAGTTAACTTCGGCAGCAAGGTTCCTTTGCTGAAGGTGCTCTACAGTCAACAGCTCTTCCTTCTGCAGCAGAGGGAGCCTGGAGCGATCAGCTCGGCTACTGGCTCAACGAACACCCCGCAGCAGAGCAGAACCTCTGTGAAATGCAATTCCTGCCCCTTCTCTTCTGTGACGCCATTTTCTAACTGCTCTGCTGAATCACCTGCCCAATCAGGCGTTCACCCGCCCGGCGCTGCACTTACAGACGCCTTCGCTCCCGTAGGCGAGCTTGGGGGGAATCTTCACGAACCGCCGCTCGTTCACGCACATCCCGACCAGGGCTTCGTCCATCCCAGCGATAAGCTGACCTTTTCCCACAAACACGTTGAACGTGGATCCCCGGTCATAGCTAGAGAGGTGAAAGTGAGCAAAAATGTTAGCGGTTCATTCAGCCATCATTCCACTATTTTTTTGAGAGTTTAACCTTGTGTCCCCCTTGCCCCGTTAGCGCAACTTTATCGTAAGACAGCCGCTAAGAAAAAGGGCAAATCTAAATGTTTCTGAGACCTTCTGCTCACTGCTCAGCATCTACCTGAAACGTGTTCTAGCAGTGTGCGATGGACACTGCAAGCACCTGAAGCCTGTAACTACAAACAGCTCACTTACACACTAATACTATAACCAGTACTGGAAAATCACGGATGAGAAAAAAAACTGAAACGCTATTAGAAGACGTGAAAGGATGGCTGCTCCCACAGAGGATCTCAGCATATCGATTTTGGTGAGTAATACCACAAAAATACTACGTGAGATTGATAAACTTTACAACCTGAGACATCACAGGTGGGGACTCTGTGGGAGAAGAGGAAAGGGAAAAAGATGCCTTTTCGAGTAATAGTTGTGAGACCGGCCAATTGGTTCTTTATTTTCTCCAGATGGATACTTATTTTCTTCTCCACATTCCCAGCTCTCATGTCATTAAGACTTAAACAATCAAAAAATAGAGATGTGCTTTAAATAGCAAGTTTGCCAGATCAAGACAGCTAGCTAAATGATCTTCTACTGCAATAATACATGAACATTTGAAAGGTAGAAGAAATGATGCTTAAATGATAACAAAGTTTTCCACAGAGAGCAGCAGCGTGACCACAGCAGAACATTAACATTAGCTTACATGATTAGTCTGACCACCTTAAATCCGCACAATGACCCCACTCTGCCGCGCCTGAATTACTGCTGTTATTTAAGCAATGTATAAACATACAGCAGGAAGCATTTCAAAAGCTTCGTGCCTATTTTTAAGCTTTTACTCCTTCCATTTTCTCAAATTCCTTTTGTAATTCAAAGGACTCCCCTTCCCCCCTGAAAAAAGGCAGGACTGGAAAAAATAATTTAAAAAAAAGGATTGCGCCTCTTTGCCTGCTAAAATATTCTGGAAAGCAGCCAGTAGCTAGATATCGCTGGGGAAATGATGTCAAACTTTCCTTCGAAGACTGTACACATCACTTCCACAACATACTGAGCCTCCTAACAGTCCCAGAGCCTTGAAGCCCTCAAATATTTCACTGAGTGATCTTCCTGTTCCTGCATCATTTCTTTTCCTGGCAAACATTTCCCTTAAAATAAACAACTCTCTAAACCGACCATACACTTTCGGTTGCACAAATATTCCTACTCCCAGGCAAGGATGGAAAATATTTAAATTAGCTCCTGACAAATTCTGTTACACACACAAAAACATAATTAGGATGTTAAGACTAATAACATAATAGGTTCTAAGAAACCCCAAAAAGTGGTATTTTGTAGCGATTGACAAAGCTTAGCAATACATCTGGGATGGACTTAGAAGAGCTTTTTTTGGCCAAAAATAAACCTACAATTAAGAAAAACAGATCATGCAGCTTTGCGGGACTGACTGCTTTGCAGACTCCTTAAAACTAAGGAAAATTATTTTCTGTTAGAGCAATTGGCCAAATTCACAGCAGATGACTAGGCAATTAAATTCAGACTTAAAAATGCAAATCAGTTTATGGTCAAGGAAATAAAAATGCAAATGCTGATGGGGAGAAAAAAGGAATAAACAGGCACAGTAGTTAATTTATGTGACGCAGTCATGAGTATTAGGACTGTCAACAGCCTGCTAACAAGAAGAGCTGTATTACTCTCTTCTACTTGGAAATACAGAAAAATAATTTTAAACCTCAAGAACATTTTCAGCAGTTGAAGAAGAAACAAATAAAACGGCCCTTAGTTCAACACCCAGAGTATTTTCTAGACCAATTTCATAGCAGTGTTTGACTAAACTGATGCTGGCAAGCACTTTCATAAACTTACTAAAAAAAAAAAACAGGTAGCAGCTCCGACAGGTAGAAAAATGGGCTTTCTAATAGGCTAATTTTAGTATAAATTGATTGAGTATCTTTAACTTGTATGCAGGGAACACTTAAGATTTTATGACAAATACTCCAAAATATTTCTTCCATTAACCTACAGAACATAAAACCTCCTAATTTTCTGCTGTCTTAACATGACAGACCAGTCATCAATCAATCTTAAAAAAAGACCATAGCTAGCAAATAACAAAATGTATGCCAGCATGAGCCACCGTCTAGAAAAAACATGACAAGCTGAACCAACCTGACTTTTTACACCCTTCTGAAACGAAAACGGCCACACAAATACTCAAGCTAGATTAGACTACCATCATTCTTATTTATTTACTGGTATTTAGAGGACCCGAAGAGATATAGGCTGTACAGGTCTGCACAGCCTGTTCCTGCTCCAAATAATTCGGAGCCAAATGACACGGAACTTGGAATTAAACCAGAGCCAGCACTTGGGAAGACCCTCCAGGTGTCCAGGTGCCCTGCCTCAGTGCAGAAACTCGCTGGCACAACTCAGCGTACCAGTAAGCCCCAGTGTGTATCTGCAGAAATCAGAAACACATTGCTGAACACATGGCTGGTTTTCCAATTGTCACATATTTGTAAAATGAGAAGTGAGGACGCTGCTCTTCTTTGCGTGTCCTCACATCTGCAGCTAAGACTTATTTTCCAAGACTGTTCAGCTGCCAACGAATGTCCTGGCTGTGCTTTTTCACCAAAACCGCACCAATGCCAGCTACCGCATCCCGCACTTTATCGGGCGAACAGTCAGCTCCGGAGGAAGAGCTGGGCTTACTGTGAAAGGCAGTTATTTCCCTAGGGCTGCAGATTTTCCTTGAAGTACGAGGAAGATTACCAAGATTACTGAAAATACATTTTGCTTTTTCCTTCCGAGTAATACTTTGATCGCTGGCAATGAATGAAGCAAGAAAAAACAAAGAAGCCGTCAGCAGCACCAGCATCCTTCACAACATCCCGATCCCGCTGTTTAGGCTTCCTGATCCCAAAATAACAGCAGGAAAGCAGCCAGACGCTGCACTGTGCATAGGTCACATTTATTCAAGAGTAACTTATCCAAAAGCTATATAAGCACAGTCTGATAATTCTTGTATTTCTGGTAAAGACAACGATTCAGAAATGTTTGCGTCCTAGTAGGTTTGAGCCTAGAGAAGACTTAGGAAACGTGCAGAAAGAAATCGGCAGGAAATCACCGAATACTGCGACTGACTGCGGTATCCTATGTGCTCCCGTTTACCAGGGAACCTGAATATCCTCGCGGTCTTCTCATCTCTCGGAGCAGAAACCTCCTGGTCTGCGCCTTGGAGAAGCCACCGGAGGAACGTGGTGAGGATCCATCCGGGCACGTAAACTGCTGCGAACTGGACCCAGCCACCGCTGAGGCCTTGCCTCCGGTCCTCAGCAGCCACCACCCAGCCCTCTGCCCCGTGCTCTTGCTCGCACGGCATCGCCACCACCCCGCTTGCGACCGGTCACCCCGAAAGCGCTCGCGGGCCGCGGCCATGACCAGGAGCAGCGGGACCCGGACCAAACCTCAACCACGGCCTCCACCCAGCGTCGCCATCTCCGAACGCCCGAAGGAACACCTTCGTGGGGTGTCCCCTCCCCAGAGAGCACCCCCACAACCAGACCCCGGGGGCGGGGGGGGCTGCACGCCAGGCCCCGCGGCAGACCTGGAGTCGAAGCGGGTCCCGTCGGGGAAGGCGCCGAGGTAGTGGTAGCGCACGAAGTCTCCGGGCCGCACGGCCCGCGGGCAGCTCTCGGGGACGAAGCGCCGCTCGACGCGGAGGCGGTCGGCGTCGCGGGGGGGCTCGGCGGCGGGCACCGGCGGCGCCTGGCA
>Ga0065711_1028116_pt1 | contig 43533 bp, 26 predicted proteins | sample Hoacrofraction12_FD_59098 | JGI IMG/M metagenome (GOLD analysis project Ga0065711, IMG submission 59098) | Hoatzin crop microbial communities from Cojedes, Venezuela - Epithelial fraction 12 v2 (version 2) | ecosystem: Host-associated > Birds > Digestive system > Esophagus > Crop | place... | reverse complement strand
GGGTTGGGGGAGGGGGGAATGGGGGACATGGCAGGGAACTCATAATAAAATATCCCATTAGGTGGGTAAATGCCTGATGTTTGCCTAGAACCTGAAAAACTCTGGAGAGACACTAAGAACAGATATTCATGAACAAAAAGAAACGTTTGGTTCAGAAAATCTCCTGTATTGGTTTTTCATGGCCAGCTGCTGCTAAAAGATTCCCAATGTCCGATAGAGCCAATGCCAGCCAGTTTCAAGACAGGTCCACCGCTGGCCAAGGCCAAGCCCATCAGTGACAGTGCTAGCACTTCTGTGAGAACAAATTTTAGAAGGTGAAAAAAAAAGGCACAACTCCAACTACAGTTGGAGAGAGAGGAGTGAGAATATGTGAGAGAAACAACTCTGCAGACACGAAGCTCAGTGAAGCAGGAGGGGGAGGCACTCTCCAGGCACTGGAGCTCAGGTTCCCCAGCAGCTTGTGGTGAAGACCATGGTGAGGCAGGCTGTCCCCCTGCAGCCCATGGAGGTCCATGGCAGAGCAGATATCCACCTGCAGCCCATGGAGGACCCCGAAGGGGTCAGAGTCCGAAGGAGGCTGTGACCTCATGGAGAGCGTACGCTGGAGCAGGCTCCTGGAAGGATGTGGCCCTGTGGAGAGAGGAGCCCATGCTGGAGCAGCTTTGCTGGCAGGGCTTGTGACCCTGTGGGGGACCCACGCTGGAGCAGTCTGTTCCTGAAGGACCACACACTGTGGAAAAAAACCCATACTGGAGCAGTTCATGAAGAATGTCAGCCTGTGGAAAGCACTCATACAGGAGAAGTTCATCGAGAACTGGCACCGGTGGAAGAGATCCTACATTGGAGCAGGGGCGGAGTGTGAAGAGTCCTCCCCCTGAGTAGGAAGGAGAGGCAGAGACAATCTGTAATAAACTGACCACAACCCCCATTCCCCATCCCACTGTGCTGCTCAGGAAGAGGAGGTAAAAAAAATTGGAAGTTAAGCCTGGGAAGAGGGGAGGGGTAAGGGGAAGGTGTTTTTAAGGTTTGGCTTTATTTCTCTTTATCCTACTGTGATTTGATTGGTGATAATTAAACTAATTTCCCCGAGCTGGGTCGGTTTTACCCATGATGGTAACTAGTGAGCGATCTCTCCCTGTCCTTATCTCGACCCATGAGCCTTTTGTCCTATTTTTTCTCCCCTGTCCAGCTGAGGAGGAGAAGTGATAGAGCAGCTTTGGTGGACACCTTGCGTCAAGCCAGGGTCAACCCACCATGTCACTTGAGCAGACGAAAGCTCGTATGTTCTTGGGGAAAATACAGAACTTGGCCTCTTCTCACCCTCTTCCAGGTATCCATTCAAAGCCACTGTATTTTCTTTTGTTGTTTTTTTCTTTTTAGCTTCAAAAATACTTTGTGTTTGTCACACCAGAGTCACAAACTTCGTCTGGTTACAATCTGAGCTTAGAAACATTTAAATAACATGCTGCCTCCCCTCCTGCTCCCATCAGCCACATGTTACAAGACTGAAATCTCAGCACCTAGTTACTGCCACTCTGATGCATACGGCTGGTGGAAAGGCTGAGATAAAGCTCTATGTACTATTCTGTCCAAAGCTTGAATGAAAGAGAGGTTGAAGTCACAAACCATCAATCAAGGGGAGCCCTGAGCAGAGGCCTAGTTTTACATAACATTCAACGAAGATCGAAGAGCAAGCCTAACGTTCTTTTATGGGAATGTCCTAAATAGCAGATGAAATCAAGACAACTCAGTACAAAAATGACAGTTAAGGGGGCTTGACTTAGCTTGTGTTATTGCAGAAAACATTAAAGTCTGAAGTGATTGTGCAGAACTGCATAACTACAGACTCACCTTTTAAACCTCCACTTTGATCATTTGTGTGGCAGGGCAAAGAGCATTGTGGTGAGAGAGGTTTGCCTGTCCCAGAATCTTGACATCCCTGTCTGACCTTCAGCCAAGAGGACTTTAAATGAGGTCGTTCTCCCAGACAGAAGAAGAAAAGCCTGGTGATGCAGGGGAGCATCCAGTTCTCTGAACAGGCACAGAACAGAACTAGACGATCTTTTTTTGAGTATTATGCAGTCTCCAGTTATCTCACTAAGCAACAGCAAAATCTGACAATATTCCTCTCTCTCCTTCCGTACTCTAGCAGAAAACAGCAAAATGACTGGCTGCCTATAGAAGCACACCCAAAGCTGAGAGCTGCATCATTCTCTGCATCTAGTCACTCCAATACATTCTTCAAAACAAATAGACAGTATGTCAAAAGTGCTGCTGGAGATACACCAGGCCTTCAGCTATGACACTAGATGTCAATGGCTTTGGAAGTAGAATAGTGCACATACAGTAACTGTCTCAAAACAGACCAACTAGACCTGTTCAGGCCTAAAAAACTGCTAATGCTCCTGGCACTGCACAGCTAGGCTGCTTTACTCCATATTTCCTCAGGACTGGAAACTCTTCCAGCTCAGAACATTCACTTTCTTTTCCCAGTTTTTCCCCTCCAGGTAAATGGATACCAAGGAACCTGTTGATCCCCTATACATAATTTTCATCTCTGCTTTTTCTTCTGTGAATGAAGTCAGAAAGCTCCATTCAGGATTCCAAATTATTCATACCTATTTCTTTTGAAGCCCAGGTCTCCCACTGTAATGCAGTTTTCTTAGGCAGTCCAGCACTGGATATTTAGAAGGGACAAAATGAGTCAGGGAAGCAGCAGCAGTCAGCAGAATTTTTGCAGTCAGCAGAAATATGACCCTAGACGAAAATTGCTCAGAAGCAGCTCAAGCAGCCAAAAAGAAAAGGGAAAAAATACAGGGAAAAAAAAAAGAGCAGAATATTTCTGGAGCCGAGATTTGTCAATGAGCACAGAAACTGCCAGATACAAGGGAAAACTGTTATCCTTCACACCACAACTAACCTAGCTCCAGTTTCGCAACTAATCAACCCACGGGAGATAAGGAATAACCCTGACAAGGTTAAAATGCAAGAGCTGGCTGCTAAAGACAGACCAAACAGTCAGAAAATCAGGATATTTAAGTTATCAGAAAAGAATTACCCCAAAAGAGAAGTATGCAGAACCCCTCACAGTCTCTGCAGAACGCTAGCAGCCCCTCCGGCTTACATGCTGGTTTAAGCCTACAACTCAGTGGAGAAAAGGCAAGGCTAGTTTAGGATGTAACTGAGTGGTTCTTGTTCGCATTTCAATCCCAAGCCCCCTGCACAGGGCTTAAGGCTATGAAGGGGAGGAGGAAAAGATGCTATTATCCAAATATGCTGACTGTTCAAAGGCACAAAGCTAAACAGGAGCAGGCAGACAGAGCAGAACATCAGAAAAATATGTCATTAGTACACAGAATTGCAGGCTGTGGGTAATATAAATCAAACTTTTTTCTGGAGGAAGTACAGCAATGGAGTATTTTTAAGACAGAAACTGAGAAAGAGCTGGAATCCATCTGGTCAGGATCAGGTGCTGAAGGTGTTTTCCTTTATAACTGAGTTTGTTTAAAGGAAAATAAAAAGGCAAATATCCACTTCTAAATACACCTTCTTCTGAACATTGCTGCTTCTGTGCAGCATTCTCATGGCAACAAATAAGGGACTGGGTGAATAGTCCCAATTAAGCTTTGCAAAGTGTATTGATAAGAACTATTATATTGCTGGACCAATGTTTGAACAAAGGCCACATTTTGCTGTTAAATTTAGGGGGGGAAAAACAGCCTAAAAAGTCTGCATTTGATCAGAGGATCTTCATTGTAGTTATACCTGATATATAAAGATGTTTTTGGTAATCTAAATTGTGTGGCTTAGGAGATTCAGTTCCAAATCACAGCTCTGCTACAAATGTCATTGTGTGACCTTGAGAAAGTCCACTTACCCTTTTTTCTCTTCCTCTGTAAAACAGAGAGAGCACTTCTGCCTTCCTTCATTAGGGAAAAATGAGCAAGCATATTCCGATTATCTCTGTAGGCAACTGCATTCATGCTGGGAAACTAAAGTAGAAAGGGAAAGAAACAGCAGTTACATGATCTTACCACGTTAAAATAAAGTTACAGATACACACATATGTATATAAGTATACAGATTAAGTAATGTACATATTTTTAATAGGTTGTTGTGGGTTTTTTTCATTTTCCAAGTATAGAATTGTGAATGACTCTCCATGGTAAATTTACCTTCAAAGGGATGTTTCTAATACAGGTTTATTAGCAACTGACATACAATATCATAGTTCCAGTACACATTTCACCTTCCAGCATTCTGCATGGGCATTTAATTCAACAGCCCACATTACTGCTTCGTGACAGAACTCCTGTGAAAAACACCTGAACAAGTTTTTAACTCAAGATATTTGCAAGATGGCTGCTAGCAGTTAAAATACAAGCATATGCACACGTGATCTCAGTCGCTGAACAGAGTCATTAAGGGAAAACAAGCAGTAGTTTATCAAGGGGAAAAAAGCAGAGTTGTCTTCTGCAGAGGTAACGGTTCCCAGCTGCAGAACAGGACCTGAGTCTTGATATTAGCAGAAGATACGGGAATTTTCAAGCAGGAAAGGTACCAGCTTATGTTGGTTCATGGTTTGCTCATGGAAGCAGGAACTGTATTTAAAAAAAAAAAAGGAAAGACACATGCACTAGAGGCCTAGCTCTCTCTTTTTATTTCTCGGCAACTTGCAAGGGCTTTGTCACAATCTATGACCTTAGGTAAGTTCAGCAATGACACCCAAACTCATGGCACTTAGCCTCTTTCCACCACTGGGTCACCATGCACCCTGATACAACCTGCTCATCATCAACGGCAGACTTCCTGGGGATGATTTCTCACTCAATTCTTGGCATACTGCTGCTGTTGGCAACTGAAAAGACATGGGTTTTTTTATTGTGTAGGTCACTCAAGGTTTGTTGTTTGTGTTTGCAATATGCTCTGCAGAATTTTGTGCTTTTAAATAATACAGGGATTGTCCATGTGAAATTATTTTTATTTTGTATGAAAAGTCACTGAATTATGGAAAAAAAATCTGTTAAGTTTTTCATTAATAAAGGACTGAATAACTCCCTATGAAATTTTGGCATCCTTCTCTGATTTATCTCTCTGTAGCAGGACAATAGGGTGCTTGTAGGCCTGGGGGAAATACATAAATTTGAGTTGACTGTTACTGGTAGTTTACATCTGAGACATCTGCAGTCCCAATTAATTCACAGAACAGAAAAACAGGCATAAGTATCCTGCCCTTCCAGTCAGCTGACTACTACTTTAATTTATACTGTTAGCAGTACCTCATCTAGTTTACATTTAAATTGTGATGGGAACCAGCAAGTATCAATGGCTGTGCATTTGTTGTTTATCTTACTCCATCTGCTGGGACGCGCAGCTCTCTGCGGAAGCATAGCAGAGGGCACAAACTTCAGATGTACTTATGACATCAGTGTATATTCCTCTGCTTGTGAAGTGAGGCCAGACAAGACCAACAAGAACTTATGTAGTTCTTATGAAACTGTTAGCCAGCAGAACAGTGCTGGAGCTGCTGCATACCTCTGAAATTCAAAGGGGAACCAAGGCAAGCGCAGGGAAACTGAATTGAAAGACAGTAAGAAAGTGAGGTGAATGGCTGGTAAGATGAAAACCAAAGTAAATACTAAAGCTTTGTAAGCTGCCAGGAACAGATGATAAACATTCACTACCAGTTCCTACTTGGAAAGAGAATCAAAGGAGGGTGGCATGCACACAGCAATAAACCCATACAGTAGGGACAGCAGGGGAAAATGAAATGTACTTTTCCACCACTTGTCATGTACTGCATGTTTTACAGTTGTAACGATGTTCCCAGCTCAGATTGTTCTTCATGTTGTGAATGCTGAATGGGTACAAAGAAAGCTTTCCTGTGCTCCTCTTTCTGCTGTCGTCCTGCCCTTTCCCTAATAATGTCAAAAGACAGCCGCTGCAGAAACTAAGGAAGAATTTCAGAGGTAGCTTCTTTCCACTAGTTTGCACATGGTGTGCAGAGTGATATAGGTAATACAAAACAGATTCTATCATGAAAGGCATTCAGACTAAAATGTAAAAAAGGGCAGGAGAAAAGAAGGGTCACTGTTTCCACTTAGCAGACAAAAAGCCAGCCCTGTAGCCCTATCTTCTGAACCCCAGAGCTTGTAGGTTCTGCATCAATACTCCTCACCAGTGCATCTGAAATGTTGTCAGGAAAAGAGTAAGTATTCTGAGTTAGATCTCTTGCTAATGCTGGAAATAAGGCACACCTGTGCACACATCTCATGAAATTTTTCCGCTCACTAGCCTGCCATGCAACAACAACATAGACAGCAAACATCTAGAACCACCATTGGGGTAGTGTGCCTTCTCATTCTAGACTGATATCCAAAGTGTCATCAAGTACAGATGGTGGCCAGGCTTGTTTTCCTCTTCTGCTATGGCAAATGCAGATGCCACTCTAAATTAATTCTTCACTTTGTTCACATCACAGCACAAGTACTCTCAAACCAAGTACTAACACTTTTCATAAATGGCTTTCAAACTCTACTTCCTCATCAGTGCTGCAGTAAATTCTCCACAGGGATCTGAAAAACCCTCATATTGCATGAAAACAGAGCACATGCACATGCATGCATACATACGCAAACCAGAAGATTGGGTTTCAGGTAGTGTATTCAGCTGGTGAACATAATCAGAAGATCACAGTCAAAGAAGTAGTTTCATAAATCTATTGAACTGATATTCTCCTGAAGACTCAAAAAGAGTCCTCTCGATCCAAAGAGGCTAAGATACTGTAGTGATAAGGGCAGATTATGCAAATTACAGTGGTCAGTGCAAATTTATCTCAAAATGGGTAACCTACAAAATTACCCACAGCTAGTATCATAGAACCACATAATCATAGAATGGTAAGTGTTGGAAGGGACCTTAAATATTATCTAGTTCCAACCCCCTGCCATGAGCAGAGTCATCTTCCACTAGAACAGGTTGTCCAGAGCTCCATCCAACCTGGCCTTGAACACTTCCAGGGAGGGGGCATCCACAACTTCTATCAGCCACCTGTTCCAGTGTTTCACCACCCTCATGGTGAAGAATTTCTTTCTAATATCGAATCTAAATCTGCCCTCTTTTAGTTGACAGCCATTACTCCTTGTCTTATCACTACAAACCCTTGTGAAAAGTCCCTCTCCATCCTTCCTGTAGGCCCCTTCAGGTAGTGGCAGGCTGCTCTAAGGTCACCCCGGAGCCTTCTCTTCTCCAGGCTGAACAGCCCCAACTCCCTCAGCCTGTCCTCGTAGGAGAGATACTCCAGCCCTCGGATCATCTTCATGCCCTCCTCTGGACCCCCTCCAACACATGCTTGTCTTTCTTATGTTGGGAGCTCCAGAGCTGGATGCAGTATTCCAGGTGGGGTCTCACAAGAGTGGACTAAAGGGGCAGAATCACCTCCCTCGACCTGCTGGCTACGCTTCTCTTGATGCAGCCCAGGTTACGGTTGGATTTCTGGGCTGCAAGTGCACATTATTGGCTCATGTTGAGCTTCTCATCCACCAGTACCCCCAAGTCTTTCTCCTCAGGGCTGCTCTTGAGCCACTCTCCGCCCAGCCTGTACTTGTGTTTGGGATTGCCCCGACCCACATGAAGGAGCTTGCACCCGGCCTTGTTGAACTTCATGCAGTTCACACAGGCCCACCTCTCCAGCCTGTCAAGGTCCCTCTGAATGGCATCCCTTCCCTCCAGAGTGTCAATCACACCACACAGCTTGTTGTTGTAGGCAAACTTGACGAGGGTGCACTCAGTCCCACTGTCCATGTCGCCAGCAAAGATATTAAACACACCGACCCCAGTACCAACCCTTGACGCACACTTGTCACTGGTCTCCACCTGGACATCAAGCCATTGACTGCAGCTCTTTGAGTGTGTCCATCGAGCCGGATCCTTATCCAACGAGTGGTCCATCTGTCAAATCCATGTCCTTCCAATTTAGAGACAAGGACATCATGTGGGACAGTGTCGAATGCCTTGCACAAGTCCAGGCAGATGATGTCAGTTGCCCGCCCTTTGTCCACCCATGCTCTAACCCTGAAATATGTTCCTCACTTGGGGAAATATTCCACACCACTTCATATACAGGGCTCAGATTGCATAAGCTCCTACTTTGAAACCTGTACTCCTCTCATTTCAGACAGCAGCCAGACCAGCTGCTCAGGGATCGTCTAATAAGTCTCAAATTTATTACAAACTTTATATCCGATTCCCTTATCTCAAATTTGGAGGAGATCAAGGAAGGTTCAGTTTTGTTTGTACTTCTCAGAACCTCCTCAGAACGTCAAAGAAACAAGACACCTGGAAGGGAATGGAAAATACTGTAAGCATGGCAATACTAGTGGGATAACAATTGTCAGGCAAAATCTGCCATCTCAGTTGCCTGGCATAAATCAGGCATTGAATGCACTAGTTAGTACAGCCAGCTATCTTACTTCAAATTGCCTATTTACTGTGTCTTCTCATAAAACTTCAGTGACTGGCCACTGTTACAAAAAAAGAGTAACTCCGTAAAACAGGGCACTGTCATGATCCATGTATTGGAGTCTGTCATTCTGTTATACTAATGAATAAAAAGGAGAATCAAAATGTCAAATGATAATTGAAATTAATTAGACTATTGCTGCTGTAGGTATTTTTGTAAAGCCCTACCCTTACTATAGTTAAGAGGTTTAAAATTAACTATACTACGTTTACGGAAACTAAGAAACAGGATTTTGAATAATGTGTTATTGTTTCATAAGAAGGATGTACCTGTCCAAAGTAGAACCAGAGACTGATGAATCGTAAGAATAGTAAACGAGCGATGAAAAGCTGCTGAGAATACCAAAAGAAACAGGTCACTAGGGGAAAGAGAATGCTGGCAGAGGCAGATGCCAGCCACGGACTCATGGACCACGTACCCCAGTTATACCCCATATTCAAAAGTTGAAGAAACTGAGCACCTGTACTAATTTACAAGCTGGACGAAGAGACTTTAATCAATCATTTAACAGAATTGCAATGTATATGTATTAGGAAATGAATATGGTAACGTTAACTGTATAAATGACTGTCAATTTGTGAACAAGGTGTGATGTCTTGGGACATACACCCATATTTGCACAAATATGCAATAAAATACCTCTGCTCTGCCTGTGTATTGTTGTTACTGTATATCAGGTAAACGAACCCAGATTTTTGGGACAACATATCCAGCGTTTGACAGCAGGAATAAGTAGGACTTCTTTGCTCTCATGAGGAGTTGGGGCCCTTCACACCAGGCCTAATATTTGGTATCAATCTGAACCGTAAGGCTGCGCAAGCCAGCACCTTAGAAACAGGTGGGGACATAGCAGGTTGGAATGCATTACATGCCTGAAAAAGTGACCTACAAATTAAAGTGTGTTTACTTTTCACCACTGTGACAGAGCTCAGGAACGAGCACACCTCCCCTGGTTTACTCTAGCAACAGGCCAGGACTGGAAAGACAGCATGACCTTTCCTTCATAGGTACTTCCATACTGAAGGAGTCAGAGAACAGCTCAGAAATCAGGTGCCCTTGAGCCACTACGCTGAGCAGACTGCAAGCAGTAACAAGCCCCACAGTTACATGCAGCCTTCCACAACCAAGATAACTAATTCCATATTATGGGGTGTTTAAATTTAGTGGCAAAAATGGCACTGCTGCATCTACAGCAGTTCATCATGGCATAGGTCAGGCTGCCTGATAGATAGAGGCGCAGTCTGCACAGCCCTCATACAGGCAACCTGAAAAGCTCTTCTGGTGAATTATGCCCTAAGTCACAGAATAAATGGTAGAGCAAGGCACAGCAGAACACCAGCCCATATTGTTGAGGAACAATGCATCTATAGCAGTTTTGATACTCCCTTCTAGGTCTAGCTGAACAAGATATAGACAGTACACAGAAGAAGAAGGCAGATTCAGAGACAAAGAAACTTTTAAGAGTAAAAAAGTGATGTAAAAAAGCATAAAAAAAACCCCATTTCCTTGGAGGGTCATCAAACACTGGCACAGGTTGCTAAGAGAGGTTGTGAAGTCTCCAACTTTGACAGTGCTCAAACTGAACTGGGCACAGCCCTGAGCAACCTTCTCTAGTTGACCCTTATTTTCGCAGAAGTGTTGGACTAGAAAATTTCTAGAGATGCCTTCCAACTGCAACCCTTCTGTGATTCTGTGAAACAAGCTTATTTTACTGTCACAGCCAAGGTGGAGAGGATATTAGGCACAAGTTTCAATCTGCAGCATTATACAGATTTAGGCAACCCTGAAACCATTAAGGAGCTATACAGGTGCTAATTTACATAAAGGGACTGTGCAGTTCTCGTAGCAACTGAAGATCAAGATGGTACAAGAATAATTTTAAAGCTGCTCAGAGATTCTTCTCCATGTCCCAAACCCTAGGTAGTGACTCCCTACCACAAGAATCTCCACTTAATGCACTTTCTTTAAATACTGAATTTAAGCCCATCTTAAAAGCGCTTTCAGATAAGATTTTGTTATCACAAAGAATGCTTTCAGATCATTTTGGCTACCTTGGACAAGACCCTTATGTCAGTAACGTGAATAGCAGCCAAGCATACATAATTTCCTACTGAGAGATCATCTAGGATATTGTAGCTAAAATTCTTCTGCTGGCTAGCACTAAGAGCTATGTGTCTCTCCTGTACTCTGGGATTGATCCATTTAGCATTCAGTATCTGTAATCTGTGTGCTCTTACTGCAGCACTAAAAGGATTTCCCTGGCTTTACTTTCCTGTAATTCTATGCCCAGAGGCAATTCAATTCCTGCCTGGTACTGCTCAAGATGACTCACTCTTCTCTTTTAAGAATTCCATTACCAACAAGCAGTGACTCATCAGGACCAGATTAGCAATGCCAAGGTTTTGTGACTCTGACCATTTCTCAAGGTTCATCCTCTCAATATCTGACATTCTGCATGCTCATAAAGCATGGGGATTTGTAGAAGAGCACTTGCATCTGCTGAACCAGTGATTCTCACTTTGCAGTGAGCATGCACTTGCACTCTCATATGTGCTACCCAGTTCCTCATAAACTAACTTGAACTAATGGTTTCCCAGGACAGATATAAACACTTTGCAGACAGCTGTGTGGTTCTCTTTGGAGATGGTAAAATTAATTTTGACAAAATCAAAGGTCTTAAAATGGTGTCCTTCTTCACCTGGTCTGGCTGAAAAGCAGTGGAAACGTAATTTCTTTCTGCAGTATAGCTTTCTGGTAAATTTGATACACTGATAATGCTGGAAAAAAATATTTGTTACATTGGAAGATGTTCCACTGGTGATTTTTAAGTCTTGCCTGTCAAGATCAAAGTGATCAACTTCATTACTTGCTTTCCATGCCCTCAATTTATCAGTAAAACATAATATGCCGCATTACTGAAGCAAATGTAGCATAAGCAATTTGGACTTAACTTCAAGGGGAACAAGTAAGATAACCAGAAGTCAGGCCCAAGACAAGGACACTGCAGTAGCCCTCACTATTTGCAGAGCTGGGACCATGTGTGAGAACAGACAGGGTACTGTGAGTCCCCTGGCAGCAGGATGGGGGATGGCATGGACTCACCAAATCTCCCTCCTGCCACCCAAAGCATAAGAGAAGTGGGCATGAAGCTCTCAGTACACATTGCTTCCTTCAGCTACTGCTCCTCCTCAGCAGCGAAGAGCCAGCAAAGCTGAGCCCTGCCCACACTGTTTACACATCTGTCAAAAGAAAACTGGGCTCTTCATCTATATCAACTACAATCAGAGACAGCCAGATAATTCTGGAATGGACTTGCGTGAGTGAAGATATGAAATGTGACTTTCTTAATGCCCTCTGGATCCAGGACTTGAGTCCTAGGACCTTATAATTTCTCAGCACGGAAGACTCCTGGACTAATGCTGGTAGCAACACCAAATATCTAAACATGTCAGAATGAAGTCCACCCATTAATTTTTAAAGAGAAACAGGTTAAAGATTTATGAAAATAACACAACTTTGCCAACAAGTATACAAAATGGAGAATTTATTTCCAGTTTCATTTCTAAACGGAGGTCCCCAGCAAGACGAAAGAGCAAAAGAAAGTGTACCTTTACTGCATTCCCCTTTTTTAAATGCAAAAGGGTCCCTATACTACAATTTCTCATCATATCTCTCTGGTTATGATAAATTGAATTCGTAGACTATTCAACCTGCTGTCCAAAATTGCTTTGCTTAGTATATTAAGATGATGGGAAAACCAAATTAAAATCTCTCTCCAGTTTCTTCTTTTTGCTGAACAGCTTCCTCTCATTATGCAAGTTTGTCTTTGCCCACAGATTAAGCAATGTTTTTAGGGTCGCTTGTCTGCTTTACTGATGGTGACTGAACAGAGCATAACTCATATATGAACTCCTAGCACTATTTTTTTTCTGCTCCAAAGGAAAAAGAGCAGTGATTAGACATCAACACACTAGAAACACTTGCACATGAACTCTGGTCTTAGTGTTGTTAGTGGCAGAAGTTCAGAGAGCCAAGTAGAAAATAACAGGTTCTGAAAAGCCTAAACAATAATTGTTCTGTCTTCCTTCTGAGTAAAAAAAAAAAATCCCACAAAATCATTCAGGGGCTATAGGTGTTTTCTTATTAATGAAAGTGACTGAGTTAAAATAGGACTATAATGCACCAAATCAGTTGCTACAGCCTCGAAGAGACCTTGAACCATTTGTGTCAAACACAAAGAGCACTTGGCACCACTAAGCAATGCTGCGTGTTTGGCTACCATTATCTTTCATTCCACACAAGCAGGACATATGTCTAATGCTCTGAGGTCCCATCATCACTGAGAACAATGCCTAGCCAGTACAAATAAGACACCGAAAGCCAAGCTGCAACATGAAAAAAATATATTTTTCTTTGCATATGTTAAAATGTAGAGCTGTTCAAAGGAAAATTGAGAAAGATTTGAAGACTCTGTCAAGGTAGCCTTTCTCCATCCTAGTGCAAAACCAGCCAGGAGAAAGGTGGTGGCTAGACTGAAAAATCTATCTATGCAGGCTGGTGCTGTTGACAAAATGAAGGTCAACATTCACCTTCCAATATATAATAAATAGGAATATGACTTGATAGGCCTTGAAGAGTGTGTAAATACTCCATATTTACTCTACAGAGAAGGGGCATTCAGTCCAGGTAGATGAATAGAGGTATGACATAATAAAAGTATGAGACTGAGGACATGACATCTGCAGCAGAGTCAAACATTTGCAGAAGCATGTGGAACATTTCATCAAAAAAGTCTCCAAAATACCACTGTAAGACACTGATAATTACCTACCTTGCATTTCTACTGCTATGCCCAATACAGAGGGACTGTTGCCCTGTTAAAGCTCAAACAGGAAGATGGATTTCACAGCTTCATTAGCGGATGCTACTAGCTTAATGCAGACTGTACCAGGTATCTGGCAGCAACAGGGCCAGAGCTTGTCACTTCCTGAGTTTTATCCACTAGACAATGGAGATTTTTGATTGCATAAGCCACATTTTGATTTAACATGTAAGCCCCGAAAGAACTGAACTCTATTAATAAATTTATAAGCTCAGCAAGAGAAGCAACTGGGTTAAAAATAGCTTGAGAATTGCCTTCACCCAGGCTACCAAAGCTTTACGAAAGCAGAGCTGAAGGCCAATCTATCAAGCCATCAGTGACAGCAAAAGGGATTAAAATAATATGGCTAATGCTAATAGGGTCACAGTGTGACATACGATTGAAAAGATCTGTTTGTGAATCTGGTAGTGCTTTTAAGGCCCTCAAGGGCCCTTAAGCTATTTGTGTTATTCAAACCTGGTGCATATACACCCATTATAACACAATTGTTCCATATCGTCTTGCTGGTTCCCAAACTCAAGTGGGTTGGAAAGACCAGTGATCACACATAACATCATGCATTGCAAATCACTGTTCACCTTTACCTCTGAAACACTCACTCATGCTTCACTGAAGTCAGTGAAAATGTACACATTTATATAGGCTTGGAATAATTCACTCATTAATTTCCAGGGCATAACAGAAGTCAACGATCAGAGACCGCCTCTTAATTCATGATTGTCCACTACCTGAAAGATTACAATGGGAGTTTGAGCATGTTTCTGCCAGGCTGTAGGGTGCAATATCTTGCTACCTAGACCATAGAAGCTTTTTTGGGAGAAACAGAACTTGTTCTCTGATATCATGCTTGTTGTTTCCCAGCAGCTCTTGTTGTGACAACAAACTGAACAGGCTACTACACGTATTCCTTGGTGGGTTTCTCAGCTTTTTTGAATTTAAGAGGAAATTATGACAAAACTGTAGGTCTAGAGATCACTTGCGCCTTCCAAATTGTCAGTCTTCAAGACTAAGACTTTCCCTTCAATGGTAGATGCTTGCTAGTAATTGAAAAATTACTATAGTTTTTTTTTTTTAGTTGCCAGTATTCTACTTGACTTCACTTTCTTTTCCTTATACAGATCCTCTGTGTGTCTTTCGAGTCTCCTGTCTTGCTTCCTTTACTAACGATGCTTTGAAAATGCAAAGACCTGCTCTATGGAATCTAGAGATAACTAATTATGATTTGTTCCCTTTTGTCATAGATCACCAGGTGGTGTCATGATAGCACAGGGCTTTCTGTAATTCACAATGTTCCCTCACTCCAGGCCATTTGCACAATAAAGGGAATCATATTTCATTAAAGTTCTAGCAACTGGCATGGCAATTTTCATTAAAATACATTTATATTGCTATCTCCTCTTCCAGAAATATGGTATACTTATAGTCAATGTTTGTGCCATGTACATTAATTTCAGCAATTTTATTGGAGAACAGGAAGCTGAATAGCTAAAGGAAGGCACTAGTTTAATTACTAGAACTTGGATTGATTCAGGTGTGCATCTTAAGTGTTTTCAGCCAAGCCAGCTCAAATGTAACAGTGAAATTCACTCTGCTGTCATTGACTATTTCTTCAAAATTATCAGAAATGACCGGCAATTTATTCAGGTTTACTAAAGGATGGTCTCTCTCTAATAAAGGATAGCAATTTTAAAATGCTGAAAAGATCATAATTTTTGCAGTTTGCTGATAAATTATAGCCTGCTACCAGGGCATGGATTTAGGTATGCTATAGAACTATGTCACAGAAAACTGTCAACAAGACAGTGTGGTTTTGAATCCTCTTGAAAACCATTGAAACATTATGAGGGTGCAATATAGAATAACTTGCTCTGGCCAAGACATTTCAGTCACAAAACATATTGGAAACCAGCCATGCAAAACAACTAATCAGGGATGACTGGCATATATAAATGTTAAAGCATGCAGAACTCATTACACCACCTGGCCAGTACTCTTAAAATATTACCATCAGTGCTCACATCTCCTCTGCAGATTTCACAGAATCACAGAAAGGTAGGGGTTGGAAATTTGTGGGACCTTTGTTCCATTTTACACTACTATTACAGAGAATGGACTGCCATGAACCTTGTACACTTACTGATGGGCTCTGCACTGCAGACAGACTCATGAAACTCATAAAACAGCAACAGAGGCAGCACAGACATCACCAGAAGAGATATTAAGCCCCAGGAGGTCACAGGTATGTATCTCTGCTCCTGAACAGATGTGGACATTTCACAAGGAACAGGGACCTAGACTGCAACCATGCACCTGGCCCCTACTGAAAAGATGTCACAGGTGAAAGAAAAGAGTCATGACTGAGTTCTTTTCAGCACCTCTCATTCTTTCAGGCAGATTTACCCAAACCTAACCAGAATATGGCAGAGTGTCCTTGATACTTTGGGACACCATACTGTAAAGACAACACATTTGCCCAGTGCTAATGAAGTTATATCTCGTCTTACACCATTCACAGGTCTCTTATATCTCCTCCAGAATATCCTTGCTCTGTGGCAAAGGAAGATTGAGCAATGTCCCTAGCACTTCTGACATTGCTACCCAACCCAGAAACACCAAGATGCTGAGAGTAAGACGGGCAGAAAGAAGGAAGAATAATGGTCTACACCCTGAAGCAGAACTGAAGATCTATCATCTTTCAGCTTGCTAAATACAATTCCTGCTGCCCTTGAAAGAGTTAATAATTACAGGGGATTTCCAAGTCTGCTCACCCTACCCGCAAGCTCCTTGCTTGGCAAAACAGTAGTTCTGTCTGCATCCTTACTTTCACTCAAAGTCAACAAACTGAAGGCTAAGAAGAATTGTGTATAAGAGAGGAAAAGGAGTGAAAGATTCTTGACACTTCATGGATCCTGACTCAGAACAGATAATCACTGTATCAAACCTAGCCATCAGACGAAATCAGCTCTTCCAGGACTGAAACCAAGACAGATAAGAACTGCGAACATTATGTTTCTCTGCACTGAAGATGAGCAGAACCATCAGAACGGGGAGCTACACTGCAGGGAATTGTGACTGACCAATAAACCCGTGTAATGGGAGAAGACTCAGAGGAGATGGGCAAGAGGAATGTGCCTGTGAAACTCAGAGGATAACGTGCAGTATGGTTGACCACGACTGTTGCAAAGAAAATCTGCTTTATCTCAACACAATAGGGACTTGAGGGTGGCCTTAGTTTTAGATAAACAACTATGTTACCAGGATAAAAATGGAACAACAGCAAAAGAATTTCAAAGAAAGAAACGGGCTTGAGCTGACTTCAACCCATGTATGTCTTCCTGGTGAGACTGGGGACACTCAGCGTCATGATGGTGAGCATACTATAGAGACCAGTAATGGGAATCACACTGGTATTGTGATAGAACTCTGTATTGCAATTACTATATTTTTCTAAGTGTAACCTACATTTGTATTGTGTTTTCAGTATATTTTATTTCACTCTGCTACATCAAAAATCCTTTGTAAGATCAACTATCTTCTAATCAGTAAATTTGATATTACTCATTACACTCTCCATGTGTGGACTATCTAAAAGAACCTGGTCAGAATGTACAGGACTCTGACATCAGAGCCAGACTCAGTGAACCCAGAGACCTTAGATTCCAGACATGAAGAACAGAAGAGTGGAAAGAAAAAATGTTTTCCTCAAGGTGTTTAAAAAGCAAATAAGACACTAAACTGAAAAAATTACCCACTTCGTCATCTGCTTGCTGAGAAGCAGGCAGAGAACAAGGACAGATGGAATGATACTGTAACACCAAGCAAACAGACAGAGATGGTCACTGTGGCAAAGCAGGTAGAAGATGAAAGAATGTGTGCTGGTATCTTTCAGATTTCTGATGTCATTTTCAGAGGAGATAATCATTTTTCCTTGCTGTGCAAGAGATTAATTTAAACCAAAGTCTAGCATGAACTGTTTTCCTAGCACTTCGGAAAGAATTTGAAAAGGAAAGATGGAAAAGAAGAAGAAAGGATTTACAGATTTTATACAGATTTTACCAGCTTTAAAGTGTTACAGAAGCAAGTCAGTAAGCAGGATTCATTTTAGAGAACCATTTTCCTTGAATTGGTGGGTAGTGGACTGTACAGTGTGGACATCCCAATAAAAGATTGTATTCAATTTTCTTGATTTAATCATGGAAACAAAATACACTGAAAAAAAAAATTGTGGTATCATGAAAAGCAGAGGCAATGCATTTGCACAAATTGATAAAACAACAGCAGCATCCATAGCTGTTCTGTCAGTAAATAAAAAGCATGTGTCACTTCAAACAGTGAAATAGTATAACTTTGTGATGTGGGACTGAAATACAAAAAAGGAAAAAAATGAATATTGCGGAGGGCTTTGCAGCAGAAAAATGGAAGAAGGGAATAGTATCTACATAGGTAATAGAGATATGCAATCAAAACAGATGTGGAAGGTAGAATGAAAGCTAAGAGAAGAGAAAAGCTGCAAGAAGAATACAAATATTGACCATTTTCTAGCTGCCAGACAGGGGTCATTTAGGCCAGACTTTTGATCCATAGGCTTACAATTCGACAAAGTAGAATGAAGATCCAGGGATGATCAAGGTAGGAAATGAACAATGTGACTTTTGTAGCTCCTCTCTGCCCTGTTTATTCACCAGACTCATCTCAGAGAGAGGTCAGGAGGGCTTTTCCAGGGGAACGGCTCCAAAGACAGGCATAACTGTTACAGAAATCAGCAGCTTGGGTTTTCAGAGCCAGGTCGTGACGCTCTCACCCTCTCTGACCTGTATCAACAAGAAGAGCAGTGCTTTCACTCACCTAGATTCTTCTTGCTAATAAATCACTGACACAGTGATTGCTCCTCATTTCTCCATTTTTCTTACAGGCACTACCTATACACTAGGAATGGATGTAAAAAAGTGCTGAACAGCAATATGTTGGTGGATGGTGTCCTGGGTTTGGCCAGGACAGGGTTAATTTTCACCAGAATCCAGGAAGGGGCACAGCCGGGTGGGCTCACCCAACCCCAAACTGGACAAACAGAGCCGGGTACTCCATACCATGTGCCATCATGCTGGCTTCCGGTGCGGGGGGTCGGCGTGGCGGGAACTCGCTGCTCAGGAGGGCTCAGCGGCGGTGCGGTACAAGAGAGCAGTTCTGTTCTGCGGGTTTGTTTTGTATGTTCCCTTTGTTTGCTGTTCTGTTAAACTGCCCTTATCTCAACCCACCAGTTTCTGCCTGTTTTCTTTCCATTCTCCTCCGCACCCCGGTGGGGGGAGGGGCGGCCACGTGGTGCTTTTGTTGCCGGGGGCAGCCGAAACCAGAACAGATGGGCAGACAAGGAGGTCCAGTTCTGCAGAGGACACAGGAATACAGCCACAAACATTCACTGATGGCAGAAGGACTAAAGGAAATACGCTGAAGTGTTTGTGCATGGCTGGTAGCCCCTGCCCTAGGAGGGAATGCCAGTTTGCAGTTACAATAGATGCCCTGGACCCCATGTCTTGCCCAGCACCATTTGATATGACTGCAGTTAGGCATAGAAGCAGGTGGCTCTGCAATTCCCTCCCATTCAGCAGCAGAACACCACAGGAACATTTCTGCCCTCGTGAGAAGAAGCTCTCAGGCTGCACAAACATGCTGTTGGTTGTCTCCTGTTTCGTGTAGCCTGAGACAGTGTGCTGGGAAAGTGCTTGGAAACACCTGCTACAGATTGCATTATCCCTCAATGAAGGAAATGCACCTGGCAGACAGAGTGATAATCCTGCTGGGAAGGGAGGGCTAATGACCACAGAAAAGAGAGGGAATCTCTTCCAGAATCACAGATCTTGCAGAAGCACAAGTCAGCTTGGCTTTGTAAAAGTCACGTTCCATTGGTGAGCTTCCCTACTTGCAAGAACTGCAAATCTCTGGGACTACCCTAAGTTTAGGGAAGTTACTTGGGGAGGGTTTTTTGGTTGTTTTTAAGATATGCTAGAAAGAGACAGCTTTTGAATTTCTACCTTTACTGCTTGTCTTTCTTACTGATGATTTGCTGTTTAATTAGCTGCCTTCAGACTTGAATGGTAAAAACTTCAGAGAGTAATTTCTGGATGTGCTTGGCCTCAGGGCTGCTTTATTGCAAAGAAAGAGGTGTTTGTGGTGGAGCAGCAATGCAGTGTCTGGGAGGGAGCGTGCATGGGGATCACCACAAGATCACCACGTTGAAATCTTTCCCATTCCTTAACAGTAGCTAAGTGATCACTGGATGTAAGTGAATGAGGAAGGTAACATAAAGTGAGAGGAGCCAGACAGAGCATGCATGTCTGTGCTGTTAATTATGAATGTGGGGCAGTGCTGCACTTCTTTACAACACTGCAGAAGTAACAGTTAGCTCCTCCCCTCCACTCTGTGTAACAGCAGACAAATCTGAGTAACTGCCCTCTTAAATAGCCTGGATGTAAAGTACCCACTAAGAAATACGAACACATTTAAGCCTATTCACACTGACATTTAGCAACAGGCAAGCATGAAAAAACATTGGTTTTTTTTCTTTGCCTTCTACAGCATAGGGGTCAAGCAGAGCACTGGAAGCATGGCACAATTTTAAAAATATATTAATTAAACAGAAGCCCCCATGAAATCCACAATCTAGTATAATTTAATTTAAATGTGCTGATATTTCTTTTCTCTACTTTCATTCCTATTTTGAGATATAAAAGCATTCTGCCTCTATTAATCTGACAAGTTATTTAAGCTATGAGTTGTACTGTATCCAATAAAAATAGAATAAAGCTGACACAGAGAAAGGGCTAATCAAGAAGAAAACTATGGAGGAGAAGCACTTCACAGCAGATGTTTCAGGAAGATGACACCATTCTCAGATCCAGAAAATTTCTGCATGCTGTCACTCTGCTGAACTTTGCCTAGCCTTCCATGGCCTGAAAACTGCTTTCCAGCCTATTTTAGATGTCTGATGTTTGTCTTTGTACCAATGACTGTCTGCATATAGCATAAACCAACAAACAAATAAATTACTTACATCAGAGTGGCCACATGGCAACACTTGGCTGTACAGAGAAAGGGAAGAAGGAGTGGCAGGCAGGAGTAGTGGTGGGTCTTCTGCCCTTCAGGGAGTCATGCTCATTCTCTCACATCAGCCAGGGATAGGCACACAGTCATTTTCTTCTCCTGTAGCAGCTACAGGAAAACAGGTAAATTTAGGCCTTCTGCATCTCTGAGAACACTGTTTTCAGTCCATCACAGCTCTAGACTGACTGCATGTAATCCCATCCATCAACAGAGCTGAGGCCCTGATGATAAAGCATCACCAAAATTCATTCTAGCCACGTCAGGAAGAGGTATGGGAACCACTTGCTTTGACTAACAGAGTAGTTTCACAGAAAAACAGCTTCATTTTAGGATATAGACTTCTCCAGTCCTCTTACTTTACAGCTTGGGATCTTTTGACTCTCTTAGGGACCCGCTGATGGAGAGACAATTGCCAAAGAGAGCACCAGTCGAGTGCAGGTACCGGAGCTGCCAGAATGTTACTTCTCAGGCAGAAACTTGGAGATATCTTCCCTGAGTAGGTCACACTTAACTACAGAATGATTTCCCTATTTCACCTCAGACACTGCTTGAGCTCCCTTGGAGAAAGTGTGCAAACAAAAGAGAAGAGGCTGCATATCTCTAGGAAAAAACAGACTGCTAAGGGCAGTTAGGAGCATCTGCTGGAGCCCAGTCCAGTGCCCTGGGGACCTGGGCTGTTGCCCAGGCTGAGGGATATGACTGCTTCTTTCCCATTTGCAGGCTCAACCAGTAACAAAGCTGAGCACGTATCCCAGAGAGAGACACAGAGACACACAGAGGACACTGACACAGCCGGTCACACACACTGCCACAGGCAAGGTCCTGCTGAAGGGGACTCACATAAACACAAGCACAGGCAGCCAAGTCCCCTTCTCCTCATACGCTGGCTTGTCCCACAGGCATCCACACTCGCAGGTCCCCCCAAATACCAGCACAGACCCTCCGCCTGCCCAGACCTGAGGCCCACCTACTTTCCAGCTGGTCCAGCTTGAAGACTGTCAATGAATTACACACACACATGAACATGCACTCATACCCTCACACACAGAAGTTTTGGGGCAGATACAGACACTCACCCTTTCCAGCAGCTGTGTGGGCTGTGACCCACAGTCCTGCTCCAGCCACTGGCACCGAGACTCTCAGTCACACCAGTCTCCCCAGTAGCTGGTTTTCAGGATAAAGGAGCATTCCCTGCCCTGGCTAAGAGTGGATGGCTCTAGCATAGCATCCTCTGTGTCCTCCTGGAGCTCCTCTCGTTCCCCACAGGTGGGGAGGGGGCAGAGAGGGGGATGTTGGGACCCTCATGAAAGGCAACAGCTTTTCTGGTGGGGAGCTCATTTCTGCTGGATCCAGCAGGGCTGCTGGAGAGGGCTGGGGGCAGGAGACGCCCCCACTTGGGAGGCAACGGGGCCTGGGACAGCCACGGCACTGACCTCCCACTCCCTGGCAGCACGCATGTCTGCTGGCCCAGCACGTGGTGGGCCTCCCCCCTGCACCATCAAGTGGGAACATCAACGAGCTGGTGTCTGAACAGTGCTGTGCAGCTTCAGAGGGAGACCAGCAGCAGCTGTACCAGCAGATTTCTGTCCAGTCCGAAGGGCCACAACGTGGATGTGATAGTGTGCCATAACTGCCTCTGAATGCTCGACCCCAGAGAGCTGCCTCAGTTTCCTGTAGAGTCAGGGCAGCAGACTCCAGAAGACAGCTGGGTATACATGTAAAAGGGATGCCCAGATCTAGGTATGAAAGCTGCCTACTGGGTCCCCTGACACCAGCTCCGCAGCTGATTGCCAGGATGTTGCAGGGCGACAGCATCGTTGGGTAGCTGGGCAGCCAGAAGCTCCCCCTGCTTGGTGGAAGATGACTGATGACTCTATAGATGGCCTGAAGCTTCTTGAAAGCTGTCATCCACTCACACTGAGTGAAGCATGGAGGTCACCCTCTTCTTGCAGAAAAGGCACTTGGGCTTTCTCTCAGCCCACCACAAGATGCAGGTGTAGCAGAATTATTGAAGGCATGTACCTGGCCTCTTCCCAACCATCCAGGTGTATGGGACAGAGGTTGTCAAGTGCTGTGGCTATGCTCTCCACATCCTGCAGTGGGCTGAGAGGAGCTGGGAATGTTTAGCTTCTCCCTCTCACCAGGGCTGCAGCAGTGAGTGACATGCTACAAAAGGCCAGAACCCACAGCAACCAAATCATGGAAGGGGATCCAGCACGCTCATAATGTCAGGCTACATAGTACTTTATTCAGGGCACCTGGCTGCCTTGGGCTTGGCCTCCTGCATCAACACTTGTCCTGTCCTGTTATTGAGGCTGCAGTTAAGCGGCATAAGAGAACACCAGCAGGCTCTGAGCTTTTATTTTTTTGAAAGGTTTTCTGCCCTGCTCTGCATTGCTCTGACCAGTGCTGGTCATGGATGGAGGTCTCTTCCTCAGGGCGGGGTGGGGGGGAGGAGACAGCCTCGAACAGCCTGCCTCAGTCACCTCTCTCTGCTGGAATGGGGCAGTGTCCTAAGGCACTTGCCTGTCCCCACGCGTGGAAGAGGTTCTGCCCTAGTGCCAGGCATGCTCAGGTGCTTGCCACAGGGCAGAGAGAGTGGGCAGGAGAGATAAGAGGCTTTCTGCCTATCATGGTTTAACCCCAGTGGGCAGGTGAGCCCCATGCAGCCACTCATTTGCTCACTCCACACAGTCAGACTAAAGTACAAAAACTCGCAGGTTGAGAAACAGTTTAAGACAGTTTAACAGGTAAAGCAAAAGCTGCACATGCAAGCAAAGCAAAATAAGGAATTCACTCACCACTTCCCAGTCCATACTTCAATCCAACTGTTCCAGTTAACGCCAGGATTTACTAATACAAGCCCCATCTGAGCGTCCACCTTAAGCTGGCTGGTTACATATTTAACACTGTAGGGTCATTAGTAAAGGATCAGTCCCCTATCACATAGGGATTATACGCACATATTTTCAAGAGTACTCACGACTTGACCAGATCCTGTGCAGACTGGGGGACGTGGCTGACAATTTGCTGTTTGCAGGCTCAAGCAGTAGCAAAGCTCAGCACTTATCCTAGAGACACACACAGAGACAGGACACTGCCGTGTCCAGTCACATAGGCTGCCACAGACACAGCGTTGTCGTCAACAGCACCCACCTATATGATAAACCATGGACTTCCAAGTCCCCTTCCTCCTTCCTCCTCTTCAGCTGATGGGGATATAAGTTCAGCTACTGAAAGCGTACATGCACATGTACCCTCACACACTACGCTCTAGATTCTCAAGCACATGCACATTCATGGATCCCCCAAGTACTGGCATGGACCTTGTGTGGTCTCACTACCCCTGCCTGGATCGTGGCCCTCTTTTCTGCAACCTTCATAGCTGTGCGGGTCTTTAGAAGTATTTGGCAGGGACCAGTGCAGCATGGTGATGGAGTGTGTTTTCATTTTAAGCCTTTTACAAGGACCCAATCTCCAGGTCTCAGGTCACGGCATGGCACATCAGTTGGTAGAGGAAGTAAGTCTTGGACCTGAGAAGACACTGGTTTGACAACATTGGATAGCTCAACACAATATCCTACCAGATAGAGAAAATAGCAGGGGGTTCACAGTATCTGTGGGAAAGTCTGGTATAAGTATACTGCTGCCCTTGCTGGGGGAAGGGAAACAAAAACTGAATTAAGGTATATTGGCATAACCCTTAGTCTCCTGGTTCCCTCCTGTCCTGGGTTTGGCCAGGACAGGGTTAATTTTCACCGGACTCCAGGAAGGGGCACAGTCAGGGGGTGGGGGCTGACCCCACCTGGCCAAACAGAGCCCGGTATTCCATACCATGTGACGTCACGCTGGTTTCCGGTGGGGGGGGTGGCGCGGCGGGAACTCTCTTGCGGCTCGGGAGCGTGCGGCGCCGGTGCGGTCTGAGAGAGCGGGTCTGTTTTTGTCGCGTTTTCTCCTTATCTGTATCGTTGTTGTTACTGTTCCCTCTGTTTGCTGTTCTGTTAAACTGCCCTTATCCCGACCCACCGGTTTCTGCCTGTTTCTTTCCATCCTCCTCCGCACCGCGGCGGGGGGAGGGGCAGCCGTGTGGCGCTTTTGTTGCCGGCGGCAGCCGAAACCAAAACACCTCCCTTATTTCTCTCTAAAGTATTTTGCATTGCTTGGATTCCTTATGATTAACAGCTTCCTCTAAATTCTTCAGAATATAATTCTCCAAATCTGGATCTGCTTGTAACCCTGCACCACCTAAGGTATTAGGTGGGGTGTCCAGCATCACTGGAGGACTGGGATATGAGAGTAGGACTGGTGTAGTGGCACTAGGTACTAACCTTAGGTACAGAAATCTAAATGCTGCAGCTGAAGTTTCAGAAGGCTTCTTACTTTCATTTTTGCCTTATCTTTTCAATTTGTTCTTTCATTTTTGCATTATTACCCTCTAAGCTATCTTCAGTAGTTTTCTGGCAGTGTTGGTTCACCTCCTTGTCCAATGAAAATCAAGCATGCACTTTTTTCAGTTTATTAACATCAAGGTAAATTAATGTAGCCAGGTCAAGGGTTCCCTCATCCGGAAATTGCAGTTCTGGCTTGGTACAATTGCAACCATTCCACCAGTGGGCAAGTTGGACCCATTGCCTGCCCCCGTTTTCTTACAGTTGTGAGCCACAATTGTGACTCATGGAATCTAATGGACTTTTTAGGATCCAGACAGGAGGAATCTTGACCCATTTTCTAAACTAAATTTCAGATTTTCTAAGTGAGGAAGAACAAAGCTAAGGCCTATTCATGGCAAAGCGATAGAAGTTCGAGGATGGCTGAGAAGATAGACCTTTGTCCCAATCACCTCAAAGCAAAACCTTTCTGATCATACTTTCATTTGGCTTTTGGACCCTTACAATACTGAGGGAGCATGAAGCTAAGTATAGTACACAGCAAAGGGACAGAAGGAGAGGGTCAGTTGTCCCTAGAAGACAGAGTTTCGACTTTATTCCCTCAAAACCTGAGCCCACACAAGAGACCAATTATAGTCATTCATGGAAATGACCCTTGAGCTCAGTCTGAGCTTTCAGCAGTCTCAAACATAGCCTACACTCATTCGGCTAAACAAAGGCCTTATCAAACATTCATCCCCTTAATTTTTTCCTTAATCACAAATTACCATTGCTGAGCAGTTACATTTTCAATTTCCCTTTTAGCATATTCAGTCACAGAGATTTGGAGGAGACTAGAAAGATCGTGTTTATTCAGCACAACAGATGTCTCAATAAAGCCTGCCAAGTTCAGATTTGACTCTGCACCCTCATCGATGTACCTCATGCATGACTACATCCCAACGTAGTCAGGCTCACAGAGACTATTTCTAGACACCAACTTAAAGTATCTTTCAGGCTTGATCCATCCCCCCGAGCCATCAATCAACATACCTCTGTTTAAGATCTCAAAGAAGGAAGGGAGAAGATGAACAAAATTTTGTTTGAAATGCAGCATCTGTGTTTTAAGGTGTTTCGTGGAATCCGCCTACTCTCCTTTTATCTCTTAAGAGTAAGCCACTGGCAGCAATCGATGCATCAGCTTTAATTCTAGTGCAGCTAATTTGTAAAATGTGCCTAACACCTGCAGACAAAGCCCAGACAAGAGTTTCTGACAATTACTAGAACTTGGACTGGTATACCTTGAACGGCCATCTCATCCATGCTTCCCTGGATGGGAGAATTACACTGAAATTTAAGCGTAACAATTCTGCAGTAACGAACCTAAGTTGAGTTTCTCTCTTTTCTACCTGACCACCCATCCTGAGTTTAATTGAATAGGAGCTATGCCCAAGACACACATTTTGAAAAATGTTGTTGTCAAAAATCAGTCAAGATCTGAAAGGGTGAAGTGTTTCATGCAGTCTTTGTGTACATGTTTAAAAACCCATAAATTTAACACCATAATACCTTAAACAACTTTTCCCCAGTAGCTACATGTCAACCTGGAAGACAACCAGGAGAAAATGGATTGTTTTAATACTGCTGGAACTGCACAGGAGGGAACTGACCATTGGAAGGGTGTAGTTCTCTTTCTCATGCACTACATTTAAAATCATAATAATTAAAAAACTAAGATCCAAGTTTAGATAAAAAAGATTCTTGGTCTTTGTCATGGCTTAACCCAGCAGCTGGCAATAAGCACCAGACAACCGCTCGCTCACCCCTCCTCTCCCCCCAGTGGGATGGGGAGGAGAATGAAAAAAAAAACCTAAAAACTTGTGGGTTGAGACAAAGACATTTCAACAAGACAGCAAAGGAATTACTACAACTACTACTGCTGCTGCTACAGCTACTAATAGTAATGAATATACAAAACAAGCTATACACAACTCATTTTTTCTCACCACGCTATGACTGATTGCATAGCCAGCGCGAACCAGCAATCACAGAATCCATGGGTTTCCCAGAGCTCACAAATTTCGCAGTTTTTGAAGAATTCTCCAAACTCCTGGAAAAAAAAAAGACCAAACTCACAGAAATGTTCGAACTCCCAAAAAAAAGGACAAAAAGAGGATTCCTGCCCCTTGACCCCAACACCCATTTATAAACTGAGCATGATACCTGTGGTTTGGACAATTTCTATTGGCCAGCTTGGGCTAGCTGTCTGGCTGTGCTCCCTCTCAGCTCCTGCACAGCTGCTCATTAGCTGAATATGAGAGACTGAAATAAGTCTTTGGTTTCTTAGCAACAACTCAAAACATCAGTGTTATCAACATTCTCTCTCCCAGCAGCTACTGGGAGGAAAATTAACTATCCCAATAAAATCCAGGACAGTCTTAAAAAAACATTTTTCACATCCAAAATGCAAAACAATTCAACATCATAGAGCAAAACTGGAATATGTGGCTACCACGAATGCCACAAAAGTGTGTTTTGTCTCTTCAAAGTGATTACTCTCATTTGGAAACCCTTCTCTGTTCTTTTTAGCAACAACAAAGAATAAACATATGTACTCTGGTGAATTACACAGCACCAGAATGATAACCCAAATATATCCTCCTAAAGTCTTATCCATATGATAAAATTTAAGGATAGCTGAATACAGCAAAAAAGGTTATTTGATGGACAGATTATTTTTTACCGTTTTATAGTTAACAAAATGCCGGACAATCTGAATGGGCCACAACACCAGTATGTGTCCTGTCTATTCTGAGCCCTGTTTCTGCTTAGTGCTAAATGACACGTACTGCCAAATCATCTGGCAGGCTGTCACTGACCACTGCAACTTCACGTGACAAAATCTCAAGAACACAGGTCAGCTGTGGGTGTATTTATTTCGCATGTCTTTGTTGCCCTTCTGCATGCCAGCAAAAATAGGAACAAACACATACAAGCCTAAAGGATCCAGTCTATTTTAAAAAGTGATGGGGTGGATTCTGCACTGCCTTGTTGATACCCAAAATACTGGACTAAAAAAGAAGTTGGCTGTGACAATTAACAGGTTCTTGATGGGCCTGAGTCTGAACAAAAAAAGGATGTGTTGCACATGGAGGATGCAACACATGTCTCAAGATCCTGACCTCAAGAGGGACTGGGGGAACAACATCCCTTCCATAGTAAGAGAAGATCAGGTTTCAGACCATATGAGGAATCCGAACACACAAAAGTCTGTGGGACCCGATGAGATGCATCCCTGGGTCCTGAGGGAGTTGGCAGACATAGCTGCTAAGCAATTCTCCATTATATTTTAAAAGTCAAGGCAGCCAGGTGATGTCCTCAGTGACAGGAGAAAAGGGAATATCACACCCATATTTAAAAGCAGTAATAAGAAGGACTCTGGGAACTACCAGCCAGTCAGCCTCACGTCAGCGCCCAGTAAGATCACAGAACAGATCCTCCTGGAAGATACCTGCTGGGAGACAGGCATGTGATTAGAAATAGGCAACATGGCTTCACAATGGCAAATCATGCCTGACTAATCTATTGGCCTTCTACAATAGAATGACTGCATCAGTGGACAGTGAAAGAGCAACTGGTGTCATCTATCTGGATTTCTGAAAGACCTTTGACATGGTCCTACACAACATTCGTACCTCTAAATTGGAGAGATATGGATTTGATGGACCAACTATTTGGTGGATAAGGAACTGGCTGGATGGATGCCACCATCAGGGACATTGGTGTCTGTGGATCACACCAAGCTGAGTGGTGCAGCTGATAGACTAGAGGGCAGGGATGCCATCCATAGGGACTGTGACAGATTTGAGGACTGGGCCAATGTAAATCTCATGAAGTTCAACAAGGCCAAGTGCAAGGTCCTGCATCTGGTGGCAATCCTCACTGTCAATACAGAGTGGGGGATGAATGGATGCAGCGCAGCCCTTCAGAGAAGGATTTTGGGATATTGGTAGATGAAAAATTAGATATGAGCCACCAATGCGTGCTTGCAGCCAGAAAGCCAATTGTAACCTGGGTTACCTAAAAAGAAGTGTGGCCAGGAGATAAAGGGAGGAGATTCTGCCCCTCTACTCCGCTCTCATGACACCCCTCTTGGAGTCCTGTATCCAGCTCTGTGTCTCCCAGTACAGGAAAGACATGGACCTGTTGGAGAGGTTCCAGAGGAGGGCCACAAAAATATTCAGAGGGCTGGAACACCTCTCCTGTGAGGAAAGGCTGACAGAGTCGGGATTGTTCAACCTGGCGAAGAAATGTGTCCATGGAGACCTTACTGTGGCCTGGGAAAACTTATTGTAGGACGGGATGCCATCCAGAGGACCTGGAAAAGCTCAAGAAGCGGGCCTGTGTGACCCTCATGAGGTTAAACAAGGCCAAGTGCAAGGTCCTGCACATCAGTTGGGGCAACCCCCGCTGTTAATACAGGTTGGGGGATGAAGTGATGGAGTGCAGCCCTGCCAAAAAGGACCTGAGGGGGTACTGGTGGATGAAAAGCTGGACATGAGCCACCAGTGTGAGCTCGCAGCACAGAAAGCTAACCGTATCCTGGGCTGCATCAAGGGAAGCATGGCCGGCAGGTCAAGGGAGGTGATTCTGCCCCTCTGTTCCACTCTGGCAAGACCTCATCTGGAGTACGGTGTCCACCTATGGAGCCCTCAGCACAGGAAAGACATGGAGCTGTTGGAACGGGTCCAGAGGAGGCCACAAAAATGATCAGAGGGCTGGAGCAGCTCTCCTGTGAGGAAAGGCTGACAGAGTTGGGGTTGTTCAGCTTGAAGAAGAGAAGGCTGCAGGGAGACCTTATAGCAGCCTTTCAGTACCTGAAGGGGCCTATATGAAACATGGGTAAAATCTTTTTAGCAAGGCCTGTTGTGACAGGACAAGGAGCAATGGCTTTAAACTAAGGGAGCGTAGATATAGACTAGATATAAGGAAGATATTTTTTGCCATGAGGGTGGTGAAACACTGGAACAGATTGCCCGGAGAGGTAGTGGAGGCCCCACCCCTGGAAACATTCAAGCCCAGGTTGGACAGGACTCTGAGCAACCTGATCTAGTTGAAGCTATCCCTGCTCACTGCAGGGGGCTTGGGCTAGGTGACCTCTAAAGGTCCTTTCCAACCCAAAGCATTCTATGATTCTAATAGATGAAGGGGGCTAATAGTAAAGATGGAGAGTGACTTGTTACCAGGACCTGTAGTGACAAGACAAGGGTCAATGGTTTTAAAATAAGACAGGGCAGATTCAGATTAGATATACAGAAGAAATTTTTTACAATGAGGCTGAAGAGAAACTGGAGGAGGTTGCCCAGAGAAGCTGTGGATGTCCCCTCCCTGGAATTGTTCAAGGCCAGGCTGGATGAGGTTTTGAACAACCTGGTTCAGTGGAAGGTGCCCCAGCCTGCAGGAAGGGGGTAGGACTAGATGATCTGCGAAGGTCCCTTCTAATCCAACCTTTCTAGGATTCTATGAAGGGGAAAAAGTGTTCAAGGACCAGCTGAGGTGGGTGGCACTGAGTCAAGTGCTTCCTCTTCTGCCTTCTGTCATACAAATCAAACCCTTTACCCTCACCACTGAATTCAGCTAGCAGCATCCCCTTGTAGTTTTTCACCCAAATGCCACTGGGTAGTGGTTAGTCTTTCAAAAACTGCATAGGGTGTTCCTCTGCAGGACTTGCTCAGGACTTCAGAGGACAAGCATGGTGCTCTACTATGCTTTCTAACTGAAAGCCAGTACTCATATTTGAAAGCCATTATTGGGCATGGCTGGTTGATGTGGAAGAACAGCCAGTGCACATTGCTGGGCCCCACAGACATCAAAGCAGGGTTTTGTTTGCTAAGAACAGAGTACTCATGGCTCTGGGTTTCAGCTCTGTCATATCACTTCTCTCATTCTGCAACATCTCCACTTCAGGGGCTTGGAGGGAACAGACGTAGTGCAAGAAAATGACACTGTTTCCATTCTGCATAAACACACAGCAGCACTCCCACCACAGGAAGATCTGTAAGCAATTCTGTAGCATCAGTAACAAGGCAAAACCAGATCACAGTCCATCACAATGGCAGATACTTTCCTAAGCCTCTCACTGAAAACTACTTCATCTTCACTGGAAAACTAAAGCCATACAGATGCTTAGCAGCCTGTCCACTCACAGAGAGACCAAAGAAATCATGTAGAAAGACTTCAGGCTTGTATAAATCAAATACACATGGAGTTTTCTGTCTTACAGTTGTGTTTGTCCTGGGCCACAGAATCAAGACCACTCCATATGAGTAATGATATTTTCAGGAGGTAAGAACTTGAAGATAAGATAGTTGCAACTGCTCTTGTCTGTCCTCCAAAGTTGTTCAAGTAATCACTTCAAATCAGCATGGCAACACCACTAACACATGCTGAGATTGTCTGCAGTTATGGATACATGCACCTTGATTTGTCTTCCACTCACGAACGCTCTGACAGTAACTATATCAGAGCTCAGCCTTGAGGGAAGACAAAAATGTTAGAGGAGTGAGTAAGCAACCTAACAGCACTGCATTGCCAGCAAGGCTTGTAGATTGTCACCTAATTTGATTTACATTAGACCTGCCCTAACCTGAGATCTAACCCTAAACCCTAACCCTACAGACATCTTTTTTCCTGGGATCTTCCTTCCTATGGAAACCTTTAGTGTGATGCAAATACAGTTTCTGCATGTGGTATTGTCATTTGGGGAAACTGAAATGGAAAGTTAACTTTCAGGTCACCATTTATCCCTACTGACCTGAACTTCACAGCTTTAGGAAGTCTCCCCTGTGTGCCCTCCAAGAAAGCACCTCAGGGTGTCCTCTGAGCACAGAAGCAAGTCAGATACACATATGGTCAGAACAAAATAGACTTCTTTTCCTGGCTTGCTCTGCCAGTCTGGCTCAGGGCTGCTCAGCAGCTTCTGTGATTAACCTCACAGACATGGTTTGCTTCTCCTTACATTCCCTTTTCCCCCTCTCTGCTATGTTCTTCTTTTTAACATCTTCATCCCCTTCCAAATAAGCAGTCCACCATGCTGATTCACTTTCCAGTGGTCCTGAGTTTGCTGTACCTTTATTTGATACTTGATATGTGTTTGTCTTCATAACACCCATTGTTGGTCAGCAGCTTCTTTAAACTAGTACTCTCCTTTTTGATGTTTCTCATTTCTACCATTTTTGATATATTTTCACAGTGCATCTTCTCAGAGAGGAAGCACCAGCTAAAGATGCACTTCATGGTGAGAGTCACAAGTCACCAGATTGGCTTCAAGATTCTTTTTCCACTGTTCTTCCACTTCCTTGAACTGCTCATAGTCCTGCAGTGAACTTTAGCCCTACACAGAACAATCTGCTTGCCCAGATGTGTCACCAAATAGCTAGCAGTCCCTGTTGGCCTGTCAGAAAGATTACTCCATGAAATGAGCTGTCATGCAAAGTTTCCCAGAAGTCCTGAAAGTAAAAATGTCCCTTCTCAATATGATAGATGGGTGAGTATCTCCATCTTCCCTGCCTTCCTCCTACATTTAGTTAAGAAGAGTCCTGCCTACATGAATCCAAAGCACACAGTGAAATATTCTTCAACTTGCCATTTGTATTGCTGCTCAGAGGAAGCCAAAAACAGTGAAACCAGAAGCCAAAAACAGTGAAACTAGAAGCCAAAGGGCTTCCTACCAACTCTGTGAGCCTCCTTCAACCTACTGCAGCTATTTACAAATCCCAGGGTTTCCTCACTACCCACCAGGGCTTAGAAGGGTTGCGTCTTTGTACCATGCCTCCAGGACACTTTCAAGCAAAGCATAAGATTGAAATAAGTTTAACAGTCAGTGCAGAGTCACTCTAGCAGAAAAGGGAAGGATTTTACCTCTTTTGGTCCTCCTGCAACTCTGACTGGTCTTCCCAACAAGGTAGTAGATTGACACTGGGAAAGAATCAGTAAGCTAATACTCCAAGACAGGCCATAGCGTTCACATTGTCCATTGCAGGTTATGAGCCCCTGGTGCAGAGGTGAGGTAAGGAGAGGGAGGGAAGTGAGATCTTCCTACACTGTTATAAATTTCTCCCAAAAGTCACTAAGCATCAGGGTGTCCATAAGGGACAGCACACCTTAGGTAGATAATTACCCAACTACCATAAAAGAAAAAAAATCCCCCGAAACCACAACTTAGACTCTTTTGTTTTGCCCTGCTCTTTGCACTGCACTGCTAGTTTTCTGACTGTCATCAGAGAATAGAAGAGTTTTTGAGCTTGGTCCAAAGCATGATGAGAATAAATTTACATGAGATGCACACTGTTTATAAACTGATAGGAATGATTAACCTTCATATGCCTTTTGCAACACTGTCACACACACACAGAGAACAGTACTGAGACAGCACAATTAAAGTACTGTAGGAACAACAGAGGGCAATGGAAATTCACCAAAGTGGTAGTGACATTTTGTTAGGATTCATCAAAATTTCCCCACAGGGTTTTCAATTTCATCTTATGGGATAAAGTCATACTTTTGCACCAATTTGTTCATTTAGTTTCTCCTTCAAGAAAACTACAAGAAAATGCTGACATGCCATAGTTCATGAATCTCTGTATAAATCTCAGTGGATTACATTTACATCATCTCACATCCCACTAGGCTGTTTGTGGTGTGCACTGTTGTTACGTAACTTTCATGTCCAATCTTACAGCATCACAGCCACTCATGGTGCAGCATGAAGTAATGTCATTCCATTGGTGGTGATGCTGTTAATAAATCAAGCTGCTATCTGGCCAGCAAAATAAGCAGGCAGTCCACTTCTGCAGACAAATCTGATAGATAAATCATTCTGTCTGGATGAAGTCACAGACTTCCCATGTAGCACAAATCATGTACGGAAAAGATCATCATGGTTGTAAAACTACTCTGACCCTCATTCCTTATTTCTATACTTGTCTGATGCTACCTTCCACCTGCCAGTGGTACACTTGTATGTATATATATCTATTCTCTGTACATTCATATATTTAGGCTCTACCTATAGCAGTGATGACCAAAGAGATGGAAATTGCTTGAGATGACATGGCTAGAATAAACAAAAGCCAAACACATGTTGTCTGTCTGGCGGATCTTGCTACGCACTCTGTAGGTAATCCAGTGCCTGGACTGCTCTGCGACATTCACAAGACTTAAAAAAGCATAGTTTCCCCTAACACAAAATAAATCACAAATGAAAGGAAGACAAAAATCAAAACAAAGGAAGCTTTTGGTGGAAAAAACTTAAAAAAAGAAGGAGCCATTCCAGCAGCCCAGCCTGGCCCTCACATCACATAGCTGGGCAGTGCCACCATCTATCAGAATTAACAGCGTTCTAAAAATTATACAAGCAGGCAAACAAAGAAATGCAAGGGTGCATGTTTGAAAATAAATATCCCCAGGACTATGTATTTGGCTATCTCTAGGTACCTTAATCATCAGCCAAGATCCAGAAGTGCTATTTTATCAGCAGCTCCTGTTACAACCAGGTAACTCTTTCACCCTCTCCCTCTATACATATGTATATGTATGTGTGTGTGTGTACGAAGGCTTATATATCAGCCCTGCTATCTACAGTTTGATGTTTACTTTGCATTTAAATATAGATATGCTACAGGTGAAACTTTCACTGTGGCATGGTCTTGTCCTGCAGAATCTTGCTCCAGGTCTTTTGAACAAGTTGCCTGAAGCATGCTGAGGTGGACACTGTGGAAATGATGGATGGCAAATCTTTGGAAAAGCAACAGAAGTCTAAGAACTGCCAGCAGCAGTGACTCCCAGCCCTGACTCACAGCACTCATGAGAACTTTCTCTTGAAGTAACCATTCGAAAAGACTGATATGTAACATCTCCCCAAACCACGTTGTTCACAAACAAAAGTAAAAAGCCATTCTGACATGACCGTCAGCGTTCTCTTACAGACAACACTACCAATGTGAGCGTGCTATGCCCATGCACCACTGAAGTTGTGGTGTGTTAGGGCAACAAATTTCCTTTACTGTCAGACCGGCTGTTCAACACAGGGCCCCTGACTTCCTGACAATTTATTGGAGCCATGGATAGGCTTCTTTACTGCAGCCTGCAGAGAAGCATGGAGTGAGTCACAGCTGGAAAAGCAATGGTAGGGTCCAGCTTTCCCAACAGTGCCACATGCCAGAAGCAGGCTCTAAACTAGCAATAAAGTACCTACTTCACTGCTTACACTGCCTACTTTCTTCACCTAGTGATGAAGAGCACTACCAGGCTGGCACGGAGATTCGATTAGCAGAGCTACTTCAAACAAGCCATATTAAACCCATGTATATGTGTGTGGTGTTTGTGTGTGTATAAATATATAAATTTGTATTTGTAGTCAAGCAGGATGGATTAAAACTGCAATAAACAGCAATGACGTACTCTTATAAATTCTCTTTAATTATGTGCCAATATTAATCTTTTATCTTTCCAAGCTTTATTGGACTGTTCTTGCTCTATCATATTGCAAATGCAAAGTGGCAAAAGGGACACAAAAGGACATCCTGCAGGGCAGATAAAAACAATATGTCCAGCAGGGCTTTCATGTTATTCTAGGGCATAAGCAAGAGGTTTACTCATCTTGATTGTACCATTTTGTAGCATGCAGTGTGAGAAAGAAACATGAAAACACTTATCAGGACAAGATATTCCTGCCACTTCTCATTACTCAAGCTGAAATACCATCTTGCATCAGTACAAAAATACCTGTTTGTCGCCAGCAATACCAGAGCATCAGTTATGTCTGTAGAAGGGTATCACGGTTTAAAGCAGGGCACAGGCAGCACCAAACTGAGTGGTAGATGCTCTCTGTTAACCCCCACCCTCCCACCAGAGGAAGGGAAAAGGAGGAAAAGGGAGAGAGATGTACAAACTGAATATAAAAAGTTTTACTAATCACCTTAATGATACTATTAATAATATTAATAATAAGAGAAATAATCCAAAATATACAGTTTCCTGGATTTGGGTGCCAGGGCACTGGTGCCAGGCAGCACCAGAAAGTCCCAGACTGGACTCCTTGCTGTCTTCTGGTAAAAACATGGCAGCAGATCCCTTTTCTCAACCTAATGTTAGCACATAGCCTGACATCCCCTCTTTTCAGCCTCTGGATCTGCTTTGCGCCAATATCTCTGTTTCTGTGGAGGAGCTAAAGCTGTGTGCCTGCTGTCAAAGGGCACCTACATCTTTATTTGTGACCTGGATAGCTACACAAGCAGTAGCACAAACTATTGACTGATGTTCCTGCATGTGTGCATATTACAGCTCATCAACTCCCCTTTTATTAAAGAATACCACTGCGCAGTGTTGCTTGCTCCAACAATCCAGAACACTCCCATGTATCTTGACAGTCCATGTCCAAATCTGGGATTCTTCAAACTTTCCTGATGACTGCTCCACTGTCTTCAAGCTGGGCTCTACCCCTGAACCAATAGTTCTTGTCAAAACTACACAGAACAGGAAAAAGTCAAGGCAGAGGTGCAGTCGATCCACAGGGATGCACACCAAAAGGAGAGTTGCCGTTGGCTGGGGGTGCAGCATTCAGAGCACACACCAACTCTCTCTGCAACCAAAGCAATACTTTTGGCAAGGTCGCTTCTCTCCTCTCTGTCTGGCTATAGTGGGGCTATACCAGTTCTTCTAATGCATCTCCACACCACAGTAAAATAGTAAAATAAAGTCCTGAGTGTATCACAGATAACAGTGCAGATGCAATGACCACGTGCTGAAAACTGAATTGAGTACACCAATCATTCCTATCAACTGCATCTGCCAGAGGTCCCCCCAATTTTAAATCTAGCATCTAAGAAAAAAAACAGCCTTTAAGGAGTGGGACGCCCAGGCCTCCGGTATGTAAAAGTTTCCTCAAGAATTACTCACTTTACAAAACAGAATTTCCTGCCAGACGCTGATTATCCTTGACCTTTTAAAGAGCAGGGAGAGAAGCCTGGCACTCCTCTGCACCGCAGTACAAATCAATTCAGCTGTCACTGAACAAATCCAGCCCCATCTTCTCCCAGCTGTGTCCTGAGATGTCTCTGCCCAAGAGACATGCAGGAGAAAGAGTTTAATCCAATTCATCCACAAAGGCCAATACTGAGGAGATGTTTGAACACTTCACAATGCTCCCTCAGAAGCATGAGAGGGAAACTTCACAATCAAGCGTTCCGTAAAGGAAACTTTGCTCCAAACAGTTTTATCAATGATTGCTTGGCTGTAGCACGAAAAAAAGCTTTTTCCGTTATTGTCAGGTCACACATGAACACAGCTGGCTCCATACCAAAACAGGGACAGAGCCTTTCTGCTTCTGCAGTGACGCATTGTCAACATAGAGAGGGAGGAATAGCAGAGAAGGTCTCCAGAGAATACAACACAACACAGCAGAGCACTTCTTTTATTCTCATACAATAAGCATATTGCTTCCCAGAATAAATGGATCATATCAAACTGTGAGTGAATGCACTCCATTTTGAACTATTATTATGCAGAAAAACATTAAGAAGCAAGAGAGTAAACTGGAAACACTATTATAAAGCTACTTTTACCAGCAAGGCCTCCCTCATCTCCTACTAGATCAGTCTCGCTGAGACTTTAAGCCTTCTTCAGAGCTCCTTCTACAGTTCAATCAATCACATCCTAGTCAAGCAACGGTGATTTCCAGCCTTGTTGGGTTGTTGTTATGCTGAAGAAAATAAATTTTGATTCACACATGCCGTTTCTACAAGTACAGAATCATAGATGGTTAACATGTTTTATAAGGTTACATATTAATCATTCATTACAACAAGTATCAATATTTTTAAAATGTCTGAGAAACAAATTCTGAACAGAATTTAAATAGAATGTCCTTCCAGAAGACCCAAGAAATGCTCACCTATTTAAACATATACAAAATACACATGCATATCTTATTCCCCATAGCTGAGTACACCTTAATTTTTGTGAAGAGATGTCTTGGAGCTGAACTGCTGGCATTCATCAAGCTTATTTATCATGGAGACACAAGTTTGAAAAACTGTGTCAAAAACCAAACCAACAACATAGAATTATAGAATTGTTTAGGTTGGAAAGGACCCTTAAGATCATCAAGTCCAACCGTTAACCTAAAATCATGGGATCCTCATTCAGGTTTCTCATTCAGTACTGTGATTTCTGATATTACTAAGACACAAATATCCAAGCTTCTGAGGGAAATCTGAGAAGAGCAGTTTGTCTCACATGTGAATGTACTACGGAAGAGAAAAGACTGTGACAAAGAGAAATAACACAAATTAAGGTAGGAACACTGGCTAAAATTAACCACCTTGAAAAGGAGACTGTTCATTCGTCGGCGTCAACAAACACCAGGGTGTCGCTACAGCTGGTATTGCACAGTCTTCTTGCCAGACAGACTACATTCTGGAGTAGGGAGGCAAAACAGGGAAAGTTGGCACAAGCTCAGCTGTAGCTGGAGTTACACAAAAGTCCTTGCCAGAACCAAAATCTCTGAAGTCTCATTGCAGTGTTCTGGTCAGATGTGGTGCTGTTTGAAACTGACCAGCAACCGGCGTATTCTCCAGCTACAGGAGTCCTCTGGTTCATATCAGCTCACATCCTCAGAAACTAGTAAGGACAAAAAACAAAGGCTGTGATACAAGACTGCAAATATAGGACCAACATCCTAGTGTTTCAGACATGGGTGAAGCACCAGAACAGATGCAGAAATGAATTCAACTCACATAAGTTTAACTACACTTAGGTTCATCTGACCTAACCTATATTCTAATTCAGATGCGGTCATCCATAGCTCCTGTCATGGAGTCAAATGATTATTTTTAGAGCCCAAGTCATGTGGTCAGTTTTTAGACATCCACCTTAGGATGGTAAAAATTCCATCCATACATGGCCTGTTTCTCACTGCCCACTAGAAGTCTGGGCGGAGAGACATACATACAGTCAAGTTCCAGACAGGGTATCTCACACTGCCCAGTCCATGGGAACTGGTATCTTGTCTCACCTACTGTAGCACTGGAAGGCACCTGCTTTAACTGAGGACATTTAAGAGCTCTCTGAGAATCAAGTCATGTATTTCTGACACGACACTACTTATATTTGGCAGTGATGACTCACCTATTCTCCTGCATTTGGGAGCAATGGCATGGCTGTTTTCAGGGTTGAGAAGGGAAGTGGAGAGAAGGATCTGGGATGTTCTCAAGCCCATTTGAATTTTCAGTAGTTGTATGGATAGAAACAGTTGAAATTTGATGCAGAAATATAACACTAATGGACATGTTAATGAGCTTCATTAATAGAGGATCATGATAATAAAAATTTATATTAAGCGAATCTGCACTGTAGGGGAGAGCTTCAGGTTCAGATGAATTTATCAAAAGCTCTGAGATGAGGCCAGGAAAAATATGCTGCAGAAGTACGTCACTGCAAATGGAGGTTGGCTGTTGATTCACGCAACTGCCGAAACTTCTCTAAGAAACATCTCCAGAGTGGAGACTTGGCACAAACTGGTAATAAATCTTGGAGAAAGGATCTTTCCATACTTCTGTTTCTTTGTATAAGTGTCTGCAGCCACTGTCTGAAAGAAGATAACCAGCTAACAGACCTCCAGACTAATCCGGAATGGACTCTTTATCAGAATCCTTGCCTTCCAGGTGCAGTGTTTTTTCAGGGTGTTGTGCCTGCTGACAGATAGAAACTCTGCTGCGTCCATTCCAGACTTCTGAAAGAACTTTTTTTATAAACTTCTCAAAACAGGAGCTCTACCAAAAGATTGGAGTACAGCTAATTCAACACTGCATGTATGAAATGGAAAACATCCAGGCTATCACCTTGCCTGTGGTCAAGCCAATAGTAAACATGGCTTAGAGCACAGTGAAGACAAGACCTCTGCTAAAGTAGAAGAAGGAACAACGCACAGTTTGTGTTTTTATCATAGATACTTCATGTCTAACTGTATGAAGTCTTTCCTACTCACTCATTTTCTAGATACAGGAAATGCGCTAGTGTTCCTTTGTCTGCATTTCAAAGGAGCATTTATCAGCTGCCAGATATGAAACTTATACTTACAATGAAGAGAACGAGAACTATCAAAAGAAGCTAGAGTTAAGCAGACAACTGGTAAAAATAAAGACGAGAGCAAATAGCACCAGAAGAATTGAGCTTGAGGGGTACTAAAAACCTAAAGTAATTTCAGGGAAATTACATCCACCACATGGATACTGCTGTGTGACACAAGGTTTCCAATAGAAAAATGTTTGTACCATGGCTGGGAAAAGAGGGAGGTGAGGTGAGGATAAGTTTCTGGAGTGGGTTTCTGGCATCTAATCAAAGGCTGAGTGTAAAAATTTTTTTTTCTATTCATAGTGACTCAGATTAGTCTCTTGCCTTTGTCTACTTGAGACAGACATTTTATTAAAATTTTAAAGCAATCTTTCCTTGAGATCTCTGTCCTTTTATAAACTTTGCTGAAATCAGCTGTTTTATAAGCTTGGCTGAACTCAGATAACAGGTTAAAAACTTTGGAAGGTAACAGAAAAAATAGTATAGTTTTTCTGCACACCCACATACTTTATTCCATAGCCTTTTCCCTTTAGAAAGCCTGGTTTAAAATATTCATTTATACATAAATAATGTATTAAATTATTTATATTATAGCACATTTAATTACTATTAAATATTAATTATAATACTAAAAAGATGCAGGTTAAAAAGAACATCTGAAGCATTGAAAGTGTAAAGCATTAAACCAGATTGTCACAAAGTGATGTTCTGCACTGCTACTAGATGTACAGAGCTCTCATATATTAGCCCCCTCAGCTTCCAAGCCTTTTGTTTAATACTAAATTTGGGAACTCCCTTCTCTAGGGGACAATGGAACAGAAGACCACGTGAACTGGCCTGGAGGTGTTGTCTGCTGTTGTTGCTCGTAGTGTTGAATCTGTCTTCCTTGAAAATACAACAAGACAAACACATGCAGGAAAGAGGAAGGCCAAAGTACAATAGAAAACACAGCTTTCGTGACTTAGCATCAAGTGTCCAACTTTACAGATACCCTGCACTGCTGGAGGGCACAAGCAGCACGTGTGCAAAGTCTCAGGCTCTGCATAAGATTTCTAGCGTCACACGAAGTCCTAAAGATAATTAACTAAAAGCTTAGCTAGGCACAAGCTGTGTTGACTGCATAGCCTCTGTCAAGCAAATGACAGATATCAAACAGTGTTTTGCTAGCAGAAGCAGGCCCTCTGTACCTATACGCTGTGGGAGATGCAGAACAGCTTTTAGTGAGGAGGTGTCTAATGATATGGCTGCGAACCTAAGCCCAAATTAATACGATCTACAGCAGGGTACATCATCTACAGCTTAGGTACACCTGAGAGTAAAGAGGGAAAATGGAACTGGCAACAAAGGTAGTAAACCTAGGCAGCCCAATGTAATTTCTCACTTTTCCAGGTTCCTAGTCCAGGGTGTCTACTCTACTGCATCCTCTGTAGTCAGAAATCATTATTTTAGGGCAAGGAAAAGAAAGGAGAGAAAAAATCCAAGAAAACTCTGTCTTTCTTCTGCTGAAAGATCAGACTCCTAAGAACAAATTTGGTAACCCTGGAGATTCAGCAGTTTCCCTGGTCCAGTGAGATAAGCAGAGGACCTCATTGTCCAGATGAGGAAAAAGGTCCTCTACTCAATGAAAATGTTGCATCAGTTTTGTAAAATATTTTGGCAAGAATGAAAGTGCACTGTATCATGGAAATCAAACAGTGCAGGAAGTACCTGTCTTGTTTTTGAAACAACTGACAACATGCTCAGATACAGAGGAAGGGCTTTCAGCTTCACCTAGAGACTTAATTTCTCTTCCTGGTCTACTCTCCTACTCTGTTGGTATTCTCTCATCTCACAATCCCTCTCCTGTCCTGCGCCTTTTCAGAAGAGAAATCAGTTTTTAATTCAGCTCAGTGGAATCCTCTTTTTAACAGGAACTTTTAGGGACTTGCATAAAGCAAATAATTAATAAATAATAATTATGCACACAGTACAGAACCATGGTGGCAGGGTTAACATTAGCATTTCCTGTCTTTCAAGTGCCCGCCCATGCAACATTTACACCGTTTCAACACAGGTTTTCTGGAGGAGTTTGAAATTGTTTGCGATGCTCTTCGCGCATGAAAAGCCTCTGTTTAAATGACATATTTATTATTAATAGTAATAACAGATGCAGCAGCAGGCAGGCTCAATTGCCTTTTTGAGGATCACAGATGCTTCCCACCCATAAGAACAAAAAAGCGTTTCAAGCTCTACCTCCAACAGAAACATACATAACCCTTCGGTACCAAATTCTTGTCTCAACAATAAATAAAGTATGAGCAAGCCAGAGCGGCACAGGGAACAGTTATGCAGGGAGGAGATGCTGGTTAATGTCCTGTGCATTTGGACACTTGGTGATCCACAGTAAAGAAAGCCTCCTAGCACTTAAATGGGAAGCAGAGTTTCTAGGTCCCTGTGCACTATGAAATAAAAGAGACTCTAGGATGTATGTTATTTCAGCTGGCACAACTAAAAGCAGCAAAAAAGCAGCAGCAACAGAGTCTCTACCGCAAGCTAACAAGCAGCATGTCAGTCCCTTGCCTGTTAATCCTGTCAACTTCTCCACTTCTGCCCTTCACCCCAGGAAGCAAATTGTGAGAGGCACCTATATTAGAGACATCTCAATAAGGTCTCCCTCCTCTTATCCTGCTCAGCAGCGAAAATTGAGTAATCTCCTACACTTTTGTCCTGCCCTTGCCCACAGGCCCAACCAGCTGCTGAAGGCAAGCAGACAGAGAAGAGCCCAGGTCTCTATACACCTCCTCACCCCATGCTGGCCCAGTGCAGGGCAAAACTGGCTTCTGCTCCCCTTCCTGGTCCTTGTATCACACCCGAGCAACATTAGGAAAAATAACACAAGGGCAGCAAATGTCCTCAGTGCTCGACTGCTAGGCAACGCAGTGACATAAATCCCTCCTCTGAAAAGACTGAAAGCAAACAAGCAGGGGCCACCATGTGCCACACAGCCGCTGCAGCAGCAGGCCAGCTGAGAGGTTACAACTTGAGACTCAGGGTTAGGACTGCACCATGGGATCACTCAGCTAGCTGTAACTGGTCAACTGGCACCAGATAGCCTCCTCCCCTTCCAGAAAGCTAGAGATCAAATCTCTGACTTCATGGCTTCATTTAGCAAGCCACAGCTAGACAAGCTCTGAGAGACTAGAGGGGAGTTTGTTTCATCAAGTCCCATTTTAGTTTGAAGCCTTGTTCTGTCTTGGCATACTACCCTCCAGAAATTCGTCCCACAAAAGCTGTCACTCCAGACACCAGTTACAGAGAGCATGCGGGTAGTTCCTGAAGACAATGGAGTGAATATTAAACAGTGTGTTTTGGTTTCGGCTGCCGCCGGCAACAAAAGCGCCACGCGGCCGCCCCTCCCCCCGCCGGCGTGCGGAGGCTAAAATGAAAAGAAACAGGCAGAAACCGGTGGGTCGGGATAAGGGCAGTTTAACAGAACAGCAAACAGAGGGAAACAGGAACAACAACGATACAGATAAGGAGAAAACACGACAAAA